>Ga0209536_100012215_pt1 | contig 12513 bp, 10 predicted proteins | sample DeeMarSeWOR28_12_FD_187461 | JGI IMG/M metagenome (GOLD analysis project Ga0209536, IMG submission 187461) | Marine sediment microbial communities from White Oak River estuary, North Carolina - WOR-2-8_12 (SPAdes) (version 2) | ecosystem: Environmental > Aquatic > Marine > Intertidal zone >...
GGCATCGGCGGCCTCCAGATCCTGGAGGAACAGGCCAAGGTCCTGGCGGACAAGGGTCCGGCCAAATTGAACCCCTTCATGGTCCCCTACATGATCGCGGACATGGCCTCCGGCTATGTCTCCATCCAGCAGGGCGCCAAGGGACCAAATACCTGCATTGTCACCGCCTGCGCCACCGGCACCCACTCCATCGGCGAGGCCTGCGAGATTATCCGCCGCGGCTCCGCCAAGGCCATGATCGCCGGCGGCACCGAAGCCTGCGTCACTCCCCTGGGGGTGGGCGGTTTCTGCGCGGCGCGCGCCCTCTCCACCCGCAATGATGATCCGGAGCACGCCAGCCGGCCTTTTGAAAAGGACCGCGACGGCTTCGTGATGGGCGAAGGCTGCGGGGTCCTCATTCTCGAGGAACTCGAGATGGCCAGGGCGCGCGGCGCCAGGATCTACGCGGAGATCATCGGCTACGGGATGAGCGGGGACGCCAGCCACATCACCGCTCCCGCTCCCGAAGGAGAAGGAGCGGTGCGCGCCATCCGGGCCGCGCTCAAGGACGCCGACCTTACGCCCGACCGGATCGATTATATAAACGCCCACGGCACTTCCACCCTGCTTAACGACAAATACGAGACCATGGCCATCAAGACCGTTTTCGGCGAGAGGGCCAAGCAGATCCCGGTCAGCTCCACCAAGTCGATGATCGGCCACCTCCTGGGAGCCACGGGGGCGGTCGAGCTTATCGCCACCATCCTTTCCATGAACAAGGGCGTCATCCCTCCCACCATCAATTATGAGACCCCGGACCCGGAATGCGACCTGGATTACGTGCCGAACAAAGCCCGCCAACAAGAGGTCAACATCGCTATGTCGAACTCTTTCGGCTTTGGCGGTCATAACGCGATCCTGATCGTAAAGAAATATCAGCCCTGATGAGGCAGAAAAAACCGGCGCTCAAGCTTTTTTCCCTGGCCATGGGATGCTGGCTGCTGCTGATGGGATCAGCCCTTGCGCAGGAGTATCCCCAGCTTGATATCTCCGGCTTCAAGAAATGGGAATACAAGAAAGCTGAGGTCACCCCCGCCAGCAACTATTTCGCCGGTCTTACCCAGTTGGGAGGGTACTATCCCACTTTCACGGGCGGCCCCTGGCAGGAAAGGCTCCAGCTGAGGATCATGGGCCAGCTCTCGGAAGACCTTTCCGTCATCTACGACCTGGAGCAGCAGCCCGAGACCCCGGACCGCTACGACGTAAAGGTAAAATATTACAACAACGAGCTCACTTTCGGTGATTTCACGGCCAATTTCTCCGGCAACGAGTTCGCTTCCACATCCAAGTTCCTGAACGGCGTCATGCTCACCGCCAAGGACAGCTGGTACGACGTCATAACCGTTCCTTCCGCCAAGCTCAAAAGCCAGACGCAGAACCTGACCTCGCAAAAAGGGAACAACACCAAGGGGCCTTATAACGTCGGCCACGGCACGATCGTGGAAGGGTCGGAGCGGATAGAGCTCAACGGCGTTGTTCTGACCCGCAATGTTGACTACACCATCGACTATTTCGAGGGCAAGGTCACCTTCAACCGCATCCTTACCGAGGATGATGAATTCAAGTACAGCTACGAATTCACCAACATCCTGGACCTTTTCTTCCCCACCCTCTCCAAGAGGGATTTCTTCGGATTTCAGTCCAGGTTCACCATCGATCCGGAGGAGTTCGGCAAAGAAACACCCAAGCCCGAACCGGTCATCGTCGCTTCCCGCGAATCCTTCCCCTCCGCCGGGACCGAAGAGTCTGAGCTGATGGAAGCGGAATCCGCTGGCCGCTACATTCTTCGGAACACTCCCGTGGCCAAGTTCTCCGAAAGGCTGGTATTCATGGGCACCCAGCTCAGAAAGAACGAGGACTATATCATCCGCTATGACCGGGGCCAGATCAAACTGCTGACGCGTTTCCTGCCCACCGTCGAGGAACCCCTGATCGTCGAATACCGGTTCTACAAGACCGCGGAAGAGATCGACGCCGTCAACGGCATCGGAAGCCGCGGCCCCTACCGCCTCACCCATACGGATGTCGCCCCCGAGACCGAGAGGGTCGAGGTGGACGGAAAGCTCTTCGTGCGCGACCTGGACTACACCATAAATTACAAGACCGGCGAGCTGATGTTCGGGGTGGTGATCGGCCCCACCTCCCAGATCAAGGCCAAATACCGCTATAATGTGATGGAGGTCCCGGTCGTTCCCAAATCAAAGTTCCCCAAGGAGATCAAGCTGGGCGTGACCTACCTCAAGGAGTCGGCCAAGAAAAGCGCGGGGACCGTCACCTCCAACGTGATCGAGGGCGCGACCGGGCAGGACATCGCCAACAACAATTATCACATGTACCTGCAGAACCGCCCCCTGGTCCCCTCTTCCGAAGGAGGGGTGGTCATCGTCACCCTTGACGGGGTGGAGCTGACCCCGGAAGTCGACTATGCGGTCCCTTTGACCTCCATCGACCCCGCTACCGGCAACGTCAGGGTCTCTCCCGAAGCCACCCTGGCCTACATAAACGACCGCACCGACCCCACCGACGGCTACGGCACCGGCACCATCAAGTTCTTGAAGCCCCTCAGCCTGACCGCCACCAGCCAGGTGACCGCCACCTACGCTTATTACAAAAGCGTGGTCGGTAAATACTCCGGGGTGGGCGACGGCACGCGCGGCCCTTATTACCTCAGGAACGTGCGTAATATCGCCCCTGGATCGGAAACCGTACAGGTCTGGGAACAGGGCTCTTCGGTCATCACCACCTACACCCGCAACTCCAGCTTTGATGCGGACGCCGGCGCTACCGGTTATTCCATCAATTACTTTGAGGACAATCCCTACATCACTTTCAACAATGACCTGGGATCCACCAAGAACTTCCAGGTGATCTACCAGTACGTCCCTCCGCGGGCCTTCGAAGGAGGCGAGATCGCCCAATCCGTCTACGGCTTCGACGGCAGCTTTAAGGTGGGCGACGCCCTCAAGATCGACACCGCCTATGCCAAGAGCGAGACCGACCAGGTCTATGTGGCGGAGAGCACGGTCGAATCCTTTTTTGGCAACGGGACCAAGACCTATGTCCTCCACTCCGCCAAGGACCTGATCGAAGGGAGCGAAAAGGTCTCTGTCAACAACAACCTTTTGAACAAGGACATCGATTACTACATCAGTTATACCCAGCCCGGCCAGATAAGTTTCTACTACATCACCCCCACCACATCGGACGCCATCTCGGTCGACTACCAGTTCCAATCCCTGACGGGGATGGCGGTTGGTCAGACCCAGAAGGTGGATTCCGCCTACCGCCTGGGCGCAGAGGCCAAGCTGCTGGATGACACCCTGGTCATTGGCGGGAGCACCAAGCAGATCGGTTTTGATTTCACGCCCATGGGCGGCACTTCCATCGGCCTGGGCTCAAAATATAAAGAATATAACGTCAGGTACAGCCCGGCTCTCCATTCCTTCTCCACCAGCTATTCATATAAAGAGAACCTCAGCCCCATCGGGACCTCCCGCACCCGCTTCCTGAGAAGCTATGACAATTCCGTGACAACGGGCGTTGCCCCCTGGGATATCGCCCGGCTCGATTTCAGCTACCGCAATTATCTGTCCCTGGACGACCTCCCCAACGACCCAGCCGCCGTTCACAGCAGCGACAGCCTGCAGCAATCCTACGCGGTGGGGATGATCCCCTCGGAGTGGAAATCCGGCGTCCTGAGCTTCTCGCACAGGTATGACCTGAAAAAGACCGTGGCTGAGAACGACTTCAAGCGCGACAGCGGAAGTTACTCACAGACCAGCACGGATTACGGCCATGCCAACGGCACCCTTAAGGTCACGGACCGCTGGACCATTGGCTACGACTACCAGCTGAGCGAGCCCAAGACCACGGCTCTCAAGCCCGCCACGAGCACCGAAGCGACCGCAGAGGCGCTTTCTTCCCACACCCGCTCCACCGACAACTCCTATAACCTGACGGTGGACCTCACTCCCGGATTCCTGGAGCGCTGGACCGCGCGCGTGAGCCTGCTGGACCATCTTGGGGAGACCCTGCGAAAGAACTTCGAGCCCACCCGGGAAGTGCTTACCACCCGGAACGAGACCTATCACATGGACCTGACCCCCTTCAGCCAGCTCAATACCACTCTGGACCACAACCGGCAGGAGCGCTCCACGGTGATCGTGGGAGGGACCAACCCCTTAAGCGAAAGGACCGCGGCCAATGTCAGGTACAATCCCTTCTCCTGGCTTTCCGGCGGCTGGGCCTGGTCGGAAAGCCAATCCATCCCCGAGACCGGGCCATCCAAGAAGACCACCGGCAGATCGAACAGCTATAACGCCAGCTATACCCCCATCTCCTGGGACAAAGTAAAGGCCTCTTCGACCTTCACGCTCTCGGACAACATGCAGAGCGCGCCTTCCGGCACGCTTGAGGGCATTGAGACCAACACCAACACCTTTAACCAGAGCTACAGCGTAAGCCTGGTCCCGCACCCCAACGCCCCGGTCACCCTCGGGTTCGCGCGCGAGAATTACCAGAACCGGAACAACAATCCCATCCCCGGAAGCACTATCGAGACCGAGACCGAGAACGATACTATCACCGCCGGCATCACCGTTACCCCCATGCCCACTCTCACCCTGAGCTCGAATTACAATATCAAGACCACCAAGGTGCTCAAGGACCTCAATGTTTCCCCTGAAGCCCGGACCAAGACCATCTGGGACAACAAAGCGACCTATCAGCTCTTCAGCTGGGGGACCCTGGTCTACACCCGCCAGGATGAAAAGAACGGCGGTGAGGTCCAGGGAGGCACGATGGCGAACCTTAACCTGGAAAAGACCACCCAGACCATGAGCCTGAACGTCAACCTGCCGGTGGATAACCCGGTCCTTTCCAGTTTTGTCTTCATCGCTTCCATGCGGCAGGTGGATTACAAGAACCTGGCGAACCCCAGCGACGATTTCACCGCCGTGCTCACCACGCTTGAGGGAAGCCTGAACTTCTGAGGCTAATTGAGGACGATGATCTTTCCCTTGGCCAGGACCCTTCCGTCCGCCACCACCTTGTAGACATAAACACCATTGCCGACGGCCTCGCCGAATAAGCTGCGGCCGTCCCAGGTCACGCTGTTGCTGCCGGACCTTCCCCCGTTGTCCCCGGCCGCGTAACTCTGCTGCCAGATGAGGTTCCCGGCAAGGTCAAAAAGATAGATGCGGGTGGTGAAATTCCCCTCCAGGGAATAGTTCAATGTGGTTTCGGCTGAAGCGCTCCGGTTAAAGGGGTTGGGCAGGGCGTAAGTAAGGGGAAGGCCGGCTTGCGGGTCGACTTCCTTGGTGGGAACAGAGCTGAGTATGTTCAATTTCAGGTTCCGGGTGGTAGTCGACCCCACCTTGTCCGCGGCCGTAAGCCTGACCGTATAAATGCCCAGCAGGCCGGAGGTCTCCCACGTGCCCAGCACGCCCGCATTGACCGGAACATAGGATAGTTTAATGGTCAGGAAGCTGGCGGGGGCATCCCCGGCGCCGTATTCCAGCAGGTAGGTATCCAGATACTGGTCATTAGCCGTGCCCAGGAAAGTGATCGATCCGCTGACCGCCTGGCCGTCGCCGGGATAAGTGATGCTCGCGGTTGGAGGGGTATTGTCCACATGTACCGCGGCCTGCGCCTCTTCCGTATTGGTCCCGACCGAGAAAACGGTGAGCTTTATGGTATATTCACCATTGTAAGCGGAAGACTCCCAGGTCCCCAAAATACCCCCGCTTTCCACGGTAATTGAAGCCGCGGCCAGAGTAGCTACCAGGGTCGTTCCCTGGACCACTTCCAGCACATAACTGGAAAAATCCCAGCCCGTGGCCGCTCCGTAGACCGTGACCGCGCCCGTTACGTAAGAACCATCCGCCGGGGAAGATACGTTCGCCACCGCCCCGGCCAGGGCCAGGTAGGCATTGATCCTGCCCGTGCCCAGCAGGCCCTCAAAGCCGGGGTTGAGGCCGTCGATATCGTCCGCCGTGTCCTTGATCTTGTCCATGATCTGCTGGTTGGTCAGTCCCGCCTCCGCAGCCTTGATCAGGGCCGCCAGGCCCGCCACAAAAGGGCTAGCGTAAGAGGTGCCGTTGAAGGTGCCGGAGTATCCGCCGTTCATGTGCGTGGAATAAATGCCGGTCCCGGGAGCACAGATATCCACCCAGGCCCCGTAATTGGAGGCCTGCTGGCGGAAGGTCTCCGGATCGATGCCCGACCAAATGGAGCGCTTGTCCGCGGAGTCGACCGCCGCCGCTGCCAGCACAAAGCTGTAGCTGGCCGGATAGGTCAGCTGGTCGGTGTTGCCGTTGCCGGCCGCGGCCACCAGCACCACCCCGTTGTTATAGGCGTCCTGGCAGGCATTGTGAAGCTGGGTATTGGGGGTGTACTGGCCAAAGCTCATGTTAATAACGTCCGCCTCGTTGGAGACCGCCCAGACAATGCCGTCGAGGATGTCGTCCATATCCCCTCTGCCCTGGTTGTCCAGGACCTTGACCGGCATAATCTTGCACTGCCAGTCAACGCCCGCCACTCCCTGGCTGTTATTGGTGGTCGCGCCGATGACCCCGGAGACGCTGGTGCCGTGGCCGTAGTCATCCGCGGGGTTGCTGTCATTGTTGACAAAATCCCAGCCATGCGCCATATCAAGCCTTCCCACAAGATCCTCGTGGCTGGCATTTACGCCCGTGTCCAGCACGGCGACCGTCACCGAGCTGTCGCCGGTGGTGCGGTCCCAGGCCTGGGGGCATTTTATGTTGGCCAGGCCGTACTGGCTGGGATAATGGGTATCGTTGGGGGTAGTTATGTAGGCACGCACCCGGGTCACCCGTTCCACCCAGACCACGTTCGGGTCCTGCGCGTACTGCTCCATTATCTCTTCCAGGTCGATGTCCTCGGGGAAATAGAGCACGAAATTATCCGCCAGGCGCTTCCATTGCGGCCGGGCCTCCAGCACCGCCTTGTACAGCTGCTTGACGCGCTTGACGCCGTACTTGGTGTTAAGGGCGGCAATGGAAGAGGCCTTGACCGAGGCCGCGTTGGCGGCGGCGATCCGCATGCCCCGGGGGGTCGAGAGCACGCCCGGCTTGAACTTGATCATGAGCTTGCCCGGCGCGTATTCAACAGAGGCTCCGGCGGCAAAGCTGAGGACCAGGAGAACACAAATAAGAGATAAGGCCACTCGCCTCAACATACTGTTGAAGTATACCATGAAAAAGGTTTATAATAAATCCACTATGAAAAACCTGTCTGAACGCGGAAAGAAAGTGTTATCGCCGGTATTGGGCCGCTACTTTGCCGATTTTGAGGTCAAAAAAGGCAAGGGCTGCTACCTTTACGGGACCGACGGCAAAAAGTACCTGGATTTTTCCTCGGGGATCGCGGTCTGCGCGACGGGCCATGCCCACCCCAAGGTCGTGGCCGCGGCCAAAAAGCAGCTTGAGTCCCTCATCCACATCTGCATCGGCGTGGCCAACTATGAATCCTATATCAAGCTCGCAGAAACGCTGGCCAAGCTCGTTCCCGTTGCTGACCCCCAGTTCTTCTTCTGCCAGAGCGGCTCAGAAGCAGTGGAGGCCGCGATCAAGCTCGCCAAATACGCCACCAAGAAGCCGGGCCTGGTCGCCATCCGCGGAGGTTTCCACGGGCGGACCTTTGGCGCGCTCTCGCTTACCACCTCCAAGATGAAATACCGGGAGGGCTATGAACCGCTCCTGCCCGAGGTCTACATCGCGGAGCAGGACCTCAAGGATGTTGAGAACATTCTTCAGAGCAAAGAGGTAGCCGCGCTTATCTTTGAGCCCATCATGGGCGAAGGCGGCTATGTGCCCCAGCCCGCCAATTTTGTCAAAGGGCTGCGCGCTCTCTGTGATCGCTATGGGGTGCTTTTGATCGCGGACGAGATCCAGTCCGGCCTTGGCCGCACCGGCAAGTGGTTCGCCATCGAGCATTACGGGATAAAGCCCGACATCCTCTGCATGGCAAAGGGGATCGCCTCAGGATTCCCCTTGGGGGCGATCGCTGCCCCGGCCAGCCTCATGGCCAAATGGTCCCCCGGCTCCCATGGCGGGACTTATGGCGGCAACCCTGTCTGCTGCGCGGCCGCCATTGCTACCGTGGGCGTTATCCAGAAGAATAAATTAGTAAAATCCGCTGAGCGCCTGGGCGCCTATTTGACGAAAAAGCTCAAGGCCCTGCAGGCGAAATATCCCATGATCAAGGACGTGCGCGGGTCAGGCCTGATGATCGGCGTGGACTTCGGCGATAACGGGATCGTGAAGAAGGTCATGAATTTTTGCCTCGAGAACGGCCTGGTCATTATCCCCACCGGCGCGGACGGCACCGTCATCCGCATGATCCCGCCGCTGATCGTGAGCAAGCAGCAGATCGACCAGGCCCTCGCCATCTTTGAAAAAGCCCTCCTTCGCTTTTCAAGCTCCGGAGAGTAAACCCTGCAAAATGTTTAACTATCAGGACCTGCCGGACCTGCTTGAGATCGCGGCTTCAAAAAAAGAGCCTCCCTTTATCCTGGTGCTGGACGGGATCGAAGACCCCCACAACTTCGGCGCCATCCTGCGCACGGCTGAGGCCGCCGGGGCCCACGGGGTGGTCATCCGCAAACGGCGGCAGGTCCAGGTCACGGAAACAGTAATGAAGGTCTCAACCGGTGCGGCCCGCACCGTCGCGGTGGCGCGCGTGCCCAATATCGCGGAGGCTATCTCCTATTTAAAAGAACAGGGAATCGTCGTGACCGGTGTTGAAATCGACGGTAAAAGGTACTATAATGAGGCGGATTTTACAGGACCGGCCGCGCTGGTGATCGGCAGCGAAGGTGAAGGTCTGTCCCGGCTGGTCAAGGAAAGATGCGACGAGGTCGTGCGCATCCCGATGCGGGGCAGGATAAATTCCCTGAACGCTTCAGTGGCGACCGGGATCGCGCTTTTTGAAGTAGTTCGACAAAGGCTTGCCCTCCGTAGCCCGGAGGGCGAAGGAGGGAGGTGAAAAGGCATGGCAGAAAAGGTAATGAAGTGCAGGATCAAGAAGCAGGCCGGCTACCTTTATTTCATCGACAAGCAGGGCGACATTTCCCGCGCCAAGATGGCCCGCGGCCGCAAGAAGAAGAAACGCCGCAGATAAGTTTATCCCCGGTTGCGGTTAGGGCCTTTTTGCGTCTTAACCGCAACCGTTTTTTGAGGACTAGGATCAGGACTAGGGTGCTACGCACGGAGAGGTAGCAAAGCGGCCAAATGCACCTGACTGTAAATCAGGCGGCTTATGCCTTCGCAGGTTCAAATCCTGCCCTCTCCAGTAGACTCGCGAAGCTGACTGGTAAGTAGTAAGTAGTGAGTAGATAGTAGTAAGTAGATTATTCATTATATGCTACTTACTACTTACAACTTACTACTGTCTACTATCTAAGTTCTACTAACTAACTGACCTGATCAAACCGCTCAACAGTTTTCCAATCTCTATCGCTAATTGATATAACTCATTATGCCTTTCTTCGCTGAGAAGGCCTATCTCCATGCAGATCCGCAATATAGGCACGCACTCCAGCAAAGATCCCCTTGCCGTATAAAAATACTGCTTCCTTTCGCGAACATGCATTCTTCCATTCCCTTCCGCTATATTCAAAGGAATGGACAGGACCGCTCTCTGAAGCTGGTCTACCAATTTCCGGTTGCCGTTAACCCTTGCAGATGCGCACAAGGCATATACCTTTATGACCAGCCTCATCGACCTTTTATAGACCTCCAGCTCCTCAAACAAAAAGCCCATAGCCTTCGTCCCCTCCTTCCTCCACCCCTGCGATGCTGCGGAACAGGTAATTGACCAGGAATGCGATGAATTTCATGGCCGCCACCCCCTTACCATGGGGTGCAGCAAGGTTATTGCCAACGTTAACTGACAACTTACAACACGTCCGCCTGCGGCGGACTACAACTGACAACCAATGGAAATATTTATTGATGTTATAACAAAAAGTTGTTAGTTGTGAGTTGTAGGTCCCGATAAATCGGGACCGTTTTGTTAGTTAAGAGCCGTCGAGATCCCGTCACTGGGGAGCGGAGGAAACAAGTAGATAAAGAGGGGAATGACCTGGAAAGGGCCTATTTATGGTTGTTGGTAAGTCCCCTGGCGAGCTTCTCGGCGAGCTTTGACTTTTCTTCCCGGCTGATCTCGCCCATGACCCGCTTGACGATCATGCCGAGCAGGGCTTCGCGCTCCTGCTTCCCAACACCGGAGATCGACCTGTCCACAATGGTGCCCAGCATGGCCTCGCGCTCTTCTCTGTTCACCGCGCCAACCACTTTTTGTGTGATCACTGACACGATATCCTTCTTCTCCTCTTTGCTCAAGCCCTTTACCACCCTCTCCACGATCATCCCGATAAGTTCATCTCTTTTGAGGCTGTCAAACACCTTCTTGCTCACATCATCAAAAACCCCCATCAAGATCACTCCTTTCCCCTTACACGGTTAACAAGTTCATTATATCCTATCGAGGAGAAGAATTAAATCGGATTTTTACTCGATGAGCCCGCCGGGGGAAGGGAAAGGGATCAAAGCCCGAAATATTCCCATTTTTCAAGGAGAGAGTTATAGCAGAGGCTCCCGCAATAATTGCGTTCCAGGTCATAGAAGTCGTAGCGCTCAAGCAGGGCGTTGTATGTGGGATAACCTTTGAGCTGGTACTGGAAGTAATAATACTCCCACTCCGCCAGGGTCACGTTCACGTCGCTGAGGGCGAAAGCCGGGGAAACAAAGCAGATCATCAGGATAAAAAGCGCAAATAACGATTTTTTCATGGTCATTCCACCCGTATATTTTTCGACACATTCCGGCCGGGATTTCAGTCCGGCAGCAGATCGGATCCGATATTGACTTCAGGCGAACGGGGCGTATAATCAGAGCAGATGCAGATATTAAAAGGACTGATCCTGAAGAGCCGCAGCTACCGCCGCTTCTGCCAGGAGAAGCCGGTCAAGGCAGAAGCCCTCAAGGAGCTGGTCGACCTGGCGCGGCTCTCCCCTTCCGCCAGCAACCTGCAGCCGCTGAAATACATCCTTTCCTGCGACCGCGAGAAGAACGCAAAGATATTCCCGCACCTGGCCTGGGCGGGTTACCTGAAGGACTGGAAAGGCCCGGCCGAAGGGGAAAGGCCGGCTGCTTACATCATTATACTGGGGGATACCGGCATCTCCAAAGCCTTTGGCTGCGACCACGGCATTGCCGCCCAGAGCATCCTGCTTGGCGCCGTGGAAAAGGGCCTGGGGGGATGCATCATCGGTTCCATCAACCAGGATGGACTGCGCCAGGCCCTGGAGATCGATCGGCGCTATGAGATCCTCCTGGTCATTGCCCTGGGAAGGCCAAAAGAGCTGGTCAAGGTGGAAAAGGTCAAAGAGGACGGGGATATCAGGTACTGGCGCGATGAAAAGGGCGGGCATCATGTGCCCAAGCGTCCGCTGGAAGAGCTTATCCTGGATTAGAGCACCGGCAGGCGGACCGTGACCGTGGTCCCCTTGCCCGGCGCGGATTCGACCTCAACGCTTCCCCTGTGCTCCTGGACCACGTGCTGGACCATCATCATGCCCAGGCCGGTGCCCTTGCCGGCCGGCTTGGTAGTGAAAAAAGGCTCATAGATCTTTTCCAGGTCCTCGGGCTCTATGCCGCAGCCCGTGTCCCTGATCTCTAAAACCGCCACCTCTTTTCCTTCCGACCCATCAAGGCCAAGGGAGATGGTCAGCTCCCGTTCGAAATCAGCCTGCCGTTCCTTGCGCATATTTATGGCGTCCACCGCGTTATTGATCAAGTCAAAAAGCATCATCTGAATGCTGGGAAAGTGCAATTTCATCTGGAGCGGCCGCACCTGATCGGGAGCAAGCCTTCCCCGGCGAATGACGCTGATGCCGCCCTTGAGGAATTTGAGGTCCTGGTGATTAAGGACGGCGTCGATCAAGCTGATCAGGTCGCCTCCCGTCTTGGATCGGCCGGCGAATTCACCAAAGAGCTGCAGGCGCCTGGTAAGGGCGTGGACGCGGCCGGCGTTCTGGATCATGCTCTTCAAACAGCGCTCGGCTTTCTCCGGGGTGGCCAGGTCCGCGGCCAGGAATTTTTCGTACATTTCAATATACCCCAGGATCGGGAAAATGGTGTTATTGATCTCGTGGTTCAGGCCTCCCCAGACTTCCATCAGGGTGTTCAGCCTCTGGTAAATGATCTTTTTGACCTCATTTCTCTTTCTTTCCGTGATGTCCCGGATATGCACGACCGCTCCCACGCTTTTCCCTTTTTCCATCAGGACGCGGCCCACCACCCAGCCCCAGATGTACCCGCCGGTCCTTTTCCTGAGCCGCAATTCGCAGGGATTGGAGCGCTGGGTCTCGAGGAGGGACGCGAAGCGTTCCCGGGCAAGGGCAACATCAGCCGGGTGAAGGATGGAAACGAATTCCCGGCCGATCAGGTC
>Ga0209536_100012217_pt1 | contig 12512 bp, 13 predicted proteins | sample DeeMarSeWOR28_12_FD_187461 | JGI IMG/M metagenome (GOLD analysis project Ga0209536, IMG submission 187461) | Marine sediment microbial communities from White Oak River estuary, North Carolina - WOR-2-8_12 (SPAdes) (version 2) | ecosystem: Environmental > Aquatic > Marine > Intertidal zone >...
CTCCGGAAGCTCCGGGCTGGCGGGGGCCGTCGGGGGTAACCGGCGGTCCCCGCCGTGCGTTCGGGGGTCGCCCTCCAGTGGCGAACCTTTCCGGGGTTGCGGGTTATTGTTCATCCGCACCGAGCGCACGTGCTCGAGCCGCGCCGATGCGAGATTCCTTCCTCTTCCACGGTTGATCGATGGTGATGCGAATCGCGACACTCCTCCTGGTCGGTGGCGGGCTCGTCGGGTGCGGCGGGCGGTCCGAGGCCCAGGACTCCGGGAAGGTCCATGAGATGGCAGCCGAGCTCGCGCCGGCGGTGGAGCGGGCGGTGGGGTGGCCGTTCAAGACGCCGCCCATCGTGGAGGTGCGGTCGAAGGCGCAGGTCCGGGCGTACCTGGCGGCCAAGCTCGACACCGAGCTGCCGCCGCCACGGCTCGACGGCATGGCGGCGGCGTATCGCCTCTTCGGCATGCTGCCCGACTCGGTCGACCTCCGCTCACTCCTGCTGGCGCTCTACACCGAACAGGTGATCGGCTACTACGATCCCGACTCGGCTGCGCTGTACGTCGTCCAGGGAAGCGACGCGGCCTCCCAGCGCATGATCCTCGCGCACGAGCTGGTCCATGCGCTCCAGGCGCAGTACGTGCGGGTCGACACCCTCATCGCGCCGACCCGGGTGAACGACGCCCGCACGGCGGCGCAGGCCGTGCTCGAAGGGCAGGCGACCCTCGCGTCGCTCACCATCCTGATGCCCGGACGGGACTTCGACGCCATCCCCGACTTCTGGGAGACCTACCGAAAGTCCCTCGAGCAGCAGCAGGCCGCGATGCCGATATTCAGCTCGGCGCCGCTCCTCATCCGGGAGGGGATCGTGTTCCCGTATCTGGAGGGGGCGGAGTTCGTGCGCTGGTTCGTCCATGCGTTCCCGGACACGCTGCCGTTCGGGCGCCACATGCCGCAGTCGACCGAGCAGATCCTGCACCCCGACCGCTTCCGCAGCGGCGACGCGCCCGTCCCGCTCCGGCTCGTCACCGCCGACCCCGCGCCGCTGCACACCGACGTGCTGGGCGAGTTCGAAGTCCGCATCCTGCTCACCGAACTCACGGGAAGCGAGACGGTCGCGCGGGCGTCGACCCTCGGGTGGGGTGGCGACCGCTACGCCGTGTACGCCGCCGCCGACGGCGATGCGCTCGTCTGGTGGGCGGTGTGGGACGACGAAGCGGCCGCGGAGCAGTTCGCCGCCGTGCTCAAGCGGGAGTGGGGGCAGCGCGCCGCCGCCGGGCGGCAGTTCGCGATCGAGCGGACCTACGTGGGAGGCGCGCCGGGCGTCCGCCTCATCGACGCGCCGAGCGGATGGTGGGGATGGAAGCGAACGCCGAGGGTGGAGGTGGCGAGGTAGGAGACAAGAATCAGGAGTCAGAGGTGTCGGTCGCGAGGCTCCACGCTCCGGGAGCACCCTTCGATTCGGGCTCGGCGTTCCGACTTCTAACTCCTGACTCCTGACTCCTGTCCCCTACGGCAACACCATCGACACCCCGTATGCCAGGGCGCCCACGAGCGCCCCGAGTACGTAACCGAGCCGGATGATCACGTCGAGCTCGCGCTGGCTCGTGGCCCGCACGATCTCCTCGATCCGCTGCAGCGAGAAGCCCAGGACTTTCTGCTCCACCATCGACTGCACGTCCACCCGTCCGACCACCTCGGGGATCTGCTGCTGGATCCAGGTCCACATCGCGGGCGACAGCTCTGCGACGAACCGGTCGACCTGACCCTCGGGCAGCCAGTCGGCGGGCCGGCCGATCGGGCGGTCGAGCAGCCGGCGCAGGGCCGACGCGATCCCGTCGGCGAGCCACCCGCGGAGCTTCGGGTTGCGGGCGGCCTCGGCCACCCAGCCGGCGGCACGCTCCGGGGGCAGGTGCCGCAGCAGCTCTCCCCACGTCCGCCGCTCGGCGGACTGAAGGGCACGGTCGAGTTGCTCGATCGCGTGCTGCCGGGTCGCGGGGTCCCGCAACGCGGCCGTGATGTAGCGGGCCGTGGTGTTCCGGATGCCCGCGATCCGGTCGGGTCCCAGGCGCTCGAAGTGCTCGTGCAGGGGCCGCTGCAGGAAGCTCACGACCGCATCGTTGATGCTCCGCGCGATCTGCGTGCGCATGGCCGGCTCGTCGAGCAGCGCCGAGAGATGATCCACCCCTTCCCGCTCGAAGTTGTCGAGCAGTCGGGCGATGGTCTTCTCGGTCACCATCAGGCGGGCGACGATCCGCTCGTGCAGCAACAGCTCCCGCACGAACCGCTGGAAGAGCTCGTGCAGCGCCCGCTGGATGCGCGTCCGCGCGTCGGGATTGGCGAGCACCGCCGCGATCCGATCGAGCGCGTGCGGGAGATAGCCTGCCATCTCGCGCTCCACCACCGCCACGAGGTCCGGCGGGAGCCGCTCGAGCAGCGGCGTCCGGTCTTCGCGCAGGCGCTCCACGTGGCGGTCGAGCCAGCCCTCGATCGTCGCCTCCAGTTCGGCGCTGCCGGCGGCCTCGACGACCCACCGCTCGACGCGCTCCCGGATCGCGGCCTGCCGGGCCGCGGTGAGGACCTCGCCGACCGGGCGCTCGGCGAACTCGTCACGGGCCTTCTCGAGAAACCGCTCGGCGTTGTCGCGGAAGGCGTCCGAGGCGAGGTATGCGACCGCCAGGTCCGCCACCGTCCCGCCGATGTGGTCGAGGGTGCCCTCGAGTTCCGTGAGCAGCCCCGGGGGAAGCTCGGTCCGTACGGAGCCGCGCTCGGTCTCGAGCATGGCCTCGACGAAGTGGCGCACGGCCCGGTCGAACGCCTCCCGCATGCCGGGTGCCGAGAGCTGCTGCGCCAGATCCTCGGCCGTGAGCAGCCGCTGTCCCACCGTCCTCCCGATGGTGCGCGCGAGGCGGCTCTTGTTCTTGGGGATCGCCCCCTGGAACTTGAATCGCCAGGGCCCGCGTGGCTCGTAGGGATGGAACAGCATCGAGATGGCGACGGCGTTCGTCAGGCCGCCGGTCAGCGCGCCGAACACCACCATCACCGAAGCGCGCAGGAGCGAGAATTCCGCCGTCACGGGAGGCGCTCGCGCCGGTCGGGCGTTCTCGAAGCCGGTCTCGGGTTCACGGGCATGCGTCGGTCCTTCGTGCGGCGGTACACTCGCCTCGAGCCTGTGCGCTCCCCCATCGGTACGGAACGCGGGCGATCCCGGTTTCTCCTGCGATGCTGCAAATGTACTCGCGGGGCCCCGGCGGGAGGCACGGCGCGCTTTGCCCGTGCCCAGCGTTTGGGTTAGAATCGACGACCCGAGCGACCCACCACGCTGAGGAGTGGCGATGCCCATTACCGGAGACGTGCTCACCCGCCTGATGATCGACGTCGCCTGGCTGGGACTGCTCCTGCTGGTGGGCAAGCTCATCCGGGCCAAGGTGCTGCTGTTCCAGAAGCTGTTCCTCCCGGCGTCCATCATCGGAGGGTTTCTCGGCCTGCTGCTTGGGCCGTACGGGTTCGGCAAGCTGGGCTGGCAGGTCGTGCCGACCGAGACGCTCTCCACCTGGGGGGCGCTCCCGGGGATCCTCATCAACGTCGTCTTCGCCTGCCTCTTCCTCGGGTTCACCATCCCGTCCATCGGACGGATCTGGCGCGAGGGAGGACCGCAGCTCTGCTACGGCTGGTGCGTGGGCATGGGGCAGTACCTCGTCGGGATCGGCGTCACCGTGCTCGTCCTCACGCCGCTGTTCGGCGTGCCGGCCTTCTTCGGCTGTCTGCTGGAGATCGGCTTCTCCGGCGGTCACGGCACGGCGGCGGGTATGCGCGAGGCGTTCACGCAGCTCGACTTCCCGGCCGGCTCGGATCTCGGGCTCATGTCGGCGACGGTGGGGGTGTTCTCGGCGGTGGTGTTCGGCATGGTCCTCATCAACATGGCGGCCCGCCGGGGCTACACGAAGGTCATCAAGGCCCCGGAGGAACTGAGCCTCGATCAGATCTCCGGCCTCATCCCCGAGGGGAAGCGCAAGACGGGCTCCTGGCTCACGATCTCACCGGATGCGCTGGAGCCGTTCGCCTTCCACGTCGCGTTCGTCGGGGTGGCGATCCTCATCGGCTGGTACCTCCTCACCGGGATCAAGACGCTCAGCGCCGACATGGAGCCCGACCTGTTCCGCAGCTTTCCGCTCTTTCCCCTCGCCATGATCGGCGGGATCATCGTACAGATCGTGGCGACGCGCGTCGGGGTCGCCAGGTACTTCGACCGGATCACCTTCGATCGGATCCTCGGCTTCTCCCTCGACTTCCTCGTGATCGCGGCCATCGCGGCGATCAAGCTCGACGTCTTCCTCGCCTACTTCTGGCCGTTCACGATCCTGATGGTGGCAGGGCTCTCCTGGGTGATCTTCGCCACCTGGTTCCTGGCCCCCCGGATGCTCCCCGGGGCGTGGTTCGAGCGGGCCATCACCGAGTACGGAATGCAGACCGGCGTCACCGCGCTGGGCCTGCTGCTGCTCCGAGTGGCCGACCCGCATTTCGAGACCGAGGCGGCGGAGTCGTTCGGCTTCAAGCAGATCATCTACGAGCCGATGCTCGGAGGCGGCTTCATCACCGCCTCGGCTCCGATCCTGATCGTGAGCTTCGGGGTCGGCCCATCCTACCTCTTCGGCGCCCTGTCGGTGGTGTTCTTCCTGACGGTCGCGTACTTCTCCGGCTGGCTGCGAATCCGGCGGGGAGCCGATATCCCATAGCCGATCCTGGACTACCCAGTGGTCACGGGGGTGCCTGCGGGCCGGCAGCCCCCTTGCACCCTGCACCTGGCGCTTCCCACCCGCCACCCGCCCACCGGCTGACCCGCCGAACCCCCTCTCCCCCCTCCATAGCGCCCGACCCCGGAACCCTCTATATTGCAAGGCTCTATGTTCGGCTCCCTGTCGGAGAATCTCACTGCGGCCCTGAAGCAGCTGACGGGCCGCGGCGTGCTCACGGAAGCGGACGTTCGGGACGGGCTCCGGGAGATCCGGCGGGTCCTGCTGGAAGCCGACGTCAGCTTCGAGCTGACGCGCGGGTTCATCGAGCGGATCCGGGAGCAGGCGGTCGGGCTCGAGTCGGTCAAGGCGGTGAGCCCCGGGCAGCAGCTCGTCAAGATCGTGCACGACGAGCTGGTGGTCTTGCTCGGCGAGCGGCAGGCGCCGATCGCGTTCGCCTCGGTCCCGCCGACGGTCCTGCTCGTGGTGGGGCTGCAGGGATCGGGCAAGACGACGTCGGCGGCCAAGCTCGCGGCGCGGCTGAAGCGGGAACAGAAGGCGCCGTTCCTGATCGCGGCCGACGTGTATCGGCCGGCGGCGGAAGTGCAGTTGCGGCAGCTCGGCGAGACGATCGCCGTGGGGGTCTTCGGGGCCTCCGACCGGCCCGCCGATCAGGCGGAGCCGGCCCGGCCGGCCGATCGCCCGTCCGTGGGTGCCGCCGGCGTCGTGGCGCTGGTCCGCGACGGGATCGCCGCGGCCGGTCGCGCACGGGCGCGCACGGTGATCGTCGACACGGCCGGACGGCTGCAGATCGACGACGCGATGATGGCCGAGTTGCGCGCGCTGAAGGAAGCCGTCACGCCGCGCGAGGTGCTGCTCGTGGCGGACGCGATGACCGGGCAGGACGCGGTCCGGATCGCGCAGGGCTTCCACGACGCGCTCGGGATCACCGGCGTGATCCTGACGAAGCTCGACGGCGACGCGCGCGGCGGGGCGGCGCTGTCGATCTACGGAGTGACGGGGGCGCCGATCAAGTACGTCGGGATCGGCGAGCGGGTCGACGCGTTCGAGCCGTTCGATCCGGCCCGGATGGCCGGTCGCATCCTCGCGCGGGGCGACGTCGTGGGGCTGGTCGAGCGGGCGCAGCGGGCGGTCACGGCGGAGGATGCCGAGCGCCTGGCGCGCAAGGCGACGTCGAAGAAGGGCATGGACCTGGAGGACTTCCTCCTCGCCATGCGGCAGGTCCGCGGCATGGGCCCGATCGAGAGCCTGCTGGGGATGCTGCCGGGCATGAACACGAAGGTGCTCAAGCAGGCCAAGGCCGACCCGAAGCGGATCGGCCACGTCGAGGCGATCATCCTCTCGATGACACCCGACGAACGCCGCAAGCCGCAGATCCTCAACGGGTCGCGGCGCCTGCGGATCGCGCAGGGCGCGGGGCGGCCCGTGCAGGAAGTGAACGCGCTGCTGAAACAGTTTCAGCAGATGCAGAAGATGATGAAGCGCGCGGGGAGCGGAATGCCTCGCGGCATGTTCCAGCAGTTGTAAAGGCAGATTATGGCAACTCGAATTCGGTTGCGTCGGACCGGCCGGAAGAAGCAGCCCGAGTACCGCATCGTCGTGGCGGAGATGGCCGCCGCACGCGACGGGCGGTTCGTGGAGACGATCGGGCACTACAATCCCCGGACGAAGCCGGCGACGATCTCGGTGGACGTCGAGCGGGCGCGCACGTGGCTGGCGAACGGCGCGACGCCGACGGACACCGTGCGCTCCCTGCTGAAGCAGGCGGGCGTGTTCCAGACCGCTGCGGCGAGCTGACGTCCCGGTGCAGGGCGGCTACCTCGCGGTGGCACGCCTCAAGAAGCCGCACGGGCTGAAGGGCGAAGCCGTCGTCTGGGTGCTGACCGACGATCCGGCCGAGGTGCTGGTCGCCGGGCGGGCGCTCGTGCCGATCGACGACGAGGGGCAGGCGATCGGGGAACCGGTGATCGTCGAGCGAGGCCGGCCGTATCATCGGCAGTGGCTCGTGAAGTTCCAGGGCGTCGACGATCGGACGGTGCTCGAGCGCTGGCCGCAGCGGGTGTTCGGCGTGCCGCGTGAGACGTTGCGGCCGCCGGCGGACGACGAGTTGTACCTGCACGAAGTGCCGGGGACGGCCGTCGTCGTGGGCGGAACGGTGGTTGGGGTGGCCACGGGGCTGCTCGAGCTGCCTGGAGGGTCGCGCGTGCTGCAGGTCGATGTGAGCGGACGCGAGGTACTGGTGCCGTTCCGCACGCCGATCGTGGTGCGAATCGACCGGTCGGCGCGGCGGATCGAGGTGGACCCGCCGGCCGGACTGCTGGAGCTGTGAGCGGTGCTGCGGGTCAACGTGGTCACGCTGTTCCCGGAGCTGTTCGAGGTGCCGCTTCGGACGAGCATCCCGGGGCGGGCGGCGGAGAAGGGGCTGGTGACGTACCGTGTGGTGGGACTGCGCGACTACACGCACGACCGCCATCGGACGGTGGATGACTACCCCTTCGGAGGCGGGGCCGGCATGGTGCTCAAGCCGGAGCCGTTCTTCGAGGCGTTGGACGATCTGGCCCCGCTGGCGCCGATCGTGCTCCTGTCGGCTCGGGGCCGGCCCTTCGGGCACGACGACGCCGTGCGGTACAGCGTGGGCGCGGAGTTGACGCTGCTCTGCGGGCATTACAAGGACGTCGATGCCAGGGTGGCGCAGCGTGAGGGCGTGGAAGAGGTGGCGCTCGGGGATGTGGTCTTTTCGGGCGGCGAGCCGGCGGCGCTCTGCATCATCGATGCGGTGGTGCGGCTCCTGCCGGGCGCACTCGGCGACCACGAGTCGGCGGCGGGGGACTCGTTCTACGACGGGCTCCTGAGCCCGCCGAGCTACACGCGCCCGCGGGAGTACCGCGGCCTGCGCGTGCCGGACGTGCTGGTGGGCGGCGATCACGCCGCGATCGAAGGTTGGCGGAGGAGACAGGCGGAGGCGCTGACGCGCGAGCGGCGTCCGGACCTCTGGGAGCGATACGACGGTGAACAGCGGTCCCACGGGACCGAGACGTGAGAGGCGTGTCATGAGCATCATGGAAACGATCAAGCGCGAGGGGCTCCGCGAGGGGATCCCCGATTTTCGCCCGGGCGATACGGTCCGGGTGTCGGTGCGGGTCCGCGAGGGCGAGAAGGAGCGCCTGCAGGCGTTCGAAGGCGTCTGCATCGCCCGCCGCGGCGGCGGGATCAGCGAGACGTTCACGGTCCGCAAGGTGTCCGGCGGCATCGGGGTGGAGCGCGTCTTCCCCCTGCACTCCCCGCTCGTGGCGAAGATCGACGTCGTCCGACGCGGTCGCGTGCGGCGTGCGAAGCTGTACTACCTCCGGAAGCTCGCCGGCAAGGCCGCGCGGATTCGGGAGCGGCAAGAGTCCTGAGTGCCCCTCCCGACGCTTGAGCGCGAGCGAGCGCTCTGGGCGAAGGGGTTCGAACTCGTTGCCGGCATCGACGAGGTGGGACGAGGTCCCATCGCCGGTCCGGTGGTCGCGGCGGCCGTGGTGTTCCGGCCGGGGCAGCGCCCCCTGAAAGGGCTGCGGGACTCGAAGGTCATGACGGCACGCGCCCGAGAGCGGCTCGCCGGGGATATCCGGCGGGCCGCTCTCGTCTTCGCGATCGGCGGGGCCTCCGTGCGGGAGATCGACCGGCTCAACATCCGCCGGGCGACGGCGCTCGCCATGCGTCGCGCGCTGGCCAGCCTCGCGATGCAGCCCGACTACGTCCTCCTCGACGGCCACCCGCTTCCCGACCTCGGCTGCGTGCACGAGGCCGTCGTCGGGGGGGATGCCCTCTGCCAGTCGGTGTCGGCCGCGGCGGTCCTGGCCAAGTGCGCGCGGGACCGCCTCATGGCGCGGCTCGCGGTCCGGTACCCGGAGTTCGGGTGGGAGCACAACATGGGCTACGCGACGCGCGAGCATCTCGCGAGCCTGGCGCAGGCGGGACCCACGCCGCATCACCGTCGCTCCTTCGCGCCGCTCGCCCAGCCCGGTCTGTTCTGATCTCGCGGTACGCCGTCGCCGGGTGTGTGGCGGCGCAGGCTCCGGGCAGCTACTCCCGCAGCGCGGCTGCCCGGTCGCGCATCTCCAGCGCCCTCCCCTCCGCCCCCAGTCCCCGGAAGCCGTCCGCCGCCGCCAGGTACTCCGCCGCGGCGTCATCGACCCGCCCGACCGCCGCGTAGAGCCGTCCCAGCTCGCGATGCACCTCCGCCTGGCGCCAGGGGTCACGCACCCGGGCCGTGATGTCGAGCGCTTCCCGGGCCGCGGCGAGGGCCCGGTCGGCATCGCCGCCGATGCGGGCGATGCTCGCGAGGATCCGCAGCGCGTCGGCCTCTCCCATGGGATGGTCGTGCGAACGGGCGAGCCTCAGCGCCCGTTCGGCCAGCGCCCCGCCGAGCTCGAGGTCGCCGAGCGCCACATCCGTCTCGCTCCGAGCCGCGAGCGCCTGGCCGAGGATCCGCTCGTCCCCCGAGCGCTCGGCGGCCTCGACCGCCCGCCGGCCCGCCTCGCGGGAACCGGGAAGGTCGCCGGCATCGTGCAGCACGATCGCGGAGTTGAGCCACCCCTCGGCGAGCCCGGTCCAGAAGGTGACCCGCTCGAAGTTCGCCACCGCCAGCCGGTAGAACGACAATGCGGCTTCCGAGCGATTGAGGTAGTAGGCCACGTTCCCGAGGTTGTTGGCGCACCGCGCCATCATCAGGTCGTCCGCCAAGGCGTCCGCGAGCTGCAGGGCCCGCGTGAAGCCGCGCTCCGCCTCTGGGAGGTCGCCGAGGGCGAACGCCCCGGCGGCCGCCACGTTCTCGGCGCGCATCTCGCCGTCGGCGTCGCCGCGCGCGCGGAACCCGTCGCGCGCTTGCTCGGCCGCGGTGCGGCTCCGGCCGAAGTCCCCCAGCCGCCACGCGGTCATGGCCGAGAGCAGCAACGCCTCCGGCGTCGCGCGTGCCTCCGCGGGAGCGTCCTGCAGGGTCCGTTCCGCGTCGCGGAATCGCCCTTGGCGTACGGCCTGGCGCGCGTCGCGCAGCGGATCGCTGAACGTGCCGCCTTCGCTGTCTCGCACCATCCGCTACTCTCCTCCCCTGTCGAGCAGGCGTTGCAGCCGGGCCCGGGAGATGCCCAGCTCGCGCGCGGCAGCCGTCTTGTTGCCCCCATGTTGCACGAGCGCCGCCTTCACCGCTGCCGCCTGGATGTCGTCCAGCGTTGCGGGGAAGGGGATCGGGCCCTCGCCGGCCCGCGGAGGGGCCGCCGTCGCCGTGACGAGGTGCGCCGGGTCGAGCCTGTCCGGGTCCGAGAGGAGCAGGGCTCGCTCGATCGCGTGCTGCAGTTCGCGGACGTTGCCCGGCCACCGATGACGCCGGAGGGCCGCCCGCACGTCCCCGTCGAGCGGCGGCGCGGGCATCTGGTACCGTGCCGCGAACCGCTGCACGAAGTGCTCGGCGAGCACTTCGATATCGTCGCCGCGCTCCCGCAGGGGAGGCAGGGTCAGCGTCACCACGTTCAGCCGGTAGTACAGGTCCTCCCGGAACGTTCCGCTCCGCGCCGCCTCGCCGAGGTCGACGTGGGTCGCGGCGATGATGCGCACGTCGACCTCCCGACTCTGGGTGCTACCGACCCGGCGAATGCGCCGATCGTCGAGGGCGCGCAGCAGCTTGCCCTGCAGGTGGAGCGAGAGGTGGCCGATCTCGTCGAGAAACAGCGTGCCGCGGTCGGCTTCCTCGAACAGGCCCGGCTTCGCGGCGTGCGCACTCGTGAAGGCGCCCCGCTCGTGACCGAATAGCTCGCTCTCCATCAGCTCGCCGGGGATCGCGGCGCAGTTGACGGCCACGAACGGCCCCTCGGCACGGGGGCTGCCGTCGTGCACGGCGCGCGCGAGCAACTCCTTGCCGGTGCCCGTCTCGCCCTGGACGAGGACGGTGACGCTGCCGTGCCGCACCACCCGCCGCGCCTGCTCGATCACGCCGTGCAGGGCGGCACTCGCGCCGCGCAGGGTGGCAAACGGGTCGGTGCCGGAGGCGGGAGCCGGCGTCTCCCCCCTGGCCCGCACGGACTCCAGCCGTCCGGCGAGCGTGCGCCGCAGCAGGTCGAGGTCCGCCGGGAAGACGAAGTAGTCCGTGCCGCCCCGCCGCAGCGCCTCGACGGCGAAGCGGTGCGAGGACCGGGCGCCGACCAGGTAGAGCGGGACGCCCGCGGCCCGCGGCACGGTCGCGAGGGCGTCGAGCGCCCGGTCCTCCTCGCCTCCCGCCGCGACGATCACCGCGACCGCCCGGGCCGGCACGGGCTCGTCGGCCTCGCAGCGCACGACCGGCAGGTCGAGTTCGCCCGCGAGGTCGTCCCACACGCGGCGGAACGACTCGGAGAGCTCGAAGATCGCGAGGAACGGTCCGCTCGTCACCGTGGATCGCCGCGGGTCAGGAGTGGTCGCCGTCGCGGTCGTCGTCTTCGAACGCGTCGAAGGAGTCCCGGATGTTGTTGCGCACCAGGCTCTCGTTCGGCCCGCCCGTGTTCGCGGTGGCGGGATCGAGGACGGTCCCGTCCCCGCGGCGGAACCATCCGTCGACGTCCACGAAGATCGTCACGTTGCGGCTCGCCGTCTCGCTCACCACCAGCGCCGGGGCCAGGATGAACTCCTGCTCCTCGTTCGCGTCCGAGAGGAACACGAACGGCGTGCCGTTGAACGTGCCCTCGACCCGGATGCTGATGTCCTCGAAGCCGGGGTGCTGCTGGAGGAACGCGAGATCTGCGGAGTCGCTGCCGACCTTGTGCACCTCGAAGTCGATGCGGTCGTAGGTGCCGACGGGCAGCTCGACCGCAAAGGCCTGCTCGGGCCCCGGCGTGAGCGGCAGGTCCACCAGTGACGGTCCGAGCTCGATCTCCTCGCATCCGTCGTCGTCCGGCGACGTGCAGCCCGCCACGTCCGACCGCTTGAGCTCGATCTGGCGCAGCACGAGCTGCACCCGGGTGAGGACGAGCGTGTCGCTCCCGGTGACAATCGTATCGTCGAGCAGGAGACCGGCGGTGCGCGACGCCGGCGGGGCCGGAACGGCCACCGGGGCGTGCGTCGCGAACGAGACCGCAACCCCGCCGCGAAACGCGAGCGACTGCGATTCGGCGCAGGCGGCGAGCGCGATCGCGCCGACGGTGAACATGGCTGGGACTGCACGTTTCATGGGATTGCTCCACAGTCTTGGGGCGGGGCCGGACCTGCAATCTAGCAGGCCCGGCCTCCGCCAGGGTGCGCCGCGAGCGGCGCGACCGTCAGTCGTCCTCCCGGCCGTCGTGGTCGTCGTCCTCGAAGGCCTCGATCGACTGCTTGATGTTGTCCTTGACGAGACTCTCGTTCGCCCCGCCCTTGTTGCCGGTCTGCGGGTCCACCAGCGTGCCGCCCCCTGTGCGGAACCACTGGTTCAGATCCAGCAGAATGGTGACGTTCACCGCCGCCGCCGTGTCGGTGACCGTGATCGGCGGGACGAGATCGAACTCCTGCTCCTCGCTGAGGTCGGTCTCGTACACGAACGGCGACCCGTTGAACGTGCCTTCCACTCGGATGCTCTTGCCGATCATGTGCGGGTGGTCGGCTCGGAACTGCGCGTCTTCGGGATCGTCGTTGCTGACCTTGTGGATGTCGAACTCCAACTCGTCGTACGTCGCGGCCGGCGGCGCGATGGTGATCTCCGTCGCCACGTCGCCGTTGAGCGGAAGGTCGAGCAGCAGCGGCCCCGCGTCGAACTCCACGAGCCTTCCTGCCGGCTCTTCTTCCCATCG
>Ga0209536_100012219_pt1 | contig 12512 bp, 9 predicted proteins | sample DeeMarSeWOR28_12_FD_187461 | JGI IMG/M metagenome (GOLD analysis project Ga0209536, IMG submission 187461) | Marine sediment microbial communities from White Oak River estuary, North Carolina - WOR-2-8_12 (SPAdes) (version 2) | ecosystem: Environmental > Aquatic > Marine > Intertidal zone >...
TCTTTCAATTTTCTCAGTCCCGGGCGGTCAAATTTCATATGCCCCTCTTTGAGGGTTCTCCCGTTTATGGCCGCTTCACTGCGCAGGCGTTTTCCTGCGGTTCGCTCCATCTGCCGGCCCAACCACAGGACACGATCCACATCATAGCCATGGGAAATGCCCATTTCATCGATTTGAACCAGCAGGTCTTCCAGGCAAATAAGGCCGACAAAGCGTGGATCATCGTAGTAGTATTCGCCTGTCCCCGGCACCGGGCAATCATCCAGAAAATTTGCCGGCTGACCACCCATGCCGCCTATAGTCGCCTCAAAATAAGTGATGCCCGCCTGAAGGGCTGCCAAAACTGAGGCTGCAGCCACCCGCTTGGTTTCGTGGAAATGCGCGATATGAAGCGAAGTATCGGGGATGGCATCCAGGATCATCGCAAAATAGCGGTAAACATCCGGCGCGGAAGCACTGCCGTCATGGTCTGCGTGTTCGATATCCGTGGCCCCGATCTCCAGCCAACGCTTGGTAAACTCAACGGCATCCCTGAGCTCCGTGGCGCCTGCAATCGGGCTGCCCCAGATGGTACTGACGGTGCCGCACATCTTTATTCCGGCATCCGTGCATTTTTTAATGCAACCCTCGGCTTCTTTCCAATATTGCGGAAGCGTTGTACCGGAGTTGGCAAAGTGGTGTTCCTCTTCGGTAGATACCATCATCAGGCATCGGTCGGGACCGATACCCTTGTCTTTCAATTCAATTGCACGATCCACTGCACCCTCCCGGATGGTGACCGCGGTAATGCAGATATCATCATAGTTTATGCCCTTTTTCTCACATCGGTTCTTAAATCGGTCACTTCGCAGGGCAGCCAATACCTCCTCGGCATCGCTGAATTGGGGCATCAGATAAGGATTTCCAAGATTGGTCACCTCGATATTTTTACAGCCGGCAAAGATCAATTCCTGGGCGTAAAATATTTTTGCCCGGGTCGAAACAAATTTTTCAAGGTGCTGAAAACCGTCGCGCACCGTAATATCCCCGATCGTCACTTTTCGGGGCATTCTCGGAAATATCTTCCAGTAATCGTACTCGGTCATGATGGATATAGCCTCCTTTCTCCTGATTTTAAATCAATTTAGTCGAATCCCTTTAAAAGCTTAATTTTCATTTTTTTCTGAAAATTACATTTTCGGGCATGCGGACATTTACCTTTATTTATTTGCCCTTATACACCGGTTTTCTCTTCTCTCTAAAGGCGGCCAGCCCCTCCAAACGGTCTTCACTGGGGATGGTGACCCAGTAGGAACTGGATTCGATAGCCAATCCGGTGTGGATGTCGGTTTCGATTCCATAATTAATCGCATATTTAGCCTGCTCGATGGCTATCGGCCCGGTTTCACAGATCATGGCTGCCATTTTTTTGCATTCATTGATCAGCTCCTTTGGTTCGCAAACCTGATTGACCAGACCGATGTTCAAGGCTTCCTGGGCGGCGATTCTGCGGCCGGTAAAAATAAGCTCTTTGGCCCTTCCCCTTCCAACCAGCCTGGGCAAACGCTGGGTACCCCCTGCACCCGGTATAATTGCCAGGCGCGTTTCCGTCAATCCCATACTGGCATTTTCTGAAGCGATACGTATGTCGCTGGCCAGCGCCAGTTCGGTGCCGCCGCCCAGTGCTACGCCGTTGACGCCGGCGATGACGGCCTTTCCCAGATGCTCTATGGATGTAAACAGATTGCGGATGGTAAAAATAAACTCCCTGACCTGTTCCGGGCTCAGCGTTGCCCGCTCCTTGAGATCCGCTCCGGCGCAAAACGCCTTTTCCCCCGCACCGGTGATGATGATAACGCGAATGTCCCTGTTAAATCGGTACGATTCAACCCGTTCTTGCAGCGCGCGCAGCAAAGCAAAGTTGAACGAATTCATGACGTCTGGTCGATTTAGCGTCAGCGTGACAACCCCGGCGTCCTCTTCTACCAACAGTATATTATCATCCATATTGTCCTCCTGTTGATTTTTCTTCCGCAGTGGTCTCAGCTCAAAAAGCCGTTGCCCTTAATCTTGGAGAGTGGCAAAAAACCAATATTCAATCAAAAAAACGTGGTGAGCGAGCGCTCAGTCAATATTTTTAATTTTCTAATTTATTGGCGCTTCTTTGTCAATACCTTTCTTCATCGGCTCAATTAAATTTCTTCAGTTAAAAATAAATATTTATTAATAAATTACATATAGTTATATAGATATCCGGTCGCTGAAAAGATAGTTATCACCGGCAAGGGTAGTGCTTGACAACTAAATTTGAACCGTGCTATGCATGATGATTGAGCGCTCGTTCAGTCACCAAGCGCCAAGTCCACTTTTATAGAAAAAATGAAATAGCTTCCAAATGCCATGCAGGAAACAAACAGAATTAAAGACATACCGACTCAAGTCAAGGACCCCGACCTGGTTGAACGGCGGCGGCGCCAGATTACCGATGCAGCCGTAAAGCTCTTTATTGAGCATGGATTTCATAAAACAACGACCAGACAGATTGCCCGGGCTTCGGGATTTTCTATTGGCTCATTGTACGAATATTTCCCGTCGAAAGAAGATATCCTGTACCTGGTCTGTGAGTCGATCCATGCCGAAGTGCAACGCGGCGTAACGGAGGCCATGACCCGGGCAACCGGGGGCCGGGATGCACTGCGGGAAGTTATCCGGGAATATTTCCGGGTATGTGATCGCATGAGCGATTTTATCCTCCTGATTTACCAGGAAACGAAATCCCTGCCGCCACAGTGGCAGCAAAGAGTTCTCGAAAACGAACTTCGTATCACCGGACTTTTCGTGGCAGCCCTGGCGCGCATCGCCTCATTCGGGCAACTGCCGAATCTTGAAGAAAGCTCCATTGAAGTGGCCGCACACAACATTGCCGTACTTGGCCACATGTGGACGTTTAGACGCTGGTTTTTGGCGCGCCATTACAGTATCGATGATTACATCTCCCTTCAAACAGAATTCATACTGGCGATGGTCAGCCAGGACAAAAAATGACACACCAAAAGTTTTAGACAGCATAATTTAAATACGGGTTAATGCAGCAAGGAGGCAGCATGAAAGTCGAGGTTTACCAGCCCAAAAATAAGGTCAGGGTAATTACAGCTACATCCCTTTTTGACGGCCATGATGCAGCCATTAATATCATGCGCAGAATACTCCAGGACACTGGAGTCGAAGTTATTCACCTGGGGCATAATCGCTCGGTTCAGGATGTTGTGATTGCCGCTATCGAAGAGGATGCACAGGGAGTGGCTGTGTCGAGCTATCAGGGGGGTCATATCGAGTTCTTCAAATACATGGTTGATCTGTTAAAAGAAAATGGCGCCCCGCACATCAAAGTTTTCGGCGGCGGCGGCGGCGTTATTGTACCGGAGGAAATCAAGGAACTCGAAGCTTACGGGGTCACAAAGATTTATTCGCCCGAGGATGGCACGCGTTGGGGGCTCCAGGGCATGATTAACCACATGGTCAAGGCCATGGATTTTTCAACGGTACAGAATACTGATTTTAATTTCGACGATCTATCTCCCAGCAACCGCCCCCTGCTGGCCAACCTGATCACAGCTACTGAACAGGCAAAAGCAAAACAAAACGGTGATTTGGCCGCACTGCGGGCGCAGCTGGCCAAAAAATTGGGAAAGCGAAAACCACCGGTGATCGGAATTACCGGCACAGGTGGTGCCGGCAAATCATCTTTAACCGACGAGCTGATTTTACGCATTCTGCATGATCTCAAAAAGATTCATGTGGCCGTTATCAGCTGTGACCCATCTCGACGAAAAACCGGCGGCGCCCTGCTGGGCGATCGCATTCGAATGAACGCCATCGGCAATCCAAGAGTATATTTGCGCTCCCTGGCCACCCGCAAATCCCAGACAGAAATTCCTGCCGTACTGGGGGAGGCTGTCGAAACCGTTAAGGCCGCCGGCTTTGATCTGATCATTGCCGAAACCGCCGGCATCGGGCAGGGCGACTCCAGCATCATCGATCTGGTCGACATATCCATTTATGTAATGACCAGTGAATTCGGAGCCGCCTCACAGCTTGAAAAAATCGATATGCTCGATTTTGCCGATCTGATCGTGATTAACAAATTTGAGAAGCGGGGGGCTGAAGATGCCGTGCGCGATGTGCGCAAACAGGTCCAGCGCAATCGCAAAGCATGGGATCAGGCGCCTGCCGATATGCCGGTATTTGGCACGATCTCCTCTAAATTCAACGACGACGGTGTAACGGCGCTGTATCATGCAATTTTTGATACCATCGCCAAAAAAACAGGCGTAAAATTTGAGACAAATCTTGCCCGGGTGGACACCAAAACTTCAACTTCCAAGACCATTATCATCCCTCCGGAACGTACCCGTTATTTAAGCGAAATTGCCGATTGCACCAGGGACTATCACCGGCACACGCAGCGGCAATCCCAGGTATTGCGAGGCATCTGGCACTTAAAAGAAAGCGCCAGGGCCATCAGCGGTGACGATCTTGGCGGTGATACTTCCGAGCTGATTTCCCGTTTAAAAGATGAAATCCAGAAAGCCGAAGAAGCCCTCGACCCTGAAACCGGGAGTTTGATGGCGGAATGGGAAGAGATCAAGAACACTTACAGCAAAGACGAATTCGTATATCGCGTGCGGGATCGGGAAATCCGGCAGGCTTTATACACCGAGTCGCTGGCTCATTCCCGGATTCCCAAAATTGTACTCCCGAAATTCGAAGATCCCGGAGAAATCTACCGCTGGATGCGCGAGGACAACGTGCCGGGGCGATTTCCCTATGCTGCCGGTGTATTTCCTTTAAAGCGCGTCGATGAGGATCCAACGCGCATGTTTGCCGGTGAGGGGGATCCGGCCCGAACAAACAGAAGATTTAAGTTGCTGTCGGCCAATTATGAGGCCAAAAGACTGTCGACGGCCTTCGATTCCGTAACGCTGTATGGATGCGACCCTGACATCCGGCCGGACATCTACGGGAAGGTCGGAACCTCAGGTGTGAGTATTTGCACCCTGGACGATGTGAAGGTGCTCTATGGTGGCTTTGAACTCTGCGCACCCGGCACATCGGTTTCAATGACCATCAATGGTCCGGCTCCCATCATGCTGGCCATGTTCCTGAATACGGCCATTGACCGGGAGGTCGAAAAATACCAGGCAGAGAGCGGCAAAGCGCCCTCAAAAAGTCAGTATGAAAAAATTCGTTCCCAGGTCCTTAACAACGTCCGGGGAACTGTGCAGGCGGACATATTAAAAGAGGATCAGGGCCAAAACACATGTATTTTTTCGATCGATTTTGCCTTAAAGATGATGGGCGATATTCAGGAATACTTTATCGAAAACAATGTACGCAACTTCTATTCAGTCTCCATTTCAGGTTATCACATTGCAGAGGCGGGCGCCAACCCCATCACCCAGCTGGCATTTACACTGGCAAATGGATTTACCTATGTGGAGTATTACCTGTCGCGCGGCATGCCTATTGACAGTTTCGGACCCAACCTGTCCTTCTTCTTCTCAAATGGCCTCGATCCTGAATACACCGTCATCGGCCGGGTGGCGCGGCGTATATGGTCCATTGCGATGAAATATAAATACGGCGGATCGGCGCGCTCGCAAATGCTGAAATATCATATTCAGACTTCGGGACGTTCGCTGCACAGCCAGGACATTCAGTTCAACGATATTCGCACGACCCTACAGGCGCTTATCGCCATTTATGATAACTGCAACAGCCTGCACACCAATGCTTTTGACGAGGCCATCACGACACCGAGCACCGAATCGGTGCGGCGGGCGCTGGCTATTCAACTCATTATTAACCGCGAGTGGGGATTGGCAAAAAACGAAAACATGAACCAGGGCAGTTTTGTGATAGAGGAGCTCACCAACCTGGTAGAAGAAGCCGTGCTCAAGGAATTTGATCGGATCACCGAACGCGGCGGTGTTCTGGGAGCCATGGAGACCGGATACCAGCGCAGCAGGATTCAGGAAGAATCCATGTACTACGAATCTTTGAAACATACCGGCCAGCTTCCCATAATCGGGGTCAACACGTTCCGCGACCCGGACACCGAGACAGATCAACTCAGTGAAAGCGTGGAACTGGCGCGGGCAACCGAGGAAGAAAAGCAATCCCAGCTCAGGCGTCTGGCGGAATTCAAAAAAGCTCACGAGAAAGAAGCGCCAGCCGCGCTGCAACGGTTGCAAAACGTGGCGCTTTCCGGTGACAATATCTTTGCGGAGTTGATGAATACGGTGCGGACTTGCAGCCTCGGGCAGATTACACAGGCGCTCTACGATGTTGGGGGGCAGTACAGAAGAAATATGTAATCAACTAACCCACAACTTAATAAATCAGCATGGTAAGGAGAATGACAGATGGAAGTTAAAACTTTTGGAGTTGTCGGTGCGGGTCAGATGGGAAATGGTATCGCTCAGGTAGCTGCCATGAGCGGCCTGAATGTCATCATGAATGACATCAAAACGGAATTTGTCGAACGCGGTGTTGCAACCATCGCCAAAATCCTGTCGCGCAGTGTCGAAAAGGGTAAGATGACAGGCGACGAAAAGAATGCCGTTATCGGGCGTATCACAGCCAGTACCGATTTGCATGATATGGAATCGGCTGATTTTGTGGTTGAGGCTGCTACTGAAAATGAAGAACTCAAGTATCAAATCTTCAAGGATCTCGACAAAATCTGCAATGACGGTGTTATCCTGGCAACGAATACGTCTTCAATACCGATCAGCCGTATCGCGGCTCAAACCGGACGGCCCCAGGAGGTCATCGGTATGCATTTTATGAATCCGGTGCCGGTTATGAAACTGGTCGAGGTGATCAGAGGGATTGCCACGGCCGAAGAGACCTTCAAGACGACCTGGGATCTGGCGATAAAGTTCGGCAAGACACCGGCAAAAGCAGAGGACTATCCCGGTTTTATTGCCAATCGCATTCTTTTGCCGATGATCAACGAGGCGGTCTATTGCCTGTATCACGGCGTCGGAACACGCGAAGACATCGACACCGTCATGAAGCTGGGTATGAATCATCCCATGGGTCCCCTGACCCTAGCTGATTTAATCGGATTGGATACCTGCCTGGCCATTATGGAAACGCTCTATGACGGTTTCAAGGATTCAAAATATCGCCCCTGCCCGTTGCTGCGTAAATATGTTGAAGCCGGCTGGCTGGGACGCAAGACGGGAAAAGGTTTTTACGAGTATGAATAAGGAGGGTTTATGCCCAGAAAAAAGGCGACTCAACCCGAGCCGGTCGGGAAAAAAATTCGGAAGGTCCGGACACAGAAAAAAATTTCGCTGGACCAGGTGGCCAATGAAACCGGTTTCAACATCGATTATTTAAAGGAAATAGAATCCGGCAAAGCAATGCCGCCCGTAGGGGCACTGCTGCAAATCGGCAGAGCGCTTGAGATCGATTCCGGAACCCTGTTCAAAGAACCGGAATCAAAGCTTGAAAGCCGGATCAAGGCACAAACAAAGCGCACACAGGACTATGCCTACACAACGCTGACCCCCGGGGCTGAAAACAAACATCTCAAAGCCTTCCGGGTCACCGTCGAAGCCCAGAAGGATCATAAAGGTGTCGACTATCACCATGAGGGTGAAGAATTTGTGTATGTGCTGTCCGGGAAAATCGAAGTTACGGTGGGTGAGCACTTGAACACGCTGGAAGCTGGCGAATCGCTGCATTTTAACTCCGGCATCCAGCACAAGCTGAAAAGTGTCAGTGACGAAACTGCCGAGCTTTTGGTCGTTATTTATTCACCCTAAGGGAAATGAAAGATGACATTTAAGCTTACCGAAGAACAGCTCATGATCCAGACCATGGTCCGGGATCTATCGAGGGAAGAGTTTGCGCCAAAGGCGATGGAACGTGACAAGACCAAAGAATTCCCGGCAGATAACATCAAAAAGCTGGGGGAGCTGGGTCTTATGGGCATGATGGTTCCACCGGAATACGGCGGTTCGGGTGCGGATACCGTCAGTTATGTACTCGCACTGGCTGAGGTGGCCTATGCCTGTGCCTCCACGGCGGTGGTAATGTCTGTGCATAACTCTATTGTGTGTGAAAGCATTCTGGGCTTTGGCACAAAATCGCAGAAAAAACGCTATCTGCGGCAACTTGCAACCGGCGACATGCTGGGTGCCTTTTCTTTGACGGAGCCGAATGCGGGTTCCGATCCTGCGCGGCAGACGACCCGCGCGGTTTTTGACGGAGACAGCTATATTTTAAACGGCACCAAGAGATTCACGACGACAGCGCATAATGCCGGGCTGGTGATCGTAACTGCAAAAACCGATGAAACACTGGGTCACAAAGGGATCAGCGCATTTTTGGTTCGAAAGGGAACACCGGGGATGAGCGTCGGGCCTCTGGAGGATAAAATGGGCCTGCGCGCATCGGATACCGCCGACCTGATTTTCGAAGATTGCCGCATACCTGCCGAGGATCGGCTGGGAAATGAAGGTGATGGTTTCTTGATTTCAATGAAAGGCCTTGACGGCGGGCGCATCGGCATAGCGGCGCAATCCATCGGCGTGGCCCAGGCGGCGTTTGATGCAGCGGTTCACTATGCTCAGGAAAGAGAACAGTTCGGGCAGACCATTTCCAAATTTCAGGGATTACGATGGATCATAGCGGACATGGCCACCGAAATCGAAGCCGCCAGGGTGCTGGCGCTCTCGGCGGCTGAAATGAAAGACAATGGGCAAAATTACACGCTACAGGCCTCGATGGCCAAACTTTTTGCCTCTGAAATGGTCAACCGTGTAACGGCAAAAGCGGTGCAGCTTCACGGAGGCTATGGATTCACCAAAGAATACGCCGTCGAGCGCTATTATCGCGATGCCCGGGTTTTTACCATCTACGAGGGAACTTCTGAAATTCAGCGTATCGTTATTTCCAACCTGATCTTCAAAGACAAACGCAAGCCTTGAAACCGGTTTCAAAAATCCATCATTTTTTCCGGATTCTGGTCTTCAATATTCGGACCTGTTTCGCATTTCGTGCTTTGGTTTTCGAATTAAATGCAGCCGGTCAAGATCCGTTTCGGGCTGAAAACAGCTATTTAAATATCCTGGATGCCTTATCGATGTCTTCCGGACAAAAAACAAAAAGGCATTTTTCCTTGGGGGAAGAAACCGATCCATACACGTAGTTGATGTTGATGCCTTCTTTACCGAATTTGCTGGTAATCTTGGCCATTTCTCCGGGTTTGTTGTCAAGCTCTAAGGCGATCACCGGCATGATATCAAAAATATATTCTTTTTTGGACAGCAGGTCGATGGCTTTATCGGTATCTCCAACCAAAAATCTGATCAGCGCATATTCGGCCGAGTCCTTTCGCATGGAGTTGTAACTGGCAGCCGATGCAATCCGCTTGAGGGATTTTCCTCTGGCTTTGAAAAGCTCCTGCACATAGGCCGAGGCATCCTGGATCGTCAACGCATCGATATTGATCCCCTCTTTTCCGAAAAGCGTAGCCAGTTTGCCGAGTTCCCCCGGGACATTTTTCATAAACAATGAAATTTCCGTTCTGACCATTTTTTAACTCCTTATGGAATCGCTGCGCGATTTTATTTCCTGTAGTATTTCTCAAATTTTAAATATAGAAATTAACCATGGGAGCATTTTGAGTCGGCTTGCAACGCAGCATTCGGTCATTAGATAAGGCATTGAAACCAATTTTACATCCAGCGCTTGCGCCGCTTGTAAGACTTCACCTCCTTGAACGATTTTCGGCCACCACCCTGGGTCACACCCATGTAAAATTCTTTGACGTCCGGGTTGTTTTTCAACGCCTTGGAAGGACCCTCCGAAACAATCTTGCCGGACTCCATGATATAGGCGTAACCGGAGATCTCCAGCGCCATTCTGGCGTTCTGCTCAACGATCAAAATGGTGGTATCCATTTCCCGATTGATGCGCTGGATATTTTCAAAAATCTCTTTGACCAGCAAGGGTGCCAGACCCAGGGAAGGTTCATCGAGCATCAGCATTTTAGGAGATGCCATCAAGGCCCGCGCAATGGCGATCATCTGCTGTTCACCGCCGGAACAGTAACCGGCCAGCCGGTGGGTGACCCTGGATAGGCGGGGGAAATGGTCATACATCAGGCTCTGGTCTTGGCGGATACGCTGCTGGCCTTCCTGGCGGGTGATGGATCCCACCCGGATGTTTTCATCCACGGTCAGATGTTTGAAAACATGACGCCCTTCGGGAACCATCACCGCCCCCTGCTTTACGACCTCGGTCCCCAACCGGTTGGTGATATCTTTATCGCCGAATTTGATATAGCCATCCTTGATAAATCCGTTTTCGGGCTTGAGCAGGCCGCTGATCGCCCGCAGTGTCGTCGTTTTCCCGGCGCCGTTGGTGCCCAGCAGCGCGACGATGGCGCCTTCGGGTACATTGAGGCTGACGCCCCGCAGCACTTGAATGATGTCGTTGTAGACGACTTCGATGTTGTTGATTTCAAGCAGAAAATGGTTTGCTTCGCCGCTGCTCATTTATCAAAGCTCTCTTTTGTTGGTGGTGAAGAAAATCTTCACAGCGTAAACCTTTCATCACCGCAATTTACCTGACCCGGGCAGCATGATACCGCCCGGGTTCGAGCATTTCTTTGCTAACTTCCAGGTGTAAAGACAAACGGCAACCCAACGGGCTGGAATACGCCGTTTTGAGCCTGATAAAGCTGCAGCGTGTCGACACCCTGGCGGTCTGTCTTCGAGTAGGACACCGGACCGACGGTGGTCAGGGGATAATAGGCATTGTATCCGTTCATAGCCAAAAGCTCCTCGTAAAGCGACTGGCGGTTGATCTCCTTGCCCTTGGCCTTGGCTCTCAGGATGGCCTCCACGGCGATCTGAGCGACCTGCACGCCGTTGGTGTAGTTCTGTGAGCTGGCGGTTGCGTCATCCCGGCCGTAGCGCTTGGCCAATGCGATCTGAGCATCGGTGCCCGGACCTTTTTCGGTCATCAACTTGTAGGATGTCGTCCAGAAGAAACCTTCGGCAGCCGAACCGGCCAGGGCCACCAGGTCCGGTCCGCCGGCATAGTGCAGCCCCAGAAAGGTCAATTTGCCTTCTTCGCCGTAAGTCTCGGCGGCTACCCCGAGACCCTGAGCGCTTTTGAGCATGGTGGCCACCGGCGGCTGCACGGTCTGGCACATAACGTATTGAACCTTTTTCTCCATCCAGCGCTGGAGCATGGCCGTGTTGTCCAGGTCCTTGCCGTGTTCGACCACCTCGACAAGCTCCATCTTCAGTCCGCCCTCAATGGCTTTCTTCAGATCTTCCAGGGGCCCTCTGCCGAATGCGGAGGGATGAATGAACATGGCGACCTTGGGCGTATCGCCTTTATGGTGGGCAACCAAATATTCCGCCAGGGCGATCGCCTGGCTGGAGTAGGAGACAATCGGCAAAAAGACATAATTTGAAACATCAAGATTTCCGGCATGAAAAGAGGCTGTAATCGTCGGGATCTTCTCCTCGTCAAAATCCTTGCCCATGGCCAGCGAGCTTCCCGTGGAATAATTTAAATAAAGCACGATCCCCTCATCCAGAAAATCTTCGAAGTTGCGCTTGGTCTTTTCGGTTTCGTAGCCGTCGTCGCGGATAAAGCATTCGATTTTGTCATCGCCCAACAGTTTCTCGTCGTTGACATAGCGGATGTAATCCTCGACCGCTTTTGAATAGGGCACACCGACATCGGATGTCGTGCCGGTGATTGCCAGCGACAAACCAATTTTATAAGTCTGCGCTCCTGTAACTTTGTCAGCGGCCGATGCAACCTTTTTCTGTAGATCGGCGTTTTCCGCCGAAAGCTGCTCAATCTTTTTCTCGAGCTCGGTCGTTTTTTCCCCTTCACCGCAGGCAACCATAAAAAATGCGATACAGATAACTGTTACAATCGAGAACATTTTCCGGGTCATTTTCACTTCTCCTCCTTTTTTGGGATTCATCATACTTTCAGTAACGAAACGGCCACAGTTTAAAGTAGGACCGCACAATCCGCCACCAGTTGGCGACTCCCCTGGGTTCAAACATCAAAAACAGCACGATGACCAAGCCAAAGGTCAGCGGGCGCAGGGCTGTGGCCAGATCCAGGGCGGCTAAAAAATGGGTCTTGATAAACTCGGACAGGTTTTCTACCTGCAAATCCAGCATGATCATGGCGGTCGGTCCGAAAAAAGAACCGACCAGGGTGCCGAGCCCGCCCACAATGGCCATCGCAAGCAAGGAAATGGATTGATGCAGGGTAAAGGACTCAAAACCGGCCCCCCGGAACAGATAGGCATGCAGGGCGCCGGCAATGCCGGCAAAAAACCCGGACAGGGCGAAAGCATAAACCTTGGTGAAACCCGGGTGCATGCCCATCGCATCAGCCGCCCGGTCGTTGTCGCGCACCGCCACCAGACACCTTCCGTAGCGGGTTCGCAGCAGGTTTCGTACCGCAAAGCCGAG
>Ga0209536_100012220_pt1 | contig 12511 bp, 1 predicted proteins | sample DeeMarSeWOR28_12_FD_187461 | JGI IMG/M metagenome (GOLD analysis project Ga0209536, IMG submission 187461) | Marine sediment microbial communities from White Oak River estuary, North Carolina - WOR-2-8_12 (SPAdes) (version 2) | ecosystem: Environmental > Aquatic > Marine > Intertidal zone >...
TTAAGAGTAGCTGTTAATTATAAAAGTAAGAAATAAAGTTTAGCTAAAGGATAAAACATTATAAGAAGAAGTTTACAGAATTGATAAAGAATAGGGAATTTTACAAGAAAAATCCCGTCAAATAATTTTAAGCTGTTGTATAATGTATTATAAACTTAGCTGTTGAAGAATAGCAATTAAAATTGACTATCGGTTCACCGTTCTTGACATTGTGTATTGAAACTACAATGTAAGAATTTACGAAACATTATAAGCTTGATATTACGTAACCCATAAGCTTATGTTGGGCTAAAGCAAAAAGAACCAAAACTTTTGCGTAGAAGTGTGAAAAAAGCAAGTTATTAAACTCCTAAATGAGATAACTTTGAATAGATTAATTATACGCTCTTCAGCTGATCAAATACCTTGAAGGTAATTTGTGATATGTAATTATGCATTAAGAATTATACGAAATAGGGTTTGCACGCAATAAAATTGTAATTAAAAAATTAAAGATTTGAAAAAATATATAACGAGAAAAGTTATCGTAGAATGTGATACGATAAAGAAAAATTGCGTGTCTAACGTTGGACTTTAACAACAAAGAAATAATATAGGTATGAATGTGACTACCTATGTAGACTATTGATTTTTTAAACTTTATTACGTTTAGGTTAAAGTGTAGGTAAAAAGTGAAAGAGGAAGAAACTTGAATTCTTGGCCACTGGTGGGCTTCATCGAATTATTGGCTAAATTAGCATCTTTTAAGTTTCTTTGTGCATTAGCTGTGTGAATAATTTGGTGAATGATCAGTTAAAGACACTTGAAATAAACTCAGAGTTCCGCTTTCGCCTGAACCTGAATTTAATAAAATAATTAAATGAAAAGTTAGGAGTTTTTTGCGAAAGATAAAAGAAATAAGCAGTAATTTTTGTTTGGTAACTTTAAGCTTAATTGCAACCTGTAGACGGCATTTCCCCCCAAAGAACTTTTGAACCATTAGTAACAATTTTAAATTAATTAAATAAATTTGGGGTGGGGAAATTATAGGTTGAAATTTTAGAAATAAGCTGCGTTATAGTTTGGCTGTTCCTAACAAATAACTTATAACTCTTTAGGTTTTAAAGAAGAGTTTTGTTCGCGACTTGAATACAAATCAGAAATAGCAAAAAATAATTTCCTAATTAAAGAAACAAAACATTGAACAATATATGGCGTAAAAGGTGCCAAAATAAAAACAATTAAAACAATAATAATAATAACAATAATTTTCGAAAAGATTCCGCCCGGCATAAACTGAAGAAACTGATCCCAAAAACTATGAGATTGAACATTAATACTATGACTTAGCGAGCCTACTACCATAATCTCAGAGGGTTCTACGTAAAATAATTTGCCCTTCAAAGAAAATGTTGACGTTCCAGCCGGACACGTAATTTCGCAACTCGTTTCCAACTTCGGACTCGAATAATGAACTATAATGAACTGTGGGTATGCGTGAGCGTAACAATTCATTGAAAATTTCAAATCGTTGTTACACGTAACATGCCCTAACGCTGAACCGAAGTCAGTATTGCAATCATACTTGACTTTTACTCCAGAAAGGCAGTTGTAACAACCCTCGACGGACGAGATTTTGACTTGACAAACATTCTTCTCGACCAACGTCGAAAGTTGAAATCCATGCATCTGGACTTGCAAACGAACGAGTGCGGCTGATGAAAATTTCGCTTTGAGTTGTCCGCTGTCGTCTTGATGTACCAAAAAACCAGCGAGTTCGATTGGAAGAATACGATCTGTTGAAGACGTGTCAAACCATTGATCAATTCCATCCTCAACACACGTGCAATAGATGTGTTCTTGACGCTGTTCACAATTGCACACATTAGGATCGAATTCGCAACCTTGAATTGTATCTAAAAGAGCTGCTTCTTTATTTTTACAAACAAGATTGGGGGTTTTTTGTACAATGGCAGTGCGTTTTAAGTCAGTGATAAATGTATAAGACAAAGTTGGAGTTGGGGGTAAAAGAACATCTACGATAGAAAGTTTTACCTTATTCCATACTTTGCTGTTTTCGCCTGGCGTTAATCGAAATTGTCTTACCTCAGTACGATTTCCTTGGAAATCTATCATCACCTTGAGGTTGATTATCGTTGTCCATGTCGAACAAGAAAAAACTTCGTATACTTTCTTGTCGGTAGGTCTGGCGTACAAACGATAGAACATACATCCATCCACGCAAAGAAAACATCCACATCCGGCGCATCCGCAGGATGTAGAACAATACGTGAATCCTGGATATTTAGAACTAGTTGTTCCTTTGAGTTCTTTGACAATCGTATCGAGCTTGATTGAATTACAACCTTTTCCTGAACAAGAACCACTGTTCCAGCATCTTTTAACACTATCGACTTTATACTCTACAGAACGAGTAAAAAATTGCGATTTTTTATGACAGTGTAATTCAATAGAATCTGAAACAATGTGAATGGTACCTAAAGGTTCTGAACGAGGACCTTGGATATTTATACAAATGTCTTGTCCATGTGGAGCCATAGTAACAAGTGTTGAATCCTCAACAGTACATGTGAGAACTCCCTTTTGGTTAATTTGACAGTTTTTGTTAGGCGTTGTAAAACTAACGGTATCAGCACAAGCTGATGTCCGTTGAAACCAAAAGATTGAAATAACAATAAGTGTTACCATGATTCCCATAAAGGAAGTTAAAGCTAAACCACGACTGTACGAAAAACTATTGAAAGTGTTCCCGTTTATACTTGTATTTGTGGTATACCTTTTAGTTGGACGACTTATTCTTACGGAACTAAATTCATCGTCTTGCTCCTTGATTTCTCTCAGCATTTCTTGAAAACTTTTGATTCGATTTCCGGGTCTTCGTATAGTGGCATATGATTCGTCTGACTGTTCACTTGGTCTAGGTTCAAAAATATTTTCGGGAAAATCGATATGTCGATTCTCACGTTCTTCGTTTTCAACGTATATTTTTGATTTCCTATAAAATTTGGTGCAAATTGCTTTACAACAACTGCAACAAAAAACAGTGTTTCCGTAGCCACATCTGAAACAAATAGAACAAAGTTTCATGATTACTAAAAGAATCCGGAAAAGAATAATAATTACGGCTGAGACTAACCAAATTGTAACTAAAAGGATAATTGTTGCATAGGTTGGATAGCATTGGGGGTTTCGTGCGAAGGCTAAACAATACGTGCAGTTGATTGTTTTACAAGGTGAGACGGGTGGACAATCAAGATTGTATGTTTTGATTTGATAACCGAGCGCCCATATTTTGACAAGAACTGGAAATTGTGTCATTGACACTTCAGGTGGAAACATAACCTTTTCAGTAGGTTTAGGATGACTTACCTTATAACAGAAGGTACCTGAACATGATTCCAACATGTTTGTGTCTTCGTTGACTTTGATTTCAACACCTGATTCAATACATCGAGCGCTACATTGAGGACATTCATCTTGAATTGCATCTTCATCTCGTTCATAGTGCACATACATTGTTTCTCCCCATGCTCTGATAGGTATACGATTCCCTTCAGAAGTAACGTAAAAAACTATCGGTGGTTGTGCCTGAAAGCAAAACTTGTTAGCTTGGAATTCACAAGTGTGGGCCTTACAATACAATGGAGTACCGGCTACGATGTTACCATTTCCTACACAATCCATTTCATGATCTAACGGATCTAATACCGCTAATTGAAACTGATTTACCACGTGAGGAACGTTATCGTAGGTCAAGATTTGAAACCATCTTGATAAACGTTTTTTCGGACAAAGTTCAGTAGGTGTACGTGAACAAATCTGTGGTTCGTCGATTGCCAATAAGTTGTGTATTGGCGAAGAAAGAGTTGGTAAAGTTCCATTGTAAAATGAACATTCAGTTGCCCATTCTGCGCACTCACATAATGGACCACAAAGACCATTAGTGTGCAAATGCTTTTGCGTTCCGCAATTACTTTGTACCCAACAATAATTACTTTTGTAACCATGCGGAATAATGTTACCTTTTGAATTACGTTTGACGTACTTCATTATAACAATTCCTGTGTTGATACAAAATTGCGAAGCTTGACGTTCCAAGACTACACCATCGTTGGTAGGATTCGAATAAGGACACATAAATGTGGTGTCAACAAGATTATTCTGAGAAAGTGCCTCCTTTTGTTTTAACTTATGAAGTGACAAAGATTGAATTGGAAAGCTTGTATTATCATTTGGAATTAATGATAACGTAGATGGAAGAAACAAAAGAGTGGTAAGAACAAAAAACCACTTGGCCATGTTCGATTGCTTCCCAGTTCGTAGGCTAGAACGAAAATAATTCTCAGTGCGTAGAGCTTCACCTTGAGGTAGGTTTTCCCTATATGGATCACATTCTAAGGGATACAATTGATGAATTGACCGAATTTTCTTATCCTTGTTGGGATAAGTAATTTCAACATTTCGAACGAGTTTATCTTCCTTGGAAGGAAGAATTCTAGAAATTCGAGCTAGAGGCCAATTACTACGAGGGGTAAGTTTAGCTTCTACGAGAACGACTTCGCCTACTTTTGGAACTCTCGCTTGACTCCTTGGATTTTGAGGAATATCAAAGCGATTTTGATCAAGTAACATTGGCATATACTCATAATACCAATTGTTCCAAAACCTGTCGATAAGTTTCTGCTTCAGACGAAATTTCCTAGCAATTTCATCATGAGCGGGAATTTGAGGCTTATACTCCGGGTCATCTGAGTCAGAGTCAGAATTGACCGTGTTAGGAGAATCCGTATTCGAACCTAACGGAAGAAGAAAATCGATTGGACGGATAACAGTGGGATTATTAACGTCATCACTAACATAAGTGAGAGGTCGACAATTGACGATATTTTCGACTTGAACTACGAGCGTACTCAAATCGTTATACGTTAATAACCGAGGTCCGATGACCTTTTTGAGGTGTCGTTTGACCAAACCGATCAAACGTTCATACATTCCTCCTTGCCACGGTGCATAGGCAGGAATAAATTTCCAATTAATACGATTTTCCGCTAAAAACCGTAAGAAATTTCCCTTTGTGTTATGAATACTTGTATTTTCCCAGGTAGTCTCATTCCAGAGTTCTAGGAACAAGTTATTCGCGGCCTTAAATTGAGGTGCATTATCGCTGATAATCATATCAGGCTTACCGCGACGGGAAATAAATCTAACAAATGCGGAACAGAAACTTTCCGTGTCTAAACTACTCACAATTTCCAAATGAATTGCTCTTGTAGCAAAACACGTGAAAAGAGAAACCCAAACCTTTTGGGTTTGTCTGTTTCGCTGTTGCTGACCGAACGAAAGTGAAACCGTGATTGGTCCAAGATAATCAATACCGATTCGTTGAAAAGGTCTACTTTGCGTGACTCTTTCCATTGGGTAAGGTGCCATACGAGGAAGTTTGAATGCGTTTCCTTCGTATCGTTGACAAACGAGACACGTACGTAAGACGGATTTTACATACTGTCGGCCTTGAGGAACCCAATACAACTTACGAATCGCATTGAGCGTATGGTTAACGCCTGCGTGAAGATTTTGGCAGTGAATATGCATTATGATAGCATGTGTGATAGGATGCTTTTTTGGTAAAAGAATGGGTGCATCACTAATTGTATTCTGCATTCGCCCGTAACAACGAAGAATACCGTGTAAATCGATTCCCACTCCAAGATTATAGAGTCTAGGAAAACGTTTACGTTCGATAAGTTCATGATAAAGATCATGAAACACTTCGTTTTGAATTGACTTGATGACTGCCAACTCTAGAAGATAGGAAAGACGAGCTGTTAATCCTTTTTTACCTTTAGTAATCGAACAAAACTGTTTCAAAGTATGAAAAGATTTGTTTTTACCAAAGCGTAAAATGGCGAAGAGAATAGAAAATAGAAGGCGAAGGATTTTATTCCACGACTTACCGTGCCATCGTGAAAATGTGCCTTCGGGTAGGATTTTCAGAAAATCAATCTCTGTGATTTTTCCGAAACATTGCTTTGTTAAAGGAGACATTGAGCCAGCTAACTGATGAATACCGAGCTTTTGCTCTGGACTTCGACTTGGAAGTTCCATTATTTCCTGCATGCTAACATACCTTGTGTATGGCATAGGACATTGACAAGGTTGCGCGTCTTCTCCTGTGTAAGGGTCAGGACGTGCATGCATCTTGTATTGTTTAACAAGTGACCAAAGAGGGTTTCTTTGATCTTGATCCCAACATTCCTTACATGTAGGAAGATCTTGATAAACAATTGGCTCGTTGTCTTCGGGATTGATTAATGCTATCTCAACACTGCGACTGAATGACCTACTACTACATGCCGCTTGTAGGTAGACAGGTGCTGATTTTTCTTCGACTTCGGCTTCTTGTAAGGCTTGAGAAGAAATAGAAGTGAGTTTAGGCCAGTTGCTTTCTTCGGAAAAAAGCCAGAATGGCCCCTCCCCCCAGAGAGAATGCTCTTTATGAGGAGAGTCCTTACAAACGAAGCGAGTTGGATCCCTATACGGTATGATATCTAATGGAGAAAGATTATCACGGGTTGCCATGTCTGCTGGATTTTCCGCGGATGGAACATAACCGAAAGTTACATCCGGAATATTACGTATTTCCGAAATACGATTACCAACAAATACTGAAAGTATTTTTGTTGATTTAATCCAGTGTAGGCATATCTCAGAGTCAGTCCAAAGGAAGGATTTCTCTAAATTCTTTCCTAGGATAGATAATTGGTTACGAACATACTTGAGTGCTCGAACACCGATTAATACTCCGAGAAGTTCCATACGTGCAATTGACAATTTTTTATTGTCCGGAGCGAGTCGACTTTTCGCAAAAAGTAATTCGCTTTTAACTTGTTTATTACACGTAGTTCGAAGATAAACTGCAGTACTATAAACATTTTGGGATGCGTCAGTGAAAACGTGAATTTGAAAAGTTTGATCACGAATTTTTACGTTCTTAAACGTAATTTGACGACTTATTTTTAACCCATTTAGCATTTGAAGTTGAGGACGAATGATTGTGTTAAACTCTTGTGAGAGTGCTGCACCTTCTTCGTCATTTGCTAAAGGATCATCCCAATCGTACTTGCGACGCCAAAGTTTTTGGAGAAAAAGTTTTGCCCTAACAAGAAATGGTGACAGTAAACCTAAAGGGTCGAAGACGGAACTAACGGCGCTAGAAACTTGCCGTTTAGTGCACTGGGGCATGGCTAAATGTGGTGGAGGTTCTTCGGGAGTAGATGACCCTACTTTCCACGAAAGTGTATCTTGCGTAAGATTCCACTTGAGGCCTAAAACCTTTTGTGTGTCGCCCTCAGCTAAGTCTTCTTTAGGAATTTTATGGCGTAAAAAACGGGCATTTGAGGTATACTCACGTAAATTCATTTTCGCTTTTCGGAAAAGAATTTTACTGTCGTGATAAAACTGAAGAGTTTCTGTGGGGGTATCACATCCATAAACTACGTTGTCGACATACATGTCACGACGTAATTGCGAAGCTAAGGAAGAATGTTGTTGTTCTAAATGATGTCGAACAGTTGCATTTAGAATAAATGGCGAGCTAATAACACCGAATGGGACACGCTTAAAGCGATAAACAATAACATTGTTTATTTCACTTGGGTTGTTCGTGTCTTTAAGCCAAAAGAAACGAGTGACATCGCGGCTGCTTTCTTTCAAACCAATTTGAAGAAATGCCTTTTCAATGTCAGCTAGAACGACATAAGGATAAGTACGAAATCTAATAAGGATACCTGCGAGGTCTGGAAGAAGATTTGGACCGGCGTGTAAACATTCGTTTAGCGATTTACCTTTGTTTACACCAGATTGCATTGAAGCAGATGCGTCTAAAACTACGCGCAACTTAGTTGTGCGACTAGGAGTTTCGACTGCGTGATGTGGAAGATAGAAAACAGGACCATCAGGTGTTTTGTTTTCATCAATTTCCTCAATCACGTCGGCTTCAAGTTGCTTTTGGATGACGGCTTTGTAACTATCAAAGAATTCTTTACGTTCTTTGAACTTGAGACAAAGTCCCTTAAAACGACCATAAGCTTTTCCGCGGGTATTTGCTAGTTGATCCTTCGGCAAACGCCACGGCCAATCTACGAAATATCGACCGTTGATTTGTACAATCGACTCCGTGAACAAATTTGACGCAACTTGTTCGTCGTGTACATTAGGATCATCGAAGATTCCTATACGTTCTAGTGCCCAATAATCCCTTAAATCACATGGTGGGGCTACTAACTGAAGAGGTGACATATGATGATAAGGTGTTATCATCGTACCTAACCATGCTACTTGTGGAATAGTACCTGAATACTTAGGGGGTGTTACAGCTAATAAATCAAGTGTACGTCCGTACATATGAGAAACTAATCGATGAGAAGAAGCTTCCTTAGAAGTAAAATCTTCAGGAAATTCGTTTGGAAGAGTTCTGAATGTGCATCGAATCTCCTTTTCCTTTATGGATGGACGACTTGAAGCGTTGACATCCGAAGTTGTTGATACATCTCTCAGATTCATTGCTTCCATGACAGTTGATACCTTGTCCTGTTCATTGTCAGGCTGAAAAATAACAAGTGAGCCATGAAAATGATTTGATCTATCGACCAGTAGATCAATAATGAACTTAAGGACATTAGCGTTGAACGTTGTTGAAGGTTTATATTGAAGCCTTTCAACTTGGGCGCAAAGATATGCCAAAGGTACAGTAATTACCTGATCTTTGCGTTCTGTAAGTGAACTCCAGTTGTCCATAAATCCGATGATTTCGGGTAAGTCTGATAAATTTGCACAAGACTGTTGAGCCAGGAAAAGATTGGCAAGAATATTATTCTTTGATTTAATGCCAACTTTTTTATCTTGTTGTACAAGAAGAATTGATTTTCCAGAGAGGCTATATTGAGATAAGCCCTTGACATAGGGGGTACCGCGTAGAATTGCGATTATATTGTGCTCAGTACAGTTATGAGTACTAGCTTTCATAAGCGCATTGCGGCGTTGTATGTAGACTTTTACAAGAGAAAAATGAGCGAAGCTAGAAAGATTGTTTTCGGCTTCGAAAGATTTATAATGATAGGCTCTCATATAATAGCTTTGTATTTCGTGTAAACTATTATCTGGGTCAGTGCAAGAATTATAGACTGGCAGAGAAGAGGAAGGGGGCGTATATTGAGAAAGGGTTTGTTGTGCCTTATTAAGCCCTGTGTTTGCACATGGTGTAAAACCAAAACTAGTTTTAACTATAGTGAGACCAGTGCTTTGATCCTTCCATACCTTGCCTTGAATAAGATCAAAGAAATCGTTCATACCAAGAACCATGTCGATATTAGCAATGCAACCTTTAGTTAGAGTCCATTTTGGAACTGCTAAATCTTCGTCGGAATATTTCTTGAAACACTTGAGTTGTTCGTCCGACATACGATTGAATTGAACGGGGTTGACTATGCTTTTCTGTTGTTGGACTATGGCAACAGAAATTGTTCGGATGAGCTTTTTGCCATCTCTTGACCATAAGTTGAGAGAAGTCCGATATTGCGTTCTATGAAGTGGGGTATGAGACGACATTGTATGCATAAGAATTTCTTCTTTTGTGCATTCGGCTTTATGGAGTCCAAGTTTTGTTGCGAGTTCTTGCGTAATAACATTTCCAGTACAGCCCGAATCGAATAAAACCCATGCCTTAACCTTTTGTGGTTGCGCATGTGAAACGATATTTTCAGGAATTTTGTCGTTGTATGCGTTTCTCCATGTATTTGCCTTAGTCTTGACACGTTCAAAGAAATGAGGATAACGTTCAAGAAAATTGCGAATAGAATTTTCGCCGAAACGTTTAAGGTTTAACGGGTGTCGAAACAACAAATCATAATTACGCTGTATGTGTTGTTCGTGTAAACCATCTGGATAATAGGCAAATAAAACGCGTAGATTATTGACTAAGTCAATTTTTTGACTAGGCTGCGTTGCGATAAGTTCGTCGTTACATGAAACTAAATTTTTTGTTGCGACTACTTCGGCATAAAGTAATCTTAAATTTGTATCACGAACGCTGTAATATTGTGTGACATTATCGCATTCCTTAGAGGAATAATATTCCGTTTCTGAAACTGGAATTTTTGTACACGTATGATAATGATAGTTAGTACGTGTTTGTTCTTCGTCTTCACGTTCAGGATCTGATTCAACGCATAACTCGTTGAATTGCGCTTGCTCTGCTTCCATATCAGCTTCGTTTTCCGTTTGACAATAGTTTCGGGATGCGGATTTAGACTTTTTGTTAGAGTTAAAAGTCTTCTTGTCTTTATAATAATCACATAGAGATGTGTGATGTTTTCGTCCGCATTTAATACAAGTTCTGGTACTGATACAATCCGAAATATAGTGTGACCCTAAACAATTTGTACATAAACGTTTTTGACGAATGATTTCAAAACGTTTTTTAGGATCAGTGACTTTGGGGCATTGTGATGAAAAATGTAAATCCTCACAAAATGCGCATCGGAAAACTTTAGGAAAGTTTGGCGTAGATGAAGACCGTTTGAATTTAGCTCTTTTGAATGTAACTCTCCGCTTTGAGTTAGAGCTATTCGGCGTGAAATTGCGTTTACGAAAACGTCTTACATTGAGCGTTGGAGTGATTCCACTAATTCCGCTTCTTGAGTTGCTACGACTGCGATTTCGACGCATTGTTTGTCGTGCATATGCCAAATTTGATTGGTTTTTTGGCTTGGTTGAAACTGCATTCATTTGTACAGAAGTTTCTTCGGACGGTTCGTAGTCATAAATGTCTTCACTTGCTATACTAGCTAAAGCTGAAGATTGCGGAAGGAATTGACTACTTTTGGTGTATGCGCGCTTGGAAAATTTGTTCCAATTGTTACGTCCCCGATTGACGTTAGTCCTTTGACTATAAGGTGCCGTGCGAGTAAATTGTTGTCGCGTGCTTCGTGCAGCTTGTTCGCCACGTAGAACACCATTTGCGCGTCTTATGTAACGGCGTAAAGTATCAAGCAAAATTTGAACTGTCCAGTTAACAAGTCCAAGAGGTTTTTCACTTTCAAGAATTCCTCTTACCTCCAGCGGTAATGCTTGATAAATATTATGCAGAATTGAGCCGTTTTCGATTTGTTCGCCTTGACGTTTGAGTTCCCACAATGTATTTTGAATATAGTCAAGAGCACGATCTAATTCGGCAGGATGCGTGCTGCGAACTGATAGATTTCGAAGTCTAGCGTAGAGACTATCGAGGTGAACTTGTTCGTTCCCATATTTGTCAAATAAGACTTGCCTAGCAACTGCGTAACTGTCTTCGGATAAAGATAATCCCTCGATGGCTGACTTAGCTTGCCCCTGTAGACAAGTTCTAAGCATAACAAATTTGTACAAGAGAGGGTAACGGGGATTGTGATGAACGACAGTATCGAATTGATCCATGAATGCCATAAATTTAGTTTCGTCTCCAGAGAAACTTGGAAGAGGAGTTTTAGGTAACTCGATTGGCATTTGATAATTGTTCAACATAGGTTGAATGCGCGACTGCATACCTGGATGTTGATAAACTGGATTAGGCATTTGAACTGGGTTTGCCTGAGGTTGATTGGATCTAACCGGTTGACCAAGATTCGCAGATTGAAAAAGATTGCCTTGATTAGGCTGTGGCAACTGAGGTTGCGCAAAACCGCTTTGCATAAGCGTAGGTTGTGACTGTGCCATCCGACAGGCTTGTGTCACTTGAGGTGTCTGCGATACAGAAATTTGAGGCGTTGCGAACATTTCGGTAATATTTACAGGAAGAATATTTGCCTCACCAAACAGTGTGTCAGGTCCAACTGTTGGACTATTTGCTCGAAGTCCCGTTACTTGAGCTTGAGCTTGGTCTGGAGGAACGATGATTGTTTCACCTGTTCCTTGTGTTCCCGGTCTGGTACGCGTTGAATATGGGGTAAATGCTAGGTCTTGTAATAAGTTTGCCGTATAATCAAGGTCGATAAGATTCCGTTCGTTAGAGTACCTCATTGGGGTTTCAAACTCTAATTGATTTCGTTCTCGACGGTTATCAAAAAGTAATTGATTCATTGTGCTTTGATTATGCGCACGTATAGGTTGACCTTGAAGTTGTGGGACTGAAACCTTTAATGGTAAGGTTCTCGCATTGAGTTGCTGGATATTGGTATCCATACCTCCGACATTGAATGTGTTGTCGGGTCTTGTGCCTTGCGTTGGTATAGCTCCCCTTAAATGAGCTGGGTTGAATCGGGTGAAGGTATTGCCTTGGTTTAACGTATAAGTTACGTTACGTTGAGGTGTTGAAATATAGTCAGGAGGAGGAAACCTGATTGGTTCTGGTTCATTAAAAGCAGTTTTAATGAAAGTTTCGTTTCTCGGCGGAACTACTTGATTGTCTTTATAAGGACTAGAAAAGACTGTAGTTTGTTGACTTTGAATTCCTGTTACAGAAGTTAATGGGGAATTC
>Ga0209536_100012221_pt1 | contig 12510 bp, 9 predicted proteins | sample DeeMarSeWOR28_12_FD_187461 | JGI IMG/M metagenome (GOLD analysis project Ga0209536, IMG submission 187461) | Marine sediment microbial communities from White Oak River estuary, North Carolina - WOR-2-8_12 (SPAdes) (version 2) | ecosystem: Environmental > Aquatic > Marine > Intertidal zone >...
CCGGAGGGAGTATCGGTGTTTGATAAAGCATGGAGTAACTATAAAGCCATTGTATTATCGGAAACAGCCGGCATTGACAGGATGAAGGAACCTGTTGAAGTTTTACTGCCTTTTTATCCTGATGAAGCACAGCAACTTAACCGTGATATTCGCGTTGTATCAATCGATCCCCGCACCTACGAATATGAGGAAGTCCCCAGCCAGGTATATGATATCAAGAAATATCTTGAGGAAGATGATCTTGAGCCGGATTCCGAAGGAAATCCTGGAAGGGAAGTACCCTTATGGATGCCCACGGTTACCTGCCGTGTGGCATTCCTGGCCGATGTTCCGGCCAGATCGAGTAAAGTATTTCTGGTGTATTATAACAACGATAATGCCCTGACAAAGCTATATTCTACAGATCTGCGTGTTCAGGGAGAAAGACCGGGCCTTCAGATAGATAATCGGATGATTTCCGTTGCCCTTCACCCGAATTCAGGGCATATCGATCAGATAGTGCTGAAAAGCAAACCCAATGCCCCTTTGTTTCACAGAATGGAGACCAACGGTGCCATTCACTGGAATCCGGGAATATATTCCCCGCCACGTCCCTGGACACATACAGCAGACTGGAAGCCGCCAGCCAATATAAATTACGTATCCGGTCCAGTTAAAATATCGACAGAAGTCTGGGACCAGCTGAGGGAGATCCCGGAGGTGGATGCCTCAGTCCGATATGAGTTTTATCCCGGTTTACCGTATTTTATCAGTTCCACAAGCATGAGGATCAATGAAAGGATTGATTGCATTGCGCTAAGGAATGCTGAGATCGTATTTAAGCGAGAGCAGATCACGCACGCAGCATGGTATGATGTTGTCCGTGACAGCGTTATCGTATACAATGTGGTTGAAATGCCTGACCTTACGGATCTGTTGATGGAGGATGATGTGCCCTGGATCACATTCTATAATCCGGATACCGGAATCGGGTTTAGTGGAATACAACTGGAATATATGAATGCCGGATTGGAGAACGGACCAAGATTGTTGAATCCATACATGTATATCACCGGAGGTCCCTGGATTTACTGGGCGAGGGCATTATCCCTTAGTTTCCTGGCCTCTAACATGCAACAAATGGTGCCCGCCCTCAAAGGAAATTTCTTTGCGGAGAAATGGGCCTACCTGACCTATGAAACAGTGGATGGAGAAAAACCATATTTGCCGGTCATGGAATGGCAAAAGCGATTAACCAATCCGTTGCGCGTGCGCCTGGTGGAAGAGGTGGATGACCGTGTTTCCAGGACAGTGCATGAAATATTTATTGATGAGGGAAGAAGCGGTTGGGAAGAACGGGAAACCGGAAGACATTGAATGTGGGAGGGACCATGCCGGAAAGAAGAATTCCCGGTAAATAACCGAAATGATTTCTAAATTGCATCCAATGAAAAGCAATTCAATACTTTTTGCAATACTTTTGTTATCAATCCTGGCCTGTAACAGTAAAATTGAAAAGATGGTTTATAAAGTAACAAGGATAGACACTCATGATGCCCTCTCCAATGACTGGAATGCCGGACCCTGGAGGGAGATCGAACCTGCAGAACTCACCCGGTACATGGGAGAGAGACCTGTTCATTTTCCGGGTGTACAGTTTAAACTCGCCTACGACGATGAAGGGATATTGGTGAAATTTCAAGTGGCCGATCAATATGTTAAGGCCATATACACGGAACACCAGGGGTCGGTATACAAAGACAGTTGTGTGGAGTTCTTTTTCACTCCGGGTACGGATGTTGGTGAAGGGTATTTCAACCTGGAAATGAATTGTGGAGGGACAATGTTGTTTCATCACCAGGTTGAACCCAGGAAGGATCCGGTTTCCATTTCAAGGGAAGATCTTGAACAGGTCCAGATCCTGACATCCCTGCCCAAACTGGTGGATCCTGAGATCACAGAGAAGACCATCTGGTATGTTACCTATAAAATTCCCTTTTCAATACTGAATAAGTACCATAACACGGATCCGCCTGAATCCGGAACGGTGTGGAAAGCGAATTTTTATAAATGCGGCGATGATACCTCGCATCCGCACTGGCTGACCTGGAGTCCCGTGGATCGCCCACAACCTGATTTTCACCGGCCGGAATATTTTGGTGAGATCATTTTTTGACCATCCTGAAGCAGGAGATCATTCGGTGAAATATTCAAGGAGTGCTATAGCAGCACCTTCGCCGTATGCGTGGTAATCCCCGACTGTAAGGTATGTTCCTTCTGAAATTCGGCTTTGCGATAATTCAATAGTTCCGCTTGGGATTCCCATACTGTAAAAATAGGAACAGGAAGACCCTCTGAACTCGCTATGCCAGATCCGGATGGGCCAATACTTTTCCATCACATCTGCCAGGGGATCAAGCGTATTATCCTGGAAGATAAACACATTATATTGATGGAATTGGGTGTGGTTATGTATATCAATGAATAGGTCAAGTTCATTCCCCTGATTAAGCCATGCTGTGGCCCAGTGTTTGACACCCGTGACTTCTGGTTGGGTTTTTTCATCATTCATCCAAATATTGTTGAGATCCTCCATTTCCATGTTGTACCGGCTTGTTCCGTTATACACACCGTCAGGATTCATCATGGGCACAATGAAATAGTTGAACTTTTTGCGGGATTGGGCAGCCATTTCCTTATCTGAGGTCAGGAAGCTGACCATGCCCTCGGCCATAAATCCACCCGCATCTTCGCCGGCATGCTGAAGGGCCAGGATCAGAACATTTTTCTTGTCAGCTTCAGGGACTTCCTTGTCGGTAATATGGACCAGAAACACCTCTCTTCCTTCTTTTGTCCATGCAATGGTATTAATAGAGGCATAGTCAGACTCCCGGACCTGATCAATCAGCGACAATAACCGGGAGTAGGGATAGGGATGGGCGTAGGCGATCCATACCGGTGCATCGCTGAATTGTTGCGTAAACCGAAAAGTATAGTTGGCACTGTCGTAATGAACGTCGGTAATCCTGTGCCAGGTATCCTGGTCATAACTGAAAACGGGTTGTGTGTAATCTGTGTACACGATATGTGGTGTTTCCCGGTAAACGCCGATCAAATGCTCCAGTTCAAATGTGACGGACCTGTCCTTTACCTTATCGGCCTTGAAATAAAACCAGTAATACTGGTCACCGATACTGTCTCTTTTAAGCCAGTGTCGGGAGTTCCCCCTGAAATGACCCGGCTTGATTTCAACCAGGGACCCAATACTTCCCTTGTCGAAGTCTGCAGAAAGCTCTACACCGCGTTCAGCGCAGGATATCAGCCATAAGGCTATCCCGAATAAAAATAAACCTTGATATTTTTTCATTTTCAGATAATATAACTCAATTTATAAAATATTCGAATAGAAGGGTTGAATTCAGACGGATATAATTAGCATTTGATCAGATATATCTGGGAATTATGAAACGCAGAAAATTCCTGAAATATGTAGGTTATACGGGTTCAGGCATCCTTGTTTCCAGTTCCTTCCCTGATTGTACGGGGAACCTGGATACTGGAGGCCATCATTCTGAGTATTCAGCGGATATCATCATTGTCGGTGGAGGTTTAGGGGGATGTGCGGCTGCTCTTGCCGCATGCAGCCAGGATTTCAGGGTGATTTTGACTGAACCTACTACCTGGATCGGCGGTCAGGTATCTCAGCAGGGCGTTCCCCCGGATGAACATCAGTGGATAGAGTCCTTTGGTCGCTCAAAAAGTTATGCCAGGTTCAGGAATCTGATAAGGCGATATTACAGGAACCACTATTCGCTAAGCCACACAGCACGGCAATCGGAATACTTCAATCCGGGAAACGGAATGGTATCAAGATTATGTCATGAACCCGGGGTGGCCAGGACAGTTCTGGAATACATGATGGTTCCGGAATTGCAAAATGGCCGGCTGAAACTGTTATACAACACGAAGCCAGTCGATGCAATGGTATCGCATGATGAGGTGCGTACCATACAATGTGAAAATACTCAAACCGGGGAACGTATTGTGCTGAACGGGCTCATGTACATCGATGCCAGCGAGGAGGGAGATCTTCTCCCTTTAACAGGTACTGAATATGTGCTCGGAGCGGAATCTGTTAAGGATACGGGTGAATCCCATGCCCCTGACAAGGCCGACCCCGGGAACATCCAGGCTCTGACCTGGTGTTTTGCCATGGACCATGTCGATGGTGAAGACCATATTATAAAGAAGCCGGAAATGTACGATTTCTGGTCAGAACATGTCCCCAGCCTTTCACCGCCCTGGTCTGGGAAATTACTGTCACTGAGCTATTCTAATCCAAGAACCCTTGAGCCAAGGGCATTGTCGTTTGTTCCCCCCACGAAAGGTACTCCAGCCCCACCTACGGAAGCCTTAAATTTGTGGTTGTACAGAAGGATCATTGATAAAAACAATTTTAAGGAAGGCACTTTTGGTAGGGATATCACCCTGGTCAACTGGCCACAAAATGATTTTATGCTGGGAAATATAACCGATGTTACCGATGAGGCGAGGAACCAGAATATGTATAAGGCAAAACAGCTAAGCCTCTCGCTTCTGTACTGGTTGCAGACCCAGGCTCCCCGGCCGGATGGTGGAGAAGGCTGGAAAGGATTGAGACTGAGAAAGGATGTTTTCGGGACGGCGGATGGCCTGGCGCATTATCCCTATATTCGGGAGTCGAGGAGGATCAGGGCTGAATTTACGGTCAGGGAACAGGACCTGAGCCTTGAAGAAAGAGAAAAATTGCATGGCGATCAGCAAAGTCCGGTTCTGGCTACTCCATTCCATGATTCCATAGGTATCGGCTATTATCACCTTGACCTGCATCCCAGTACCGGGGGGAATAACTATATCGATATGCCAAGTGTTCCCTTCCAGATCCCGCTTGGCGCGATGATCCCGGTCCGTTTGGAGAATCTAATTCCGGGATGTAAAAATATTGGCACCACCCATATCTCCAACGGCTGCTACCGGTTGCACCCCGTGGAATGGTCTATTGGTGAGGCTGCAGGTCACCTTTGTGCCTATGCACTGCGGAAGAAAGTACAGCCCAGGGCCGTCAGAAACACTCCGGAATTGCTGGAGGACTTTCAGTCTCTGCTCATAAGAAATGGTATAGAGTTGACATGGGCAAGATTAATCTGAATGGTTACTTGTTGATTATCCGTATCATTCCAAGATCATCGTAAGGAAGCAGTCCGTACTCTTCCTTCAATATTTTGAATTTCATGTCCAGCATATCATCTGTCTCCTTAAAAGTATCATCGATGAGCAGGTAATGCGCCGGGTCTATCGATCGTTGCGTTTTTTCAGATCGGGAATAAAACTTGGATACGCCATCCGTGGAGATGGAAATATCGGATTGGTTGTCCAGGGTGTAGCTTTGAGAATGTTGATCAAACCATACATCAAACGATAGATCAAGATGATATGCCATGTAATCCGGCATATTGTATTGGTCGATTTCGATAAGGTTTTTATCGTGGACAATATATCCATCCCCGCTGATATTGATCCAGGCGCTTCTTCTTTTTCGGTGGTAAACCATGAGCTGCAGGGTAGACAGCATTTCTATCAGATCCGTCTGAAGAAAATCGTGAATATATTTGAGGTCCCCGAACACCTGCTGTAAAATGATTTTCCCAAGGATAGGAGCACTGGTATCTGAAAGCGTAAATTCAGGATCGATCCTGTGATACATCGGCAAAATTTTACATGATTTCTCCAAAATCTTACCAAACAGGGTGGAAGGGAAATAAGAATCCCGTCCGCTTGAGCAACCATCCATAACGGCACCGATAATCCAATCATCTGGCAATTCCCTGAGAAAAACATGATCCTCGGAATGGACATCATGGATGCGACCGGGTTTATTTAATTGAAAGATTTTCACTATGCCTAAATTATTAAAAATGTCTGGATAGATTATGCTCCAGACTATGTTTTATAATATGCTTTTCATTATCTAACAGGGAGTTTTCAATCGGGAATCCCTACCTTACCCCGGAACTTTTAGGCAAGCACAGTCAAATTTTAGCGGTATAGTTTCATTTTCTAGGATATAGGAAATACATTTATATTATCCTGGAGTCGTATTTAATTTTTTAAACATATCGAACAATTATGAATACTTCAAAAGAAACATCATCACTGACACGCAGAAAATTCTTAATGAGATCCGGCGCCCTCTCAGCCGGTTTGGTAGCGGCATCTAACAATATAATTGGCGCCCCATCCATTTTGAAGTGGTATGGGAATCAGGATTCCATGATCAAGGGAGTTCAGATTGGTGTGATCACCTATTCTTTCAGAAGCATGGAGGACCAGAGTGCTGAGGCAACATTACAGTATGTTAAAGATTGTGGTATCAGTGCCATCGAACTTATGGGCGACCCTGCAGAATCATTTGCCGGCATGCCCCAGAGCGATATTGACCGTCGCGCGTATTTCGGATTAATGAGGAAATCAAGAAGCGATGACGGGCTCACTGAAGATGAGCAAAAGGAATTCGATGAAATGAGTGCCGAGATCGAAGCCTTTAATAAAGAGGTGGTTGAATGGAGGACTAAGGTCTCTATGGATAAATTCGCCGAGTTTAAAAAAATGTATTCCGATGCAGGAGTGAGCATATATGCCTTCAAGCCCAATGCTTTCAGCGTAAGAAACACAGATGCCGAAATCGATTATGGATTCAGGGCGGCAAAAGCCCTTGGGGCCAACCAGGTTACCCTGGAATTGCCTGGAGATGATGCACATACAAAGAAACTAGGTGAATTCGGTGCAAAACATGGCATATACATCGCCTATCATGGACATGAACAGCAGACTCCTACATGGTGGGATACAGCCCTGGGCCAATCCGAATACAATGCCATGAACCTGGATCTCGGTCATTACGTGGCTGCGGATAACCCAAATCCACTCGATCTCATAAAAGAGAAGCATAGCCGCATCAAAAGTATGCATATAAAGGATAGGCAAACGCCTAAGAATGGCAAGGGTAACCTTCCTTGGGGCGAAGGGGATACTCCGATTATCAAGGCCCTGAATCTGATGAGCAAGAAACAATACACCTTCCCGGCAACCATAGAGCTCGAATACAGGGTCCCGGAAGGATCTGATCCTGTTAAGGAAGTGATCAAATGCCTGGATTTTTGTAGACAAGGCATGGGCGCCTGATCATAGGTCACAGCCGTAACAGAAAGATATATCTAGACCATTTGACAGGAATGAAAATTATTCTGAGCTTCCTTCTGTTTTTAATGGTTGGCATTATCCTGGGGCAATGTACATCCCGCGAACCGGGTATTGACATGACTTTGTTCCCGTACTCGATCTACCCGGAAGTGAACGATGATCCGCCGGACCTATCTTCTCCGTTTTTGTCGACAGATGGGGATGAATATGTGGTGGCCGTAGACAGGAAAGGTAAATATGCGATTATTCCCGTAACGCTGAGTAATCAGCGCGATATCTGCGTGCAACGGGTAGTAGACTCGCTGGATTTTCCTTTTCTGGCAGAACATGGGATTCATTCTGAGGAGGAATTGAATCAAACCAGAACCATTACAGGTTGGTCACTGGATACCATATCCCAGCTTGGCAGGCCCTTTGGACTATCCCATTCCGGCTTTATGGCCGAGGATGAGGATATCATGTCAGTGATCCGCTCAGACAATCAGCTGGTGAAAAAACTTGGCCTTACACACCCGGGAATGGCAAAACCATTGTTTCATGTGCTCAATATGATGGATGCTGATCTTTCCCTCGAACGGTGGAACATGGCAAGGCATAGGTGGGATAACATCCGGCAGTTCTATTATCATGGGAGACAAGTGCACGTCGAGGCATATGACACGAAAGGGGGGCAGTTATCCATTTTTAATGACGGTATCAAAGGGGCGTTTCACATTAAGTTATGGCATGAATACGAAGAAAGTGAGTTGACCTTTCTGAAACAAAACTATGGATATCTTGACGATGAGGAATTCGAATCCCTAAAGCAAGGCCTGGGCTTTCTGAATATTGGGGAAATGCAACCCCAGTATATTATGCGTTATGGTTTTTATGAGGGGCATACCTTCTGGAGGGCCTCCCCACTGGCCATCGCTTACATTTTTGGCTTTAAAACCCTCGAGGAACTTGAAAACCTGTTCAAAGGCAGGTTGAATGAGGTGGTAACCAATCATTACATTGCTGAATAAGGTATACGTATTGTGCCTGTTTTGGCCGTTTGTTATCTAAATAAGTAGGGCTAAAGTAAATAATGCTATCCTGATATTGATTCTTGGCAATTTTTCTTAAATTTAGATAATACCGTGAATTGATCTGAATTAATTTTTATTGACCATGGGAACACGTCGTGAATTTTTAAAGAAAACAACTGCATTAACCGCGTATGGTTTGTTTTCCAATTGGGCCAGTGCCAGCAGTCCTTCGGACAAGCTGGGGGAAGTCCTCCCGCTGAGGCAACTTATCCGCAATGGTGAAAAAACAACGGCCTTCTGTATGGGAGGCTACCACCTGGGCTTGGCTGAGGATGAGAAAATGGCTGAAAAAATGGTGGACAGGGCCATTGAAATGGGGGTACGGTTCTTCGATAACGCCAGGGTATACCACAGGGGCTATTCTGAGGAACTGTATGGTAAATTCCTTATTCCCAAATACCGGGATCAAGTATTTGTGATGACCAAGAGTTATTCCAAAACAGCCGATGAGGCACGCAATGACCTGGATCTGTCACTTAAAGCCTTGAAAACTGATCATGTGGATCTCTGGCAGATACATACGGTTACAACCTCTGAGGATGTGGATGAAAGATTCAATAACGGAGTGATTGATGCTTTTCTGGAGGCCAAGGAAAAGGGAAAAACCCGGTATATTGGTTTTACCTCCCATCAGAATCCCTCTACTATATTGCATTTTCTGGACCTGCTCGACAAAAGAGGACTGGAAATGGACACCTGCCAGATGCCTCTGAATGTCTGTGATCCAAATTTTGAATCTTTTCAGCACAATGCGCTTCCAGCCTTGCTGGATCGTAAATATGGGGTCATTGCCATGAAGACCATGGCGGGTGGAAGTATGATGGGTAAGAGGATCGATACGACCCCACAGGAGATCGCCACAGAGGATATCCCCAACGTGGTGCGGGATGCTCCAATTTCCTATGCCGAATTGCATCAATATGTATATACCCTGCCGGTTTCTTCATTATGCAGCGGTTGTGATACACTCGATCGCCTGGAACACAATGTCAAAGTATTGCAGGGCCTGAAATCGCTTTCAAAAGCCGACATGCGTAAACTGGAAGATAAGGTCAAGCCTTTCGCAGGATACCTGGTAGAGAATTATAAAAGAGTATTTGGATAAAAATTTTTAAAATTATGGATAATATAAACAGACGCTCATTCCTCAGAAAAACCACCGCCGCTTCCGCAGGGATAATGGTTGGAAATTCTGCCATTGCTTCCCGCCCTGGCCGCATGAATCCGAACGATACCATTAATGTGGCTGTGATCGGGATACGAAGCAGGGGTAAGGACCATTACCGGGCTTTATCAAAGATCCCCAATGTCAATATCGCTGTATTGTGTGATATTGACCAGAGACAGCTTCCAGAAGCGGTGGCCGAAGTGGAGAAACTCACCGGGTCTAAACCGGCTACGGAAACAGAATACAGGAAAGTGCTTGAAAATAAGGATATCGATGTTGTTTCCATAGCTACTCCGAACCATTGGCATGCCCTTCAGGCAATTTGGGCCTGCCAGGCAGGAAAGGATGTTTATGTGGAAAAACCCGTATCACATACCATTCAGGAAGGAAGAAAGATCGTAGAGGCGGCCAGAAAATATAACCGGGTGGTGCAGACCGGCACCCAGGCAAGAAGTAGTACCGCAACAGTAAAAGCCATGGATTTCCTTCAAGATGGAGGATTGGGTGATATCTATATGACCAAAGGGCTCTGTCTGAAGCCACGAGGAAGCATAGGCCACGTTAAAGACAGCGAGATTCCCGATGGAGTGAATTGGGATGCCTTCCTCGGCCCTGCACCCTACCGGCCGTTTAACCTCAACAGGTTCCATTATAAATGGCACTGGTTCTGGGATACCGGAAACAGCGACCTGGGGAATCAGGGCATTCATCAGACGGATATTGGCCGCTGGGCACTGAAGAAAATGACACACCCTGTGCGCATACAGGGTATGGGCAACTTTTTCATATGGGATTCGGATCAGGAAACTCCGAACATCCAGATACTCGAGTTTGAATATGAAGATGGCTCTATTCTGCATTTTGAAGTGAGAGGATTGGGAACAAATGCTGAAGCAGGAATAAGAATCGGGAATCTGATATTCGGATCAAAAGGATGGATGAATATGTTGAGTGAAGAAGAAGGCAAATGCCAGACCTACTACAGTGATATTCAATTGACGGAGAGTGGTTTTTCTTCCTACAAGGAGGAACAGGGTCCCATATTTACAAGTGATGATCCCGATGCCAGGGATGCTGTGGTGAATCACTTCAAGAACTTTCTGGACTGTGTACGGTCGAGAAGATGGCAGGATCTAAATGCGGATATCCTGGAGGGTCATTTGTCTACATCGCTCTGCCATTTGGGTAATATCGCCTGCAGGCTCAAGCGATCGCTGAGGTTTAACCCCCATGCTGAATCCTTTATCAACGATGCAGAGGCAGACACGTACCTGACAAAAAACTACAGGCCACCCTACGAATTGCCAACAATTGTGTGATGAATTGAGCGGGGTATTGACCTCATAGTTCCTCAAATAGATTGCGAAGGCAATCCTGGATGTCTTCAAAATCATTATAGGTAATGCTGAATAAATTAGCTATCTTTTTTTTGCCGGCATTCAGGTTTGCATGAATAACTTTACCCTTATTCGCAGATGAATACTGGGCATACGTATTTATGCCGAATGAGGAAAACTCCGGCGAACGGGTGTAATAGTGAATGACACCTCCCAGAGCATCACTGCCATACATGATTGACGAAGGTCCGAACAGCACTTCCACCCGTTCCAGGATACTATTATCGATGGTTATTGAATTCTGAAGATGGCCGCTGCGGTAGATAGCATTATTCATTCTAACTCCATCAACCACCAGTAAAATCTTATTGGCTTCAAAACCCCGTAAGATGGGACTGCCTCCTCCTCCCTGGCTTTTCTGTATATATACATTTCCGGTTTCCTTTAATATATCTGCAGAGGTCTGATAGAATGACTGACCAATCAGTTCTGATTCCAGCACATCGATCATAAACGGCAGTTCTTCCTTTTTCTCCTTTTTCTTGAATGCTGAAATGACAAATTCGTCCATGAGGATAGATCGCTCACTCAGTTGAACGGCCTGCGGATTCTTTAGCAGTTCGTTTTTAGTTGCCGACATCGGTTCAAACGAGGGATGCTGGAAATATATGCTGTCATTTTCTGAAAAACAGTCTATGTCTGCCTTACCATCATCATTCGATAAGGTGGAAATAGTTTTTGACTTATTAAATAAAGCTACATTTTCGACCGGTGACCCGGTTTTTTGATTAATAATTTTAATTTCCTGCGAAAGCCCGGTGATGCTTTTCAATAACAAAGAAGCGAAAAGAATATTCCGGTATAAAGGCATCAAATACATGTTTTGATAAGACAGAGGCTTCATCCAGTAAAACCTTATGTAAATGCAAAAATCATTCCAATGAACAGAGAACAGGAAGAATATTCCGGCAGAAAAAAATATCAACAAAAATTGATCATTTTGTCTTGTAAATAACGGAATATAAGCTTTCCCATTCAGGGTTACTAACAATTACAGAATAAAACCTGTGCATAGTATCTCTTATATTTACAGGTTAATCATGATTATACCGGGGAATATTAATCTATAACAGGATAATTGATCTATATGAAGAAGTCATTAATCTGGATAATTGCCGTTGTTTTTATTGCTATACTGCTGGCCGGATATTTTGGACTCAGGCGCACTCATATTGAAAAAACCGACACGTTGTTTGCAATCCCCCATGATGCCTCACTTGTCGTTATAATTAATGACATTGACCAGGATCTGACAAATGTGTTTGAACAGAATGAAATATGGAATGGATTGAGACAATTCCCGGCTGCCCGCCGGCTGGATAACCTGCTGGTGCGGATGGATTCGATAATAAGAGCCGATACGCAACTAAAAGAAATCTATAAACGGGAAGAGTTCACCTTCTCTTTTCACAAGTCCGGCAGGGATAAATATGAATACATCATGTACATTCCACTGGTTAATATCCAGAATGAAAAGCATGTCATACAATTTATAAAAAGAGAAAATGAGGAAAGTTCCCTTTCTGAGAGAAAATATTCGAACGTAAAAATATATGATCTTTATTCAAGTGACAATAAACAATATCTGTCATTAGCATTCACCAGGGGGATGATGATTATCAGCCCTTCCGGGATATTGGTTGAAGAATCAATCCGG
>Ga0209536_100012222_pt1 | contig 12510 bp, 12 predicted proteins | sample DeeMarSeWOR28_12_FD_187461 | JGI IMG/M metagenome (GOLD analysis project Ga0209536, IMG submission 187461) | Marine sediment microbial communities from White Oak River estuary, North Carolina - WOR-2-8_12 (SPAdes) (version 2) | ecosystem: Environmental > Aquatic > Marine > Intertidal zone >...
GTAAACGGGCAAGAATAGCGGAAAAAAGATCGCGGGCGTAATTCAGTGGTAGAATGCCAGCTTCCCAAGCTGGACGTCGTGGGTTCGAGTCCCATCGCCCGCTCAAGTAGAAGGCCCCGCCACCCGACAAGAGGCGGGGCCTTCTTTTTTAGCAGGTCAGACCTCCCAATACCACCACTTACTCAGGTGCCCCCACCTCCCTCACGGTTCCCGTCAGACGGCTCTCCTCAGCCCGGAACGCCATCAGGTGACTCTCCATCGCACTGGCAATGTCCGTCGAGAGAAATCCAGGGTCCTGCTGACTCACCGCCTGAACCCAGTCCCGGACAAGACCGTCGTCTCCACCCCCATGCCCTGAGGATATGTCGGCGTGTTCCTGGACATTCCACCCGAGTTGCTTTCCCGTCGTGAAATCCGCTATGACGAGATCCTCCAGCTCACCCACAATGTCTCCCATTGCTCCCATGACCTTAATCCGCCGGCCATAGTAGCTGGTAAACGCCTCCATGCTGAAACTCGCCGTGATCTCTTTCTCGAACTCCATGGCAACAACCTGGTGATCCACCACGTCATTGTCACAATGGTAGACGCACCTGCCGTAGGGCCCGTTCTTCAGCCTCTCCAGGATGACGGGACCTTTGTCCACATTTTCAGGTATGTCCATCACGTGCAGGCGCTGGTGGTTCCGGTAGTAGATCTTCAGCGCTGAGTACTGACACTCAGCCTCCACCGCACAGCCGTCCGTGCATCGGAGCGTACTCCCGGGGGGCGCATTCTCCTCCTTGAACCAGGTAAGATGACCGAACGAAGAGACACGTTTGCAGCGTGTACCTGTATACCACCGGAGGAGATCCAGGTCATGGCATGATTTGGCCAAGAGCATCGGATTGGACTCTTTGGAGTTCCTCCAGTTGCCCCGGACAAACGAGTGGGACATGTGGAGATGTTCGACCGGCTCGATGAGGTCAATACTCACCAGTCTGCCGAGCGCCTCCGAGTCAATGACCTCCTTGATCTTCTTATGGAGAGGCGCATAGCGGAGCACATGGCAGACAGCCACGATGCGGCCCCGATCCTGCGTCAGCTTCATGATGTCCCGGCACTCCTGCCACGTCTGGGCTATCGGCTTCTCCAACAGGAGGTCATATCCCATTTCAAGAGCGGCCATTGCCGGTCCATAATGGAGGGCATCCGGAGTAGTGATGATGACCGCGTCGGCAAACTTGGGAACATCAAAGATGTGTTCCCAGGTGATGAACTGGTTTTTCGAGTCGATGTTGTGCTTCTCTGCAAACCGCGTTGAACGAAAAGGAACCGGCTCAGCAAATCCCACAATCTTCAGTTCCTCAGGGAACCTGAGCGCATAATCACCATAGACATTTCCCCTGTTGCCGGCCCCCGCCACTATAGCTGTAACGGGCTTCTCCATGAGACGGGACTGCGCACGGGAAGAAAAGGCTGCAGGTCTGGAAAGGATTTCGGCAAGAGCCTTGTTTCCCAGAACCGCCCCTGCGCCTGCAGCACCCACAGTCCGCAGCCAGGTGCGACGATCGATGGATTGTTTCATCTGTGGTACCTTTGTATTCGGTATGAGTTAAAGAGGGATGGTGGAAGAACATAACCAGCTGCGAGAAGACAGTCAACTCCCAAGACGCACAAAACGGAACTTCGCGGACGGAGTTTTTGTTCTACACGTAAGCAGGAATGAATCTATATGATGCGAGACGCCAGAGATGATACGGAACGTTGCCACAGTTGCCCTAGTCACAGGATTGACCGCCGCCGCCATGGCTATCGAAAAGCCTGAATACTCAGTACTCCGAGAGGAGGGTGACTTCCAGCTCCGCGAGTACCAGCCCTACATCGTGGCCGAAACCACTGTCCGGGGAGATGATTTTGCAGAGGTTTCAAACAACGGGTTTCGGGTACTGGCCGACTACATATTTGGCAATAATACCAGGCGGGAATCAATGGGAATGACCCGCCCCGTAACGATTGAAGAATCGGAAGAGAAATCCGTGAAAATGTCGATGACAGCACCCGTGGAGATGTACGGGGAAGACGGTATCTACGTGATGACATTCATGATGCCTTCGGAGTACACGATGGAGACCCTCCCATTGCCGAACGACGAGAGGGTGAAACTGCGGGAGATCCCGGCTCGGCGGATCGCCGCTATAGAGTTTTCGGGCGGGTGGAGTCAGGAATCAGCCCGAGAGCGGACTGAAGAACTGAAGGTCTGGATGGGCAAAAAAGGTTTCAGAGCGGCAGGCGAGCCGATATTCGCCCGGTACGATCCCCCCTTCGTCCCCTGGTTCCTGAGGCACAATGAGATACTGATCCCGGTTGCGGAGTAGACTCCTCTGGGAGGAGTCTAACCGTTCCGAATCGATATGATGTCACCGTCTTTCACGACATAATCCTTCCCCTCGAGCCTCCACTTCCCAGCCTCCCTAGCTCTGGCGAACGATCCTCCAAGGGCCATGAAGTCGTCATAGTGCACGACTTCCGCTCGAATGAACTTGGTCGAAAGATCTGTGTGAATCACACCAGCCCCCTCCTGCGCGGTCATACCACGCCTGATCGTCCAGGCCCTGCACTCATCCTCTCCAACGGTGAAGAATGACTGCAGCCCCAGAAGCGCATACGCCTCCCGGATGAGCGTGTCGAGCGCTGATTCCTTGAGTCCGAACCCCTCCATGAACGATTTTGCCTCACCCTCGGGCAGCTCCGAGATCTCACTGTCGATCTTGCCAAAAAAGGAGAGAACCTTGGTCCTCTTCCGCTGCCAGCTCGCCGCCACGGTCTCCACATGATCGGCCGTCCCTTCTCTCCCGGGCTCGTTGAGGTTCAGCGCAATGAGCATCGGCTTGAGAGAGAGAAGCTGGTAGGTCCTGAGAATGCGCGCTTCATCGTGCTCGAACTCGGCTTCACGCAGGGGCTTCTCGTTCTCCAGGATGGCACGACACTTTTCCAGCACGGAGAGCTCTTTGTGGAGTTCCTCAACACGCGTCTTCTGGAGCTGCTTCCGGATCCGCTCCACCCTGTTTTCAAGGATCATCAGGTCCGAAAGGATGAACTCCGTCTCAAAGGATGCGATATCTCGATGGGAATCTACGCTCCCCTCAGGGTGGGGAACCGCTTCGTCCTCGAATGACCGGACGACCTGCACCAGGGCGTCGTTGTTCCGCACGTTTGCCAGGAACTCGGTCGTAAACTGAGTTGCATCCGACTCTCCCTTCTGCAGCCCCGCGACGTCCACAAACTCGATGATCGCGTGCGTTGTGCTCTTCGGAGAGAAGATGGCCGAAAGCTTCTCCAGACGATCGTCCGGCACCTTTACGATCGCATGACGCGCTTCCGGCTTTCCGGGAGCAAATGGATCCAGGCGCCTCTTCGTGGCAGCCTGAAAGAGGGTTGATTTGCCGGAGAATGGAAGTCCCACAATGCCGATCTGCATGCTCGTTTGTCCCTGCTATTCCCGAAAGGAATCTCTCAAAAGTCTATAATTTACCCTTTTTCGCCATCAGATTCAAAGGCCCCCGCCGGCTCCAGACGGCATCCTCCCCCGTTGAATCGGGAGCTTTTTTTCCTGATACTGTCTTTCGCTGCGCCCAAAAGCCTGCTCGCCAGAGCTCCCTCCACATCGAAAGGCAGATAACGCATGGGCATCCTCTTTCTCTCACTATCAGTTGCCTTCAACGCCGTCGCCAACAGCTTCTTCAAAGCATCAGCAGATATTTCGGATGTGACACTCAGGAAGGGGGTGTTTCTGGGTCTGGGGCTCTTCCTGGGGCTCGTCAATACGATCTGCTACATCAAGTCCCTGGAGTACGTCCCGCTCGGGGTTGCGTTTCCCGTCTGGTCCGGGGCCTGCATTATTCTCATTGCACTCATCTCTTTTGCGGTCTTCAACGAAGCGATCACCCTCCGGCAGTGGGTGGGGCTTGCCACCGTCTGCATAGGGCTGCTGCTGGTCTGGAAGAGCTGATCAATCAGACCGTGCAGCGGTAACGTTCTTAATGAGTGAGCCGACCGTAAGACCCTGTACCAGCACAGAGAAGATCACCACTATGTAGGTCGCCGTGAGGATGAGATCCCTCTCAGCAGATGCCGGGAGGGAGAGAGCCAGCGCAATCGATATGCCCCCCCGCAAGCCTCCCCAGGTAAGAACCCTCACCACACCCGGGCTGAACTGACGCCGGAGCGCCATAACGCGAACCGTCAGACCCACGCTCACGAAGCGTCCGACAAGCACGCAGACGATGGCCAGTAACCCCGCGAGAACCAGAGAGAATTCCAGCGCGAGCACGATAATTTCCATTCCGATCAGCATGAAGAGAATCGCGTTCAAAAATTCGTCGATCAGCTCCCAGAACGTATCGAGGTGGTCACGCGTCCTGTCTGACATGGCGAACGCCCGGCCGTGGTTCCCGATGAGCAGCCCAGCCGCAACCATCGCAATCGGCGCCGAGACGTGCAACACCTCCGCAAGCGCGTATCCCCCCGATACGAGAGCCAGCGTCAGCAAAACCTCAACCTGGTAGGCGTCAACCGATCGCAGCATACGATAGACAATCCAGCCCAGTATCAAACCCACGACGATTCCCCCGGCGGCTTCCTTCAGGAAGAGAAGGGCAATGTCCCCCGGATCGGGTGAGCTCCTGCCCGTCGCCACGGCGAGGATGGTCATGAAGACCACAACAGCCACACCATCATTGAAGAGCGATTCGCCCGTAATCTTGATCTCCAGGCTCCTGGGCGCGCCAACCTTCTTGAGGATCCCCATGACGGCAATCGGATCGGTCGGCGCGATGAGCGCTCCAAAGAGGAGCGCCGCCACAAAGGGGATCTCAAACCCGATCCAGCTCACCGCCTGCCAGAACAACCAGCCCGTCACAAATGTGGCAACGAGGAGTCCGATCGTCGCGAACGCCGCCACCGGGAACTTCACGTCCCGCAAAGACTCCAGATCAACATGGAGGGCCCCCGCAAAGAGGAGGAACGCGAGCATCCCGTGGAGCAGCACCTCACTAAAGTGAAGTGACGATACGAAGTCCGCCACGTCCTTCACCGGCGCAAACCCCAGAAGGCCAAGAAGGACAAAGCCAAGGGAGGTTGCGAGGGATATCGTCATCAGCCCGATGGTGGGGGGCAGCCTGAACACCTTGTGGTTGACATATGCCGCAAGGGCCGCCAGCGTAATAAGCAAGCCAATGGTATGGAAGATGTTCATGGCGCTCCTGACTGCTGTTGGTTCGCTTCGAAGGGTAGTCTAGGAAAACACCCAACAAATGCAATATTTTGCGATCTGATTCGTCCTATCCTATGGAAGACTGGAGAAGAGACAATATTCCCGACGGAGAATACGCCATGAGTCTCTGGAAGAAGATCGTCCCACATTTCGCACACCCGAGAGGAAGCCTGGGCAGCATCGCCGGATTCATTATGGCACACCGCCGCTCGAACATCGAACGGAGCGACTGGGCACTCTCGCTCATTGACCTGCAGCCCACCGATCGGGTACTGGAAACAGGGTTCGGCCCCGGCCTAACCATCCAGAGAATGAGCAGGATCGTTACGGAAGGAACGATATTTGGAATCGATCATTCAGATGTGATGGTCGCCCAGGCATCCAGGCGGAACAGGAAGGCCATCTCCGAGGGACGGGTCAGGCTGCTCCTCGGCTCTGCGTCAGATCCCCCCTTTCTCGGAGCCCCGGTTGACAAGATTCTCGACATCAACTCATTTCAGTTCTGGCAGGAGCCGGCCGAAACACTCAGGAAGCTCAAAACACAGCTTTCCCCGGGAGGAACAGTCACGCTGGTGCACCAGCCGAGAACACCGGGCTCGGGCAACGAGGCCGCAACCCGTGCGGGAGAGAAGTTTGCCGAGTTCCTGAAATCCGCAGGGTTCAGCGAAATCAGGATCGAGCAAAAGCCGATGAACCCGGCCTCTGTGGTAGCTGTCATCGGAAAGGCACCTGAAATGAAATAGTTGCATCCCGGCTGATGACTCTGTACCTTGATTCCAGATGAGTCTCCCCCTTTGGTGCCAATGCACCGGACAGAGCCTTCCATAGAATCCTCCGGAGTTTCCCCCGCAGACCAAAACGGACCCAGAGCCTGGACTCCCTCCCTCTGCCTTGTCATTGCTCTTTTCCTCTCCATTCCCTCATGCACGGAATCAGACCGGAAAGAGTCGGAGGAGGAAGCCAGACTTCACCCCGATTCGACGCTGGCGGCACTTCTCCCCGAGAGAGTGCGCCTCACGGCCGACCTGGATACCATGGCCGCGCATGGCATCGTTCGGATACTCGTCCCCTACAGCAGAACGTTCTACTTTCTGGATGGCGCACGCCAGCGAGGCCTTATCTACGAGTACATGAGGGGCTTCGAATCCTACATTCGAGAAAAACTCCCCAGGCAGAACCGCCCCATATACGTCGTCTTCCTCCCCGTCCGGAGGAGCGATCTCCTGGAACTTCTCGTCGAAGGCTACGGTGATGTGGCAGCAGGGGTATTGACAATAACCGAAGAGCGAAAGAAGCTAGTGGATTTCTGCACGCCCTTTGACAGCAATGTGAGCGAGATACTCGTCACACGAAAGGGGCCACAACCACCGGCAGCACTCGATGAGCTTGCAGGAAGAGAGGTCTCCGTCAGGAGATCGAGCAGCTACTTCGAGCACCTCCAGATCCTCAACGCATCCTTCAGCGAGAGAGGCCTTTCCCCTGTTCTTCTCCGGGAGGTGGATGAGAGCCTGGAGACCGAGGATATTCTGGAGATGGTCAACGCCGGCGTCTACGAGATGACCTTCGCCGACGACTATATCGCGGAATTCTGGAGCGGCGTCTTTGACAGCCTGGCCGTCCATCCCGGGATCATCCTCAGTGCCGGTGGATCAATCGCGCCTGCTGTCCGGAAGGGTAACCCGAAGCTGAGGGCGCTCCTCAGCAGCTACATCCAGGAGCACCCGAAGGGCTCTCTCTTGGCCAATGTCCTCCTCCAGCGCTACCTGCAAAAGAACCGGTGGGTAAGAGATCCCACCGCAGGAGAGCACCGGGCCAGACTCGACAACACACTCCCCCTGTTCAAGAAGTATGGCGAGCAGTACGGCTTTGACTACGTTCTGCTGACCGCGCTCGCCTACCAGGAATCTCGCCTGGACCAGAATCGACGGAGCCGGGCCGGTGCCGTCGGTGTTATGCAGATAAAGCCCTCGACTGCCGCAGCACCCCCGATCAATGTCAAGAACATCTACACGCTGGAGAACAACATCCATGCCGGCGTGAAGTACCTGGACCACATCATAAAGACGTACCTCAGCCGGGAGGATCTACCCGAGAGGGAACAGGCCATTTTTGCCATCGCCTCCTACAACGCCGGCCCCACACGGATAGCACGGCTTCGGGGTAGTGCCCCGGCAAACGGAGTCAACCCGAACAAATGGTTCGGTGAAGTGGAGGTGTTGGCTGCCAGAGAGATCGGGCAGGAGACGGTCCAGTATGTCGCAAATATTGTGAAATACTACGTCGCTTTCACGATGCTCATCGAGCGGTTCGCTGAACGTGATGAGGCCAGGCAGACGTCCTCAGATCCAGAGCGGGAATGAAGAACATACTCGCTGAGACGCGGATCCCGACACCTCCCCGAACGGAACTACAGAGAGTGAGACGAATCTGCCTGGGGCTTCTCCCTCTTCTCCTCTTCCTCTGCGCCTGCAGGGACAGCAGGACAACCGGTCCCATCATGGATGTGGACTGGAACGACGCCTCTCTCTACAGGAGCGGCCTCATTGCCGGAGCCCGGGATGCGCTGGATCTCCTGAGTCGCTCGACCGTCTACCACATCGATCTGACCATACCCGAAGACTACTCTCCCCTCCGGGGGAGAGAACAGATCCGGTACGTCAATCGGACTGGCAGCCCGCTGGAGGAGATCATCCTCCGGTTCTACCATAATCCCATGCCCTACTACACGGGAAGCGTGCTTGCAGCCAGCGTGGGGGGAGAGGAGGTGGAACCGCTCAACGAAATGGAGAGAGGGGTGGTGCGGCTCCGCCTCCCGACACCCCTGCCCGACGGTGAGGAGATTCTGGTCGATCTCCAGTTCGAGGCAGAGATCACCTCCTGGTCTTCGGGCGACTACTTCGGCATGATCGGATATCTCTCGGACCTCGTCGTGCTGGACAAGTTCTACCCCGTTATCCCGGTCCACGAGGATGGAGCCTGGAGAGTGGACGAGTTCCAGGAGAACGGGGACCAGGGATACCTGGAGGCCAGCTTCTACCTTGTCCGCGTCACCGCCCCCGGCGACCACGACATCGTCGCGACAGGCAAGGAGATTGACCGGACCGAGACCGGCGACACACAGACCGTCACCTATGCCGCCGGCCCCGTGCGCGAGTTCTACCTCGCCGCAAGCAATGCGTTCACCCTCGCAAGTGACACGCTCGATGAGACGGTTGTCAGGAGCTACGCTTCCCGCAAGAGAGCCGCCGGCGGGCGGAGAGCCCTTCAGTATGCTGTCAACGCCCTGAAGAGCTTCTCCCGCCGGTTGGGGCCGTACCCCTACACGGAATTCGAGCTGGTAAGCGTCCCGATGTTCCACGGCGGGATGGAGTACCCCGGGGTGGTCGCCATAGCACTCACCAACTACACGGCCATGCGGAAGGAGAAGCTCGAAGAGTTCGTCGCACACGAGGTTGCCCACCAGTGGTTCTACAACGTGGTGGGGAGCGACCAGGTTCAAGAGCCGTGGCTGGACGAATCACTCGCACAGTACGCCACAAGACTCTACTACCTGGATGTCCGGGGCGCAGAGGCGGCAGAAGAGTACGCACAAGGTGACTGGGGAACCCGGTGGAGCAGAGTCGGGAAGGCCAATATTCCCATCGGGATGCCGAGCCGCGACTACTCCGCCAGGGAGTACACGGCAATCGTCTACGGCCGGGGAGCAGTGTTTATCCAGGAACTGGAGATGCTGATGGGGGAAGATCACTTCAAGAAATTCCTGCGAGACTACTGCGATTCCCACATGTGGAAGATCGCCACCGCAGGGTCGTTCAGAGAGCTCGCCGAGAAGCAGTGCGAGTGCGACCTGACACAGCTCTTTGAGGAGTGGGTCACCTCACCGCACGCCGGGAGCTCCCGCCTCAGCCCCCCTCCGCCTTCCCCAAGGCTTCTTCCCCCCTGAACAGACGAACCGTTTCGCTCGTCATCATCGCCCAGATCGAGTAGGCACCCAGGATGGTGCCAAGGGGGATATTGAGGAGATTGAAAAAGGAGATCACCAGCACCACAATCCTCCCCCACTCCTTCCGCCTCAGCACCCCTATGCCGCCGAGGATACCGGGTATCGAGAAGATCACAATGAGAATCGCGATCAGGATGAGGATCGCAGGAATGATGTCCCAGAGCTCGTACGGGATATCGTGCGGATGAATGACGTGTCTGTGGTAGAGAACCTCGACAATATGCTTTGCACCTGCTGCGAGTGCGACCAGCACAACGGCGCCCAGGAGGTTCACTGCACTGTAGACGATGTTCAGCGTCCCGACCACGGTGATGTGCTTCTCCATGCGGCTCGCTCCTTTGCTGTGTCAGACAACCCGAGGGTGAATCTATCGGAAAGCAGACCGAAAGTCAACACCCGCAGCTGCGGGACGAAGAGGTCGTTCGTTGAAAAGGCGAGGCCCTTTTCGTAGATTGGAGCCACTCTGCTCCCCCACTCCCGGTTGATCGACAATGAACACTCAGACGCTGATCGAGCGATTCCAAAACATGAACCTCCCCTGCAGGAACCATCTGCAACCGCCGGAGCAGAACGACCATGATGCGGCCAGCTGACGGATGAAGAGCTCTACCGGCACAGTCGCAACCGACGGCGCGACACTGGTCTACAGGAGAATGGGCGAAGGTGACCCCCTCCTCCTGGTGCACGGGAGTCTGGACGGGATGGATTCCTTCAAACGCCAGTATGCACAGCTGGGAGAATGTTTCTCGGTCGTCTCGCTCAGCCGGCGATTTCACCCCCCCAGCACAGAGGCTCCCGAGAGGGGGATCTATTCGCTCAGTCAACACGCGGAGGATCTCTCTGCCGTCATCCGGCATCTGGAGCTTGGGAAGACCCACATTGTCGGCTCCTCCTACGGCGGTTACGTGGCAGTGGCCCTTGCGCTCAAACACCCGGATCTCGTCCGGTCTCTCGTCCTGGGGGAGCCCCCAATGCTCCGCCTCCTGAACCGTACACCGGAAGGCCGGAATGCGTTCCAGGCGTTCTATAGAGAGACAATCGAGCCCGCCCGGCTCTCCTTCCAGAGAGGGGACATCGAAGGGGGAACCCGCACCTTCGTCGACGGGATCAGGGGAGAACAGGGTGCGTTTGATGCCATGCCGCAGGGCGCCCGCGACAAGCTGGTGGAATATGCGCCCGAGTTGAGACTGGAGCTGACCACTGAGCTGGACACGTTCATGCCCGAGATCGGATGTGAGGAGCTGCGAGGAATCAGTGTCCCGACACTTCTTCTGACAGGTGAACGGAGCCCCGGCCTCTTTCACATCATCACTGACCAGCTGGAACGATGCATCCCTAACACCAGGCGCGTGGAGATCCCGCGGGCGGGTCACGCCATGCACATCGGCAACGCCGATGCGTACAACAGGGCGCTCCTCGACTTCCTCGTTGAATCTTGTCTCCGTAATAGCTAGATTTCCTCACGTCATCAACCTTTCACTACAACCACCCCGGTAGGTACACCCTCAGGAGGGAACACGCATGAAGAGACTGCTTTGTGGGCTTGTCGCTTTTGGCCTCATAGCCATGGGCGGATGCGGGAAGAGCGACAGAGAGAAACAGATGGAAGAAGCCGCCAGGAAGATGGAGGAAAAGGCCAAGGATATGGCCGAGGCCGCATCGGAGATGGAGGAGAGCGCCGAAGAGAGCGCGGAGGAGATGAAGAAGGCCGCGGAGGAGATGCAGGAAGCACTGGGCGGCGGGAAGAAGGTGGAACCGGTCAGCTTCCGGGTGCTGAAGGAGATGCTTCCTGAAGAGCTCCCGGGGATGACGCGTACCGGGGCAAGTGGAGAGAAGACCGCGGCGTTCGGGCTGAACGTCTCCGAAGCCCACGCCACCTACAGCAGGGAAGAGGGTGGAACCATAGAAATCAAGATCACCGACATGGGGAGCATGAGCGGTCTTGTCGGCATGGCGCACTTTGCCTGGGCGCAGAGTGAGTTTGAGAGGGAATCGGAGGACGGGTACGAGAAGACCACAACGTTCGAGGGGTACAAGGCGATCGAGAAGTACACCATCTCCTCCGGGAAGGGTGAACTGCAGATACTCATCGGGAAGAGATTTATTGTGGAGGTGGACGGCCGCGGGGTGGAGATGGACCAGGTTCTGGAGGCGGCCAGGACCGTTGACCTGGACAAGCTGGAATCACTGAAAGATTCAGGGACAACCAGCTGAAGATGAATCCGCATCACCCCCGGCAGGGAATTCGGAGGTACCGCATGTCTTTGGCCAGGAGCGTTCTCATCGCGACGGCTCTTCTCCCGGGCCTGCTGTCGATTCACTCCTGCAGCACGGGAGGCGGGGCCTCAACGTGGCGGGACCCTGAATACACGGGCGAGGCATTCCGGAAGGTGATGGTCTTCGCCAGGGCAGAAAGGCTGGAAAACCGCCGCTCCTTCGAAAACAGCATCACATCACAGCTCCTTGAGAAGGGTTACACGGCACTGCCAAGCCTCTCGATCCTCCCTCCCGATGTCAAGAAGAGGTATGAGGGTCTGGAGGCTGACCTGGAGCGGGAGGGAATCGACGCCATCCTGGTGGCCGAACCGCTCGGCGCGGAGGATATAGAAGAGCGAACCGAGGGGAGTACCTACTACGACATGTACTCCAACTACCATGATACCCGGACGATGCGACGCACGGGTCAGGCGGTGCCCGGGAGTGTCACCAAGATCGGAACCCTCTACAAAACCAGGACCAGCCTCTACCAGAACCGAAACGATCGGCTCGTCTGGCAGACGGAATTCGACCTCACCTACTACGGGGACTGGGATGCAACGGCACGGGAATTCGCATCCCTTGTAGCCGGGCAGATGGCCGAGAGCGGACTGCTCTCCTCAGGAGAAAGGTGACGGGTCGATGAAAGGAGGAGACCTCAGGAAGAGAGACTGAACTGCCCGCAAGTAGGAAGTGAAAGCGAAATCCCCGACAGAGACACCCATACGGTGCTCCGCCGGGGACATTCACCGGAGGCTGAGGCAAACTTGTCTAAACTTAGAAATCACTCGGACCGGACCCAGCGCCTCCACCTCCCGGATCGACAAATGCTACCGTGTAGGTGAAGTACATTGCCCAGTTCTTGCCGGGGAAATCATTTCCCTCTCCCCAAGCCCCCACAGAGACATCCTGGTTCAAGACCTGACTCACCGATGCATAGGCTGCTATCCGGACCGGCAGACCGGGTTGTGCCATGAGAGGGACGGCTTCGGTGTAC
>Ga0209536_100012223_pt1 | contig 12509 bp, 14 predicted proteins | sample DeeMarSeWOR28_12_FD_187461 | JGI IMG/M metagenome (GOLD analysis project Ga0209536, IMG submission 187461) | Marine sediment microbial communities from White Oak River estuary, North Carolina - WOR-2-8_12 (SPAdes) (version 2) | ecosystem: Environmental > Aquatic > Marine > Intertidal zone >...
CCTAGAACTCATACAATGTTTTGGAATTACATTAAAGAAATAGAAGCTGCAGGATTTATAAATATTAAACTTTCTGGAAAAGGTCATTTAGGTACAACACAATTAATATCTTTACCAGATATACCTGCAGAAATTGTTAGTAACAAGGTCGAAGAACTACTAAAATGATTTTTCTTTAAAATTACAATTTTTAAAAATTGGGCAGTTTTTACATATAGGTTTCTTTTTACAATGTTTTTTAGCTAATATTACAATTTGCGCATGTAAATTGTTATAAGCTTTTATCAGCTCTTCATCTTGATATCTTTTTGATAGTTCTTCTTGAAAATATTTTTGAATTTCATTATATGAAATATTCGTATCAAGGGGTATTCTTTCACAAAGTCGCTTTGTATACGCATCTACAACAAATATTGGTTTGTTTCCAGCGTATAAAAGTATGGAATCAGCAGTTTCTGGCCCGATTCCGTTTAGAGACAATAATTCTTTCCGAATAACATTCATGTCTCTAATAAAAAAACGATCTAAGTTTGAATTATATTTATTTTTTAAATAACTGCTAATATTTTTTAATCGTATTGCTTTTTGATTGAAAAAACCCGATGGTCTTATCATTTTAGTTAATTTTTTAGTATCTTCATTTGCAAGTGTTTCTAAGTTTAACATTTTTTGTGATTTTAGGTTAAATAATGCTTTTTCTACATTCGACCATGCTGTATTTTGTGTAAGAATTGCACCAACTATTATTTCAAATCTATGATCGGTACTATTTTTTTCATGATATCTTTTATCAACTGGCCACCAGTTAAGATTTCCAACCTTTTGAGTTAATATTTGAGATAATTTTAAAGGGTTTAATTTCATTTTTCGACTCAATAGACATATACAATAACAAATTATCTAATTTTTTAATATTTTAAGATAGTATTTTAAGAAAAATAATATTACTTGTTGGCGGTAATTATTTTTATTAATCCGATTAGTCTTGATAGCAAATTACTAAAATAGAGACTATATTTCTGACTCTACAAAAATGGGCCAGTGGTCTAGTGGTTATGACGTCGCGCTTACAACGCGGAGATCGCCTGTTCAATTCCGGCCTGGCCCATACAACTTTTAAATAAAATGCGCATATGGATATAACATGGGAGAAAAAATATTATTTTCGTTGGAGAATTGTATGAAGTGCATGCAAACTAAGGAGCTTTTAACGGATAGAAATGACATAAAAATTATCACCTACCCACATGATATCAATAATTGGAGTGAAGAACAATTAAAAGAGGCAAAAACACATGATGTTTTTGAAGATTTGCTTAAAACAGCTCCTATCCTATGGGCTAATGGTGAAAAACAAATTGGTTATTTAAGAATTAGAAAATGGCTTCAAGATGAAAAATAAAAATTTTTTATTTTTCTAGCTCTTTTATCGTTTTTTTCATTTTATTATACCAATCATCAACAAAATTTTCTAGTGTTTTCCTTGTTTTAAAATTACTATTCGAGTGGTATGTATGATAATATCCACCTTTAACTAAATTTTTTGTTTTTTTTGTAACAAGCCCTGCACAAGTAAGTTTCTGCAGTGAACGATAAACCGTGCTTCTTTCTTTTTTGAGTTGTTTTGCAAGCTCATCGGCTCTTAATTCATCAGTTTTTTTTAAGGTCTTGTAAACAATTAAATCTTGACTGTTTAAATTAAATATACATTGAATAACATCATCGCAACATATATTTTGATTGAGGTTTAAGAATTTCATTATCTCTTATTCTAGAAATCATTAACTCATATTTAACGGTTGTGCAAAAAATAAACACAAACGTTATATAATAGATTAACATTATACCTGCTTAATGGTTCAAAAACTTGAAGAACTAAGAAAGAAAAAAATGGAAGAACTTAAAAAACAATTAATGTATAGAGGTAGAAATATGAGTGAAGAAATGCCAGATACACCTTTAGAGGTAACTGATGCAGATTTTGATGACGCTGTAAAAAAATACAAAACAATAGTTATAGATTGCTGGGCTCCATGGTGCGGACCTTGTAGAATGGTTGGTCCGATAATAGAAGAACTAGCAAAAGAAATGCAAGGAAAAATTGTTTTTGGAAAATTAAACGTTGATGAAAACCCTACTGTTTCTATGAAACATCAGATAATGAGCATACCAACGATGTTAATATTTAAAAATGGGAATTTAATTGATAAACTAATTGGAGCAATGCCAAAAGATATGCTAAAACAAAAACTTGAATCATATTAAAATAAGATTATGTTAAAGTATAATAAAAAAACAATAACCATATTAATTCTAATATTCTCAATAGTATCAAGTATTTTTCTTTCTGGATGTACTGATGAATCTAGTAATGTAATTACTGATAAATGGCTTTTTGCAATGGATAACACTGATTATCAAAATAGTGTTCAATATAAATATAATGCATCTGGAATACCAACCTTAGTGATAATCGATAAAGATGGAGATGTTATTTTTTACAACCGTGGAAAACATGACAAAGAACTACTAATTCCATATATTGAACAGGCAATAAAAGGAACAGCAAATAAGCTTGGAGCATCAATAGATTTTACAGTTAAAACATTTAATAACGAAACATTTACTTTATCTGGAAAAAAAGGTCATGTTGTGTTATTAGATATAATGGGTGTTGGTTGCCCGCCATGTGTTGCTCAAATGCCAGATTTACAAGAAATCAAGATAGAATATGGAGATGATATAATATTACTATCTGTTGATGTTAGATTTACAGGAGAAACTCAGGAAAAAGTTATAGAAACCTACGGAGAATATATATTACTATGAGACTTACAATAACTTGGTAAAAAGAGAAAAATTTATTATTAAAGTTAAATTTACTAAAATACTTAAAAATATGGAGGATAAATATATGAAAACTATTAAGAAAATATTAATAACAATATTTATATTTTTAAGCTTGTGTTTATCAACTTTTAGCGTTAATGCTGATCCAACTATTGAAATTGAGACTAACCCAGCTAACCCTGAAAGGCTTTCAACTTTTACAATTATTGCAGCTATAACGGGTGAAAATATAATCAGTGTTAAAGTTACTATCTCAGAGTGTGATGACTCTGTATGTTATGTTTCACAAAGTAATATACCAATGGATTTAAACGAGGATGGTAAATATGAAGCGGAGATAACGTTAACTGGTACTCAAGAATCAATTAATCATGTTCAATATGTCTTTATGATCGATGATAATGGAACCGAGTATCAAATTCAAGATTTAAAAACAGATCTTTATACAGATAATGGTAATAATGATGATGGGGGAGATAATGAGTCTCCAGGTTTTGAGTTAATAGTAATACTTGCTTCAGTGTTTATTTTATTACTAGTCTTTAAAAAAAGAGATAAAAAATGAAGTTACAACTAAAAAGGCTGATATCTCAAATTTTTTTTCTTATTTCTGCAAATCTTGGGGCTCTTAATGTAAAAACAGGATTTTGTTTCCCTTTTTTTTACTGTAATGCTTGTCCTGCTGCATCTTCAGCATGTCCACTTAGAGCTATGGAACTAAGCGTTTTTAAGGTCTTTAATGACCCTAATAATTTTAGTTTAAAACTTTTTTTGTATCCTATAATTATACTTGGTGGAGTTGGAGTTTTAACTGGGAGAGCCGTTTGTGGATGGGCATGTCCTATTGGTTTTTTACAAAGAGCTACTGGTAGAGTAGCACGTTTTTTGAAAAAGAAGTTCCCTTTTTTTAAGAGAATAGGTCAACATAAAATTGAACGTTATTTAAGATATTCTAAATATTTTGTATTAATAGGACTCGTGTTTTTAACTTCAATTTTTATAGGTTTTGTTTTTACAGATATATGCCCTGTAGGTGTACTCACAGGTACTTTTCCAATAATGATTTTAAAACCAGGTGTTTATGTTCCGTCTTCTTATTTTTATCCTGCTTTAATAATTTTTATATTATTCCTTTTACTTATATTTTTTGTCGAGCGAGGTTGGTGCAGATACTTCTGCCCTATTGGTGCGTTCCTAGCGCCATTCAATAAAATCAGTTATATTCATATGAAAGTTGATACTAAAAAATGTAAACATTGTAATATCTGCTCAGAAGTATGCCCAATGGGGATTGATGTTCCAAATATGAATAGAGACCCTGAGTGTATTTTATGCGGTAAATGCGTTACCGAATGTCCATATAGCGTTGTTAAATTTGAGAGGGTTTGAATGAAAAGAATTCAAATATTACAAATAATAATCATATTTGCTTTTGTAGTTAGCTTTTTCAATATTCTTTTCACAACCGATGTGTATGATGAAGTACAAAGAAAAATAGTGGAAGAATTATGTTTAAGCTGTGTAAAACTAAAACCAAACACAATCAAGGAATATAGATTTGAAACTGCTAATGGAGCATCCCATCCTGAATTTATCTTAGAAAATCTTTCCAAAGGTCCAGTTATTCTCGACTATAGAATTACATTTTGTCCAGGATGTGAAGATTTAGAAAATAATATTTTATCTAAAGTTTTTAATACATCTTTTCCAAATCCTCTACAAGATGATGAAGAAATAGAAATACCTGATTTGCTGTATATAGAAAGAGAATTTAAAAACACCAATGTTACATTTATCCATTTTAATACAGATGATGAGAATAGTATAGATGTTCCTATAGATGGAATTTATGCTAAATCAAGAAATGTTTATGATGTTGTTGGAGATCAGGGAAACCCAATGGTTGTTTTTATAACCTATGGTTATAATCATGGATTCATTGAACCTTTTTATTGCACTTTATACAATATAGAATCAGAAAAAGAATTATTAAATCTAATTTACGAGTCGGTAGATTTATTCAATGAGCATAAGCAAGCTCATTAAAAAAATTTAAGAGGAAATTTTTTCCTTCATTTTAGATTTCATTGTTTCTTATTTTCTGTTTTAAAATATCGAATTGTCCTCTTGTTAAGGTACAAATATTGTTTTTTTCTCCAATAATTACTCTATCCTTTCTTACATCAACTATAGGACATTTTGGTGGATCACAAACACCATCTTCACATAAAACAACTGCCATTTTTTCGAAACCTCCAATTAACACTTGTTAATCAATAATAGTTATACTTATTTAATTTATATAATTTTTGGAAAGATGGAATGCGTTTATTGTAGTTAATACTAAACATATTTAATTATTTTAAATGAACTTTTATCTATTTTTGTCTGGATATGCGGCTCGTTTCTATTAATTTTTTTTACTTGTTTAACATCTATATTGACATCTTTACCAACTTTTTCATGGTAACCATCAACTAAAATTGAAAAAATCTCCTCAGGCGAAACTTTATCTTTATCTAATTTTTTATCGATTACCAATTGTATCTCAAGATTTTTTAAATCTTTTTGGATAATTCTTGTATGTTTCACTTTATTTGTTTTTAATTCATAAAGAATCCTGCCATGTATATCAGATATGGATGATGGAAGTAAAGCCCTGCCATTTGAAAAAAACAATGCTAAATCATCTCTTCCGTATATCCTATCAATCAATAAACCTGAGATTCCACAATCACATTTTTCGTATAATGGAGCAACAATATCATTAACAGCACTATATCTGATTATTGGGGTTCCGAGTCCATATAATTTAGTAATAATCATTTTACCCGGCTCCTTTGATTTTACGGTTTCTCCTTCTTTTAAAAACTCCGGATATACCAGATCAGACATTATATGATATGATCCTTTTTTGCACTGAAAAGCAATAGTTCCAGATTCTGTTGCACCATATACTTCAAAAACATTTGCATCAAAAATATTTTCTAAAAGATTCCTTAAAGGATTAGTTAAAACAGAACCAATTGTTGCGATATATTTAGGATTAATATTTTTTCCATAACCCTTTTCCTTGAGTAATGCTAAATGGCCTAGCATCCCTACATATCCACCGATAAAGTCTGGTTTAAATGTATTTATTTCTTTTACAATATCCTCAGGTTTATCATTAGTATTTAACCATTGTATGTTTTTAAAAAACAAATTATTTGGTATATTTGCCAATAAACCTCTATAGACAAAACCACTGCCTATCGTATGGTTAGCAAAATCCCCAATTATTGTCAATTTATTTTTTCTCCAGCTAATATTATACTCCCGTAAAATTCTAATATACCAAAAAAACCAGAGTATCATATCAAGCATATCACAATATAACGGTAATGTTTTTCCAGTAGTTCCAGAGGTAGAAATCTCAATTAAATTATTTTTATTTATCTTCGGTGATATTATACCTTTAGGATAATAATTTCTAATATCTTCCTTTGTTATAACTGGCAGCTTTTTAATATCATTAATACCAGAAATATCCCTTGGTCGTATATCATCATTTTTATATTTATTATGATAAAGTGGAACAGTGTATGCAAATTTAACAATTTTTCTAATTTTTTTATCTTGAAATTTTCGGAGTTCTTCTTCGTTTAAATTCTTTAATCTATTTATATCAAAAATGTAACTTTTTAACATCTTTGAAACAAATAATGGATTGTATAAAGTATTCATCTGTAAGAAAATAATGATTTAGTATATATTAATATTATCTTAAAAAATAAATATTCGTAATGATGATTAGTAAATTACAACTTATTACAGTTAATTTTTTTTCCAAATAATGAAATAAAATAATATGAAATATAAGATAGCATAAATGAAAAATTATTCTGCTTGATAGAAATAACTAAGAAATTAATAAAAAAACGTGGTCGAAGATAAAACTCTCTATGAGCTTTTATACTCCATTTTATTAATTCTTCCTTTTGAAATTTACTTAAATCGCGGTTTGAATCAGCTGTTATAATATATTCATCTTGGGATATTTTTCCCTGCTCAATTGCTTTATACCAAAGTTCTGAACCAGCCATATATTTAAGGGGAACAAAGGATACGGATATTAGTGGTAACGTCTTGGCAAAATTGATGGTTTTTATTAAGTGTTTTTCATTTTCAAATGGTGCTCCGATAATAAAAGAGCCAGCTGTAAAAAAGCCATTTTTATTACTTAATTTTACCGCATATTTTATTTTATCAACAGTGGTATTTTTGTTATAAAAATCTAAGACATCTTGATTACCAGATTCTAACCCAAACTGAATAAAAATTACACCCGCCTGCTTCATCTTGCTGTATAGTTTTTCATCTGCTGAATCAACTCTTGCAGCAGCAATATAAAACTTTAAATCAATTTTTTCTTTTATGATTTGATTAAAAATTTCCATTGCTTGATTTTTGTTTGCTAGAAAACAATCGTCAACGAATGCTACAGATTTAAATCCTGATTTTTTTATTTCCTTTAATTCCTCTATTATATTTTCAGTTGAACGTGGAGAATATTTTTGCATGCTTATTGAACCACGTGAACAAAAACGACAATTAAATGGGCATCCACGACTTGTTATTATCGAAGTAAATTCCCCTTTTTTTAATCTAGGATTATAAACAGTTCCATAATCATAATTTCTAACAAGATTTCTAGCCGGAAATGGTATACTGTCAAGGTTATTAATTTTCTCTAGTGGTTTACCAGGTTTTATTTTTTTATTTTCTTTATAATAAATACCTTTTATTTGTGAAAAAGGTGTTTTTTTATTTAATGCTTTTTTTATTTCTAAAATTGTTATTTCTCCGTATCCTTGAACACTTATATCCGCATGTGTTTCTTCTAGGGATTTACCTGGAAAAAGCGTACAGTGGGGTCCACCAATAATCACTGTTATTTTTTGATTTTTTTCTTTGATTTTTTTAATTAATTTTTCTGTCTGTTTTACAGAAAATGATAAGACGGTTAATCCCACAACCTCTATTTCTTCTAAAACTTTGATTAATTTTTTTTCATCATATTGTTCTGCTGTGTAATCAATTATTTTTACCTCATCTCCTTGTAGTTCAAGCATTTTTGCTATATACAATAATCCTATTGGAGGAGTAAACCCTTCATGAACTTTTTGAGATTCTATAAATGCTGAATCTGTTGGAGGGTATATTAATAGAAATTTGATTTTTGTTTCCTCCTGTGATTTTAATTTTTTGATAGTATATTTTAATATATAATACTTATATCTTTCCTCGAATCATGAAAATATTAATAATTGAAAATGTTTGGATGGGCCATGCAAAATATGGAATATTTGATAAAACTTTGCTTACAATGTTTTCAATTCTGCCCACACTATCTGCTCGTCATATAGCTGCCATTACACCAAAAAAACATAGTGTAGAAGTAATTAACGAAAGATATAAAAAAATAAACTTTGAAAAATCGTATGATTTAGTAAATATAAATTTTACTACGTCTACTGCAAAAAGGGCATATGATATTGCTGGTAAATTTAAAGAAAATGGTGTAACTGTAGTACTTAGCGGGTTGCATCCTTCTTTAATGACAGATGAGGCAAAACAACATGCTGATAGTGTACTATTGGGTTGGGGTGAGTTGAATTGGGTAAAGTTACTAGATGATTTTGAAAAAAATAAACTTAAACCATTTTATTACCCCTTTAAGTATGATAAAAATATTAAACTTCCTCAAACAAAAATTGATTTGCCCGGGCTTGTGTTAACAGGAGCGATTGAAGCAACTAGAGGGTGCCCTTACAAATGTGAATTTTGCAGAGAAACAAATATTCCTGGAGGATCGCAATTTTATGCAAGACCTGTAGATGAGGTAATAGAAGAAATTAAATCCTTACCTCAAAAAGCTTTTACATTTTATGATACGTCCCTTACAATAGATCCAACTTATACAAAATCCTTATTTCTTAAAATGAAAAATATAAATAAGAAATTCTCTTGTAATGGCAATGTTGATGTACTTGCACATGATAAAGATTTGATTAAGATTTCAAAAGAAGCAGGCTGTGTATCTTGGTTAATTGGATTTGAATCAATTTCTCAAGATGCATTAGAGGAAATCGGAAAAAAAACAAACAGGGTTAAAGATTATAAAAAAGCAGTAGAAAATGTTCATAACAATGGTATGGTTGTAATTGGTTGTTTTATTTTTGGTTTTGATAATGATGATAAAAATGTTTTTAAAGATACATTGAAAATAATAAAGGAACTTAAAATTGACGTTGCTGATTTTCTGATTTTAACACCATTTCCAGGTACACCATTATATGATAAATTGGAAAAGGAAGGTAGGATTTTAACAAAAGATTGGTCAAAATATAATATGAAAAATGTTGTTTTTACCCCTAAAAATATGTCTTCTGATGAATTAATAAATGGTGTTAGAGATTTGTATAAAGATTTTTACTCATACAACTATACTATTAAAAGAGTTATTAGAAATTTAAAATTTGGGATATATCCATGTTTGCTTGTATTAGAGAGAAATATTACTGCCTATATGAATTCTAGAAAGTTTTTAAAATCAGATAAAACACAATAAAAGCTATTAATAATCGATATTTAATTGCATATTTAAATTATGAAATTCGAAAACAAAGGTTTACTAGCGTCATTTACAATAATAACTTCCTTCATAACAGGAGCTTTGTTTCCTCTAATTGGATCATTACTTGCTTTGAACCTTGGAATAATTAAATTATATTATATTGAAGGGATTATTTTGGTAATGATTGGGGGCTTTCTTGCACATTGGATTCTTGCTCATACAATTCATGATTTTTTTCATATGGACATCGAAAAAAGGGTAACTTTATCTAAAAAAGGTTTGTTGATTTTACTTGTATTTTCATTAATTATATTAATTTCAATTGCTATTTATTTATCATTCCAGCGCGGATGGCCAGTTATGATATTTTCAATAATTGGTGCTATCGTCAGTTTATACGCTAAAGGTTTGTTTCATCATGAATTGCAGATGGCATTTGGTGCTATGTTTTTGATAATTGGAGGGTTTTATGTTCAAGTTGGAACTCTTGATTTACCAATAATAATTTGGATTAAAATAATATGTATGTCAATATTTGGGTTCTTATCTCAATATGGTTGGCTTCTTTTTTATAGACTTGATGATTATAAATATGATAAAAAAATGAAAAACAGAAGTATAATTATCACAAAATCCGCTTTGGTTTTCTTAATTCTCTACTTAATACTATAATAATATTATCAAAATTAAATAAGTTGATTTTATAAAAAAAGTGTTATTACATCAAGGCTTATGGATCCGTTTTTTCCTTCTGTATCATATGCTGTAATTGTTATTGTATGTTTTCTAATTATTCTTCTTAATGGTTTTAATTTTCCAAGTGTATATTCATAGGGTGCTTGTTCATCTGTAAATTTTAGCTCTCCATCCACGTAAAATTCAACTTTTTCAATTCCTAAATCATCTTGAGCTGTTGCAACAAATTTTGTTTTCCCTAATAAAATAGTATTTTTAGCATTTGTTTTGAACACAGGTTTCCCTAGGAAATGAAATTCTCCTGCTTCAGGGTTTTCAATACTTACAGCTGGTGGTAGATTTCCGCCAGGAATTATTTCTGTACCATCTACTGCATCAGCATAATATGCTTTAAAATCTCCCCCTTCTTTACCTGGATATGAATCCGCGTCTACTGGTGATTTACTAAAAATTGCAGCAATTATCATAAGTTCTTCAGCTTTTAAATCAGAGACCGAAAAATTAGTAATTTGCCTTTTATCACTAAGAGTCATGTTATCTTTACTATTTATCGAAATATCCTTTTCAATTATATAATCTATAAAACCAAAATGATATGGCTTGGTTTGACCATCATCTGCTTTATATGGATTATCCCATCTTGAGATTATTTCTGTTAAATAAACCTTTAATTTACCTTGGTAACTTTGTGTTTCATTATTTTCCGCATATATTATTGTTGTTAATTCATTGCTTCTATTATCGTATTTAGCGGTGACTTCGACTCTTATCTCAGGTGTATCCCTTGCTTGTGCATCCTTAATACTATCTATAAAAGTTGATTTGTCTATATCGCCGCCAACTAAAACTTTATAACCACCATCGATAAAAACAGTTGGATAACCTCCGATATTATAATCTTCAGTTAATCTTTTTTGTGCAATCGATGATTTATCTGCTATTAAACTTACATAATAAAATTTGTAATTGCCAGATTTATAAAGCTCATATAATATTCCCGCAATGTTTGGACAATTTATACACCATGTAGCTGTCCCTTCTTCGATAAATACCTTATGCTGCATATTTGAATATGGCTGTGATACATCAATTACATAATAGGATGAGCCATCGATTGAAGGATCACCAACTGGTCCATTTCCTGCTGCATCATCGACTGTTACATAATAGTACCAGTCTTCAACTGAATCTGTCGGTATTTCTATATCCACTTCCCCTTTTAAAATTGATTTAATGTTCCATTTATCGGAGCTAGCTTTTTTATAATATAACTCTGCTTTGGTAACATTAACATTATCAGAAAATGTAACTAAAATATTTATTGTTTCCCCAGGAGTTGCTGTCGTGTTTTCTGTTATTATATCTATTATTGGAGGAATGTCATCTTTATTTTCACTATCATTGTTTGTAAAAAAAACAAAATATATTGATATCAAAACAAGAATTACTATAATTAATAAGATAAACTTATAACTGTTTCTCATGGATATTATTATATAAGATGTATTATATTTAAACTTAACTTAACAATCGTTAAATATATATATTAGGTACAAAATATCAAATTTATAAACTAATACTTTATATAATTAGAAGGAGGTAAAAGCTTGAAAAAAATGTTTATTATATTATTAATGATAATACTTTTCATAGCGTCATTAAATGGGGTTGCTAGTACTACAAAAATTAGTATAGAAAACACAGATACTCAAATTAAAAATGTTTTAAATGATAATCAAACTCATGGAGTTTTAGCTGAATATGCAACAACGACGGCGTGTCCATATTGTCCAACAGCATCAAGTCAGCTTTACTCAATATATAATTCAGGCGATTATGATTTTGATTTTGTGACTATTGTTGCAGATAAGATTAGAGAACTTCCATTAATTGCACAGACTCATTTATCAACAAGAATATTGGACGAACTTGGTGTAAAATCTGTACCCGATGTTTATTTCGATGGAGGATATAAAAACATCCTCGGTAAACAAACTGATGAACAACCTTATAGGAATTTGATAGAGCAATCTGGAACAAGAAATGTACCTCTAGTAGATATAAATCTAAATGTTGAGTGGAAATCTAGTAATATCATTAAAATAACTGCTGAAGTACAAGCAGATGATCCTGAATTTGATGGTAAAATCAGAATCTATATAACTGAAATTAACTCTCGCTGGAGCGATCAGCAAGGTAAACAAATTCATTATGCTGTTTTAGATATACCAGTTGATAAAAGTTTAAAAGCATTAAAATTAGATACAAGTGTTACTCAGCAAACTCAAATGCTTAACATTAACAAAATGATTACTATTACAAAATTGTGGTCTGGTGATATAAC
>Ga0209536_100012224_pt1 | contig 12509 bp, 10 predicted proteins | sample DeeMarSeWOR28_12_FD_187461 | JGI IMG/M metagenome (GOLD analysis project Ga0209536, IMG submission 187461) | Marine sediment microbial communities from White Oak River estuary, North Carolina - WOR-2-8_12 (SPAdes) (version 2) | ecosystem: Environmental > Aquatic > Marine > Intertidal zone >...
TGCCCGTGCTTGCGGCGGCGGGGGTCCGCATCGTCGCGCCTCCGCTGTGGGCCCTGCTGGCCCTCGACGACGCCGGCCGGATCGTGCCTTCGGAGTACGCCCGCGCGGCGCGGGCGGCCGGTCTCGAGATCATCCCCTGGACCCTCGAGCGCTCCGGCCCCCTGCGAGGGGGAGGCGGCTGGTACTACCAGACCATCGCCGACGCCATCGACCGCGACGGCGACGTGTTCAGCGTGCTCGATGTGCTCGCCCGCCAGGTGGGAATCACCGGGATCTTCAGCGACTGGCCCGCCACCGTCGTCTACTACGCCAGCTGCACCGGACTGGACGCGGCCCGACCCCGATCCGCCGACTGAGGCCTCCCCGGCCGATTCGCGGCCTGTTAAGGTGGAGCCAGCGCCAGCAGAGGGGTCGCGTCATGAGCCAGGATCTCGAGGTCGTCCGTCTCTCGTCTGCCCTCGGAGCCGAGGTCCGGGGCATCCCCCTCGGAGAGGTGGGCCCGATCGAGGCGGACGCCATCCAGTCGCTGTTGATGCAGCACCTCGTGCTCTTCTTCCCGGACCAGCACATCGGCATCGAGGAGCACGTCGCCTTCGGTCGCCACTTCGGCACGCTCGAGGGACACCCGAACCTGCGCAACCCATTCTCCGAGCAGCCCGAGATATTCGAGCTGGCCGCCAGTCGCGGGGGCGTCGCCGACGAGTGGCACAGCGACATCACCTTCCAGAAGGAGCCCTCGATCCTGGCGATCCTGAACATGATCAAGTGTCCCGAGGTGGGGGGCGACACGCTCTGGTCGAACATGTACCGGGCCTACGACGAGCTGTCGCCGCCGCTCCAGGATCTCTGCGAGGGTCTCACGGCCCTCCACGACGCCACCCCTCACGGCAAGCCGGAGAGCATGACCGTGCATCCCGTCGTTCGGGTGCACCCGGTCACGGGTCGCAAGTCACTCTTCGTGAACGAGCACTTCACGCGGCGCATCGTCGAGCTGAGCCACGAGGAGAGCGATCACCTCCTCGGCTACCTGACGCGCTGGGCGTCGAATCCGCGCTTCACCGTTCGCTACCGCTGGAGCAAGGGCACGGTGGCGATGTGGGACAACCGCTGTACCCAGCACTTCGTGCTCAACGACTTCGACGAGGAGCGCATCATCCAGCGCGTGACCGTGATGGGCGACCGGCCCGAGGCCGCGAGCCCGCCCCGCTGGCCCCCCTACGCGCGAAACCGCGCCGCGGGCGCCACCAGCCGCTACGACCGGCAGCTCAACCAGCTTCTCGGAACCCGCGCGAACTCCCTGGAATCGAACCAGAAGCAGCCCTAGCGCAGGCGTCGGAGTCCGCGCCGGGATCTGCGGCGCTCCCGGGAAGTCGAGGGGATCGGTGGGATCGGTCCCGGCCGCCAGCTCGTCCGGATCGTCGACGCCATCGCCATCGCTGTCGTCCAGGGCGGGGCTCGTGCCCGTGTCGCCGGCATTCACGAAACCGCCGGTGTCGGTCTCGACCCCGTCGAGCAACGTGTCCTCGTCGCGATCGGGTGCCAGACGATGGCCCGATCCAGGGTGCGGCGCAGGTGCAGGTCACCTCCTGGCCCGGCGTCTGCGCCTTCGCGCGCAGGGCGGCGTCGCCGACCGCCGGCCGCGCCGAGCTGCGGTGCGCAGACCCGCGGCAACGCCCGGATCGCGGACGTCGCCAACGCCTGGGGCTTCTGGCACATGGGGCAGTTTGCAGCAGACCACCGTCGCCTCTTCGGCGAGCTGACCTCGGCGACGTTGACGCGCGCGGGTCTCGAATCGTAAGCTCCCAGCCGGAGCAGACACTTCAGAAGCGGATGCGCAGCAACCGCAGGAGACCCCGATGCCGAAGACCTTCGCCTGGCTCGCCGTGCTCGCGCTGGGATCGATCCTGGGCGGCGCCCACGCCTTCGCCGCCGAGGCCAAGTACACCGGCGTCAAGGACTGCGGCCGCTGCCACAAGAAGGAGCTGATCGGCAATCAGCTCGCCGAGTGGAAGAAGATGAAGCACGCGAAGGCCTTCGACACGCTCAAGAGCGACGAGGCGAAGAAGATCGCGGCGGATCGTGGCATGACCGAGGCGCCCCACGAATCCGACGACTGCCTGCGCTGCCACGCGACGGCCTTTGGGCTCAAGCCCGAGCAGATCCACAAGAAGCCGCTGCAGATCAGCGACGGCGTGCAGTGCGAGTCCTGCCACGGCCCGGGCAGCGCGTACCGCAAGAAGAAGGTGATGTCGGACCACGAGAAGGCCGTGGCCGCTGGGATGTGGGAGCCCGGGAAGGACGAGAAGATCTGCACCGCCTGCCACAACACCGACAGCCCCACCTGGGACGAGGCGAAGGGCTTCGACTACGCGGCAAGGAAGGAGGAGATCGCCCACCCGATCCCCGAGCACGTGAAGGGCCGCTACATCGAGCTCGAGAAGGAAGAGCGCGCGAAGAAGGGCGGTGGTGGAGACGACGACGAGGAGTAGCCGTCGCTACTCGTAGAGCTCCGCCCCGCCCGTGTGGCAGTCTGAGCAGAGCGTGAACTCCTCGATCGTGTCCCCGTCCTCCGGGTGCACGAACGCCTGGCCCTGCTGGAAGTCGTCCATCGAGGCGATGGTTTCGTCGTCCTGGGCGAGGATCGAGTGGCAGGCGCTGCAGTCCGTGGTGATGGACTCTCCGTCGGCATCGAGCAGCTCGTCGTTGTGGCAGCGGAAGCAGCCGGGCCAGTCGCGGTGGCCGCTGTTCTCCGGGTGCGCGCGCCAGTCCGCCTTCATCTCGGGGAAGATGGTCCGCTCGAAGATCGCCTGGAGCGTGGCGACCGCCGCGTCCACGTCGCCGCCCTGCTCCTCCACGACCTCGGGATACTCCTCCTCGTAGAACTCGCGCAGGGATGTGTCGATGGCGGCCAGCGCCTCGGGCGTCGTGGCGTACTCCGCGCCCAGCGCCGTGACCGACACCTCCTTGATCGACGGCAGCTCGCGAGAGAGGACACCCGCGCCGAGGGCCTCGTTCACGCTGTCGACGGCGCTCGGGAAGCGGTGGGCCGGGCGACTGTGACAGTCCGTGCACTGCATCGTCCGAACCGGGAGCGACGCGCGCTCCTCGTCACTGAGCGGGCTCGACTCCAGCGCGAACTCGCGGATCCCACCCTCGGCATCGGTGCTCCGCACCCAGGCGATCTCCTGCCGCTGGCGATCGACCGCGATGTACTCGACCTTGCCGGCGATCTGCATGTGGTAGTGGACGCCCTCCCCCGGGAGCAGGCCGTCCGACCCGCCCCCGACGTTCACGACCATGGCCAGCCGTACCGGCTCGACGTCCTCGCCCGAGAGGAAGTAGTCGTGGGCGCGCGACTTCAGGCCGCGGTCGCGCTCCGGCGCGTGACAGCTCTCGCAGAGCTCGCGATCGATGCGCCCGCCGTGGATCGGCGTCGGGATGGGTCGGGTCACGGTGTTCGTCGCGAACTGGAAGAGCTGCCGGATGCCGCCGAGCTTCGCCGTCAGGAATCCCTCGGGCCCGGCGCCGACGTGACACTCCACGCAGTCGATGCGCGAGTGCTCGGTCTGCTCGAAGACGACGCCTTCGGGCCCCATCACGGAGTGACAGGCCTGGGTGCAGAACTGGTTGGACTCGCTGTAGGAGAGCACGCCCACCGAGCTGGCGCCTCCGAGCAGGATCGCGAAGGTGATGCCCGCGAGGCAGAGGGGCACGAACCAGGGCCCGCGTCCACGCACCAGGGCCCACGGGTCCACGACCCAGGTCTCGAAGAAGCTCGAGTGCTCGCCGCGGGTCTGACGTCGCCGCTCCCGCAGCCAGCCCCCGAGCACGAGTCCGGCGCCGATCAGCGAGGCGACGAAGGGCGGCACCAGCGCCAGGCCGGCGTAGCCGGAGCTGCCGCCCGTCACGATCTCCACCGAGATCATGGAGAGGACGATGGCGATGCTCACGGCGATCAGGCCGGCCCCGATGCCGCTCATCCAGTTGTAGATGGGATGGGGGAAATCCCCCGAATCGTCCCTGCCCTCGCCGCCCTCCGGGGATCCCGGTGCCTCTTCGCTCATGCGCTCCTCGCTGGGATTGATGGGGCCGCGCCAGGGGCTCCTGGCCGGCCGCGCGCCATCGTAACGCCGAAGGTCGAGTTGTGCCGGGTGTCCGATGACGCCTGCGCGGGGCGGACGGGGACGGTCGAGGCCAATCGCCACAAACGGCAGCGATCCTGAGGGGCGCATCGCCCCGGCGGCGGCCGCGGGACGGAACGCAAGCGGCGAAGCCCTACACCAGAGTGCACCCGGAGCCCCGGACAGCACGATGCATGCGGGCTTCCGGTCTGCGGCCCCGATCTTGCAAATCTCCACTCTCAGCGGACCGAAGCGAGTCCGCCAGTTCAGGGGCTGGCCCCACTCGACCCGGCTACGCGCCGCGCGACGGAAGGTCATGCCGGAAGGAGGCGATCCGATGCTCGCTCCGTCCACGCGTCCCTGGAGCTCCGACGAGAGCCTGTCCGAGCATCTGGAGGCTCAGGGGGTCACCCGGCGTGACTTCATGGGCTTCTGCGCCAAGGTCGGCGCCGTGCTCGGGCTCTCGCCCGTCCTGCAGAGCTCCATCGTCCAGGCGCTCGATTCGCAACGCCGGCCCAGCGTGCTCTGGCTGCAGCTCCAGGAGTGCACGGGCTGCGTCGAGAGCGTGCTGCGCACCGATTCTCCGACCATCGGCGATCTGGTGCTCGACGTCCTCTCGATCGACTATCAGCACACCCTGATGGCCGCTGCGGGCGACGCCGCCGAGGCCGCCCTCCACCAGTCGATGCGCGAGAATCACGGTCAGTACCTGCTGGTCGTGACGGGATCGGTGCCCCTCGCCGAGGACGGGATCTACACCACGATCGGTGGGCGCACCGCGAAGACGATCCTGGAAGAGGCGGCCGAAGGCGCCGCGGCCGTGATCGCCGTCGGGGCCTGTGCCCACTGGGGCAGCGTCCAGGCGTCGCGTCCGAACCCGACCGAGGCCGTGGGTGTTGCCCAGGTGGTGCGCGACAAGCCGGTGGTGAACATCGCCGGCTGCCCGCCGATCGCGGACGTCGTCACCGCCACGATCGTGCACTACCTGACGTTCGGGCGCGTGCCGAATCTCGACGCGGATGGTCGACCCCTATTCGCCTACGGAGCGCGCATCCACGACCAGTGCCCGCGCCGCGCCAACTACGACGCGGGACAGTACGTCGAGGCCTTCGACGACGAGGCGGCACGTCGGGGGTGGTGCCTCTACAAGACGGGCTGCAAGGGCCCCGCCACCTTCTCGCCCTGCCCCATCATCCAGTGGAACAGCGGTACGAGCTGGCCCATCGGCGCGGGACACCCCTGCATCGGCTGTACGGAGCGCAACTTCTGGGACACGATGACGCCCTTCTACCGGCAGATTCCCGACATGCCGGGCTTCGGCGTCGAACGGACGGCGGACGTCGTCGGCCTCTCGCTCGCGGTGGGCGCCACGGCCGGCGTCGCGGCCCACGCCATCGGAACCGCCGTGAGGCGCGCTCGCAGCGGTGGAGGAGAGTCGGCGCCCGAAACGACCGGCAGCGCCGGCGGGGAGGATGATCGTGGCCAGGACTAAGGTCGTCGTCGATCCCATCACGCGCATCGAGGGTCATCTGCGCATCGAGGTCCAGGCCGAGGACGGTCGGATCGCCGATGCCTGGGCGTCCTCTACCCAGTTCCGCGGTATCGAGATCATCATGCAGGGACGCGACCCACGCGACGCCTGGGCGTTCACCCAGCGCATCTGCGGCGTGTGCACGGTGGTCCATGCGATCGCCTCGTGCCGCGCCGTCGAGGACGCCCTCGACATCCGCATCCCGCCCAACGCCAATACCATCCGCAACCTGGTCCACGGCATGCAGACCGTCCAGGACCACGTCATCCACTTCTACCACCTGCACGCGCTGGACTGGGTCGACGTCGTGAGCGCCCTCTCCGCGGACCCGGCCGAGACCTCCGCCATCGCGCGCAGCATCTCACCCTGGCCCAACAACTCTGCGACCTGGTTCGCCGAGGTCCAGGAGCGGATTCGCAAGTTCGTCGAGAGCGGACAGCTCGGCATCTTCACGAACGGCTACTGGGGCCATCCGGCCTACAAGCTCCCCGCAGCCGTCAACCTGCTGGCCGTCGCGCACTATCTCGAGGCGTTGGACTGGCAGCGCGACGTGATCCGCCTCCACGCGATCTTCGGTGGAAAGAACCCACACCCGAACTTCCTCGTCGGCGGCATGGCCTCCGCGATCAACCTGGAGGACACGGCCACGATCAACGCAGAGCGGCTCAGCGACATCCAGGCCATGATCCAGCGCGCGCGCCGCTTCGTGGACGAGGTCTACTGGCCCGATCTCGTGGCGATCGCCGGCTTCTACAAGGACTGGGCCGCGATCGGCGGCGGCGTGGGAAACTATCTCACCGTGGGAGAGTTCCCCGCCGGCGACTGGCGGGAGACCGAAACCAACTACTTCCCGGCCGGGATCATCCTCGATCGCGATCTGAGCCGGATCCACCCCTACGATCACACGAAGGTCAAGGAGTACATCACCAGCTCCTGGTACGAGTACGCGGAGGGCGACGACGTGGGCCTCCACCCCTGGGAGGGCGAGACCGTCGCGAAGTACACCGGGCCGCCGACGCCGTGGAAGCACCTGCAGGGTCTCCCCAAGTACACGTGGATGAAGGCGCCACGCTACGACGAGCGCCCCATGGAAGTGGGACCGCTCTCGCGCATGCTCGTCGCCTTCGCGTCCGGCCACGAGGACGTACAGATGGTGGTGGGCGACGCGCTGGGCCGACTCGGCGTGGGGCCCGAGGCCCTGTTCTCGACCCTCGGACGCGTCGCCGCCCGGGGAGCAGAGACGGTGCTCCTCGCCGCCCGCCTCCAGCACTGGTACGACGAGCTCGTGGCCCGCATCCGGGGCGGGGACGTGAGTACCTTCGAGGGCTCGCACTGGGACCCGGAGACGTGGCCGGAGCGCTGCCAGGGCTACGGCTACCTCGACGCGGCACGCGGCGCACTCGGGCACTGGGTCCAGATCGAGAAGGGCCGCATCTCCCGCTACCAGTGCGTGGTCCCCAGCACGTGGAACTGCTCGCCCCGCGACGCGCGGGGTCAGCCGGGCCCGTACGAGCAGTCGCTCGTCGACAACCACCCGCTGGTCGATCCGGAGCGCCCGCTCGAGATCCTTCGAACGGTCCACTCCTTCGATCCGTGCATGGCCTGCGGGGTGCACGTCCTGGACGCCCGAGGCAACCCGGTCACGGAGGTCCGGGTCCAATGACCGCTCCGACGAACGCGCCGGCGAGCAAAGAGACGGGCTACCGCTGGGTCTATCTCTGGCATTGGCCGATCCGAGCCATGCACTGGCTGGCGGCGGTCTCGCTCGTCGTGCTGGTGGTCACCGGCTTCTACATCGGGCGGCCCTACTTCGCCCCCGCCCCGGGTGAGACGGTCGATCTCTTCGTCATGGGCCGCATCCGCTTCCTCCACTTCATCGCGGCGGGAATGCTGGTGGCCACGGGAATCGTACGCGTGTACTGGCTGTTCGCGGGCAATCGCTACGAGCGCCTGCCCGCCCTCTTCCCCCTGTCGCGCAAGGACCTCCGGAATCTCGTCCGGGTCGTCCGCCGGTATGCGACGATGCAGCCCGGCTCGGGTCCGAACTTCGTCGGACACAATCCGCTCCAGCAGCTGGCCTACACCAGCTTCTACCTCGTGATCATCGCCCAGGTGGCCACGGGGTTTGCCCTCTACGGGCTCTCGGACCCCGACGGCTTCTTCTACCGGGTTTTCGGCTGGGAGGCGCTCTTCCTGGGTGGCGTCCCCGTGGTCCGCTTCATCCACCACGTCCTCACCTGGGTCATCCTGATCTTCGTACCGGTCCACGTCTACCTCGCTCTCCGTGCCGACGTGGTCGATCGCGCCGGCACCATTTCGTCGATCATCAGCGGCGGACGCTGGGTCAGGGACGACGTCGATTACGAGGACGCCTGACGTCATGGGGACCGTCGTGATCGGTCTCGGCAGTCCCCTGATGGCGGACGACGGGCTCGGACTGGTTGCCCTGGCCACGCTGCGCAAGGGACGCGCCTTCGAGCCGGAGCCCGAGTACGTGGACGGCGGCACCTGGGGCATGAACCTCCTGCCCATCATCGAAGGCGCCGAACGGCTGATCTTCCTCGACGCCATCCGCTCTGGCGCCTCGCCCGGCGCAGTGGTCGAGCTCGACCGCGAGCAGCTGCCCCGGGGACTCGGCATCAAGCTCTCCCCACACCAGATCGATCTCCAGGAGGTGCTGGCGCTCGCCGAGCTGCGCGGGCGACTGCCGCAGGAGAGTGTCGCCATGGGCCTCGAGCCCGAGCGCGTGGAGCTGGGCTGCGAGCTCGGCCCCGCCGTGGTCCGGGGGCTCGACGCGCTCCTCGAGCGGGTCGAGGCCCGCCTGAATGCGTGGGGACACTTTCGCCGACCGCCGGAGGACACCACGGCTCCGCCGCTCGAGCCGGGAGCGAGCCATGGCGTCTGAGGCTCGGATCGGGACCACGCCCGGACGTCGCATCCACCTGCGCGGCATCACCCAGGGCGTGGGAATGCGGCCCTTCATCCATCGCGTCGCCCACGAGTGCGGTGTCACAGGCCGCGCACGCAACACCGGACTGGGCGTCACCATCGAGGCCTTCGGCTCCGCTCACGCCCTCGACCGACTGATCGAGCGCCTCGAGCAGCCGGAGACCGTTCCGGGGGAGATCGAGGGGTTGGACTGGGAGCCCGTCTCCGGTCGTCCGCCCCGGGACTTCTCGATCGCGCGCAGCACGAGCAGCGAGGCGGCCAGCATCGCCCTCGCACCGGACCTGGGCACCTGCCCCAGGTGTCTCGCGGAGATCCGCGACCCTGGCGACCGGCGTTTCGGCTATGCCTTCACCAGCTGCACCACCTGCGGACCGCGCTTCAGCATCGCGCGGTTGCTGCCCTACGACCGCGACCGCACCAGCATGGACGCCTTCCCACTCTGCTCCGCCTGCCGGCGCGAGTACACGACCGTCGGAGGGCGAAGGCATCACGCGGAGACCAACGCCTGCCCGGACTGCGGTCCCACCCTCGAGCTGGTGAGCCGCGCCGGCGAGCCGATCGCTCGAGGTGCAACGGCCCTCGACGCGGCAGCGCGATGGCTGTGCCGGGGCGCGATCCTCGCGGTGCGCGGAATCGGTGGCTACCACCTCGTTGCCGACGCTTGCGACGCACGCGCCGTCGCCGAGCTGCGTGCGCGCAAGCGTCGCCCGCGCAAGCCCTTCGCGGTCATGGTTCGCGACCTGGATGCCGCACGATCCCTCGCCCACCTCTCGGCGGAGGAGGCCGCGCTGCTGGCGGCGGCCGAGGCGGCCATCGTCCTGGTGCGCCGCCGCGACAGCGCGCCCCTGGCGCCGGGCATCGCACCGGGCCTCCCCTGGGTCGGCCTCTTCCTGCCCTACACGCCGCTCCACCACGAGCTCCTGGCAGCGGTGGATCGGCCTCTGGTGATGACCTCCGGCAACCTCTCCGGCGAGCCGATCGTCTGCGGCGTCGCCGAGGCCGAGAGCCGTCTCTCACCCCTGGTCGACGGCTTCCTTCACCACGACCGCGAAATCACGGCCCCCTGCGACGACTCGGTCGCCCGCGTCATCGCCGGCCATTCCTGCATCCTGCGCCGCTCGCGCGGATTCGTGCCTCGGGCGCTCACCCTCGCAAGACCCGTCCCGCGCTCGATCCTTGCCTGCGGAGCCCAGCTCGCCAGCGTGTTCTGCCTGGCCCAGGGTGACCGGGTCTGGCCGAGCCAGCACCTGGGAGACCTCGACTCCCCCGAGGCCGTCGAGGGCTTTGCCCTCGCCGTGGAGCGATTGGAGCACTGGCTGGGCGCCCCGGCGCGCATCGTGGCCCACGACCTCCATCCCCACTACGCCTCGACGCGCTTCGCCCTGGCTCGGGCGGCCGACCTCCACGTACCGGTGCAGCACCATCACGCCCACGCGGTCTCCGCGATGGCGGAGCACGGACTCGAGGATCCGGTGATCGCGATCGTCTTCGACGGCACGGGGTTGGGACCCGACGGTCGCGCCTGGGGTGGAGAGCTGCTCCTGGCCGATGCCAATGGCTACGAGCGCCTCGCCACGCTGCGACCCATCGCCCTGGCCGGCGGCGAAGTCGCGATCCACGAGGTCTGGCGCCTCGCCCTCGCCGCCCTGGACGACGCGTTCGATGGCGCGCCGCCCCTCGACCGCCTCGGCCTCTTCCGCGCCCTCGATCCCGCGCGGGTGGAGGGCGTTCGCGCGCTCCTCCGACGCGATGTGCGATGTCTTCCGGCTCACGGCGCGGGCCGGTGGTTCGATGCGTTGGGGGCCCTGGTCCTCGAGCAGCCGACGGCGGCTCACCAGGGCGACATCGCGACGCTCTGGAATGCCGTGGCCAGCGAAGCGAACGCGCGGCCCTACCCCTTCGAGATCGGTGTCTCCCCATGGCCGGGCTCGAGTGCCGGAACGGTGCTCGAGATCGACCTGCGACCGATGGTGCGCGCGGCCGTCTCCGAACAGCTGGCGCAGCGTCCCGCCGCAGCGATCTCGAGTCGCTTTCACGCGACGCTGGTCGCGGCCGTATCCAGCGCCCTCGAGCGTCTGCGCCGCACGACCGGCGCCCGGCCCGTCGTGCTCACCGGCGGATGCTTCCAGAACGCCGAGCTCACCGAGGGCATGCTGCGCGCTCTGAACCGCCACTGGAACGTGCTCACCCATCGACGCATCCCTCCCGGCGACGGGGGCATCGCCCTCGGCCAGACGCTCATCGCGGCGGCGGCGGCGCGACGCGGAGACGCCAACTGCGGGACCGTGCGCTAGTCGAGGAGCAGATAATGTGCCTGGGAGTTCCGGGAAGAATCATCGAGATCGACGGCGTCATGGCGACCGTCGACTTCTTCGGCGTCCAGCGTTCGGTGAGTCTCCAGCTGGTGGACGAGCCCGTCGCGCCCGGTGACTACGTCCTCAACCACGTGGGCTTCGCGATCCGACGCATCCCACCCGAGGACATCGCCGAGACCCTCGCGCTCTACGAGCGACTGATCGCTCTCGCCGAGGAGGACGACCCGATGCTCGCCGACGTGCACTCGGAGATCGCGGCGACCGGAGGCTACGGCTTCCGGGATGGAGGCGAGTCGTGAACGAGCTCGAGTTCCGCGACCCGGCGCGCGCCCGAGGCCTCCTCGACAGCCTCGCTCGCCTGACCGAGGACCGGCTCGACGACCCCTTCTCGCTCATGCACGTCTGCGGCAGCCACGAGCAGGCGGTTGCGCGCTTCGGTCTGCGGGCCGTGCTGCCCCGCGGTCTCGACCTCGTCATGGGCCCCGGCTGTCCGGTCTGCGTCACGGACTGTCCCGAGATCGACGAGGCCGTCACCCTCGCCCGCTCCGGCCTTCGAGTCGCCACCTACGGCGACATGGTGCGGGTTCCAGGCAGCGGACCGTCGCTGGCCGACGCCGGAGCCGAGGGCGCACGGATCGACGTCGTCTACAGCGTGTCTCAGGCCGCCGCCCTCGCGAGGCGCTGCGACGAGGAGATCGTCTTCTTCGCCAGCGGCTTCGAGACCACCGCCGTCGCCACGGCCGCCGTCCTCCTCGACGACCCGCCCGCAAACCTCACCGTGCTCTCCGCGCACAAATACATCCCCCCGGCGATGGAGATCGTCGTGGAGATGCCCGGAAGCCGGGTGCAGGGATTCCTCGCCGCGGGCCACGCCGCCACGATCACCGGTTGGGGCGTGTTCCGACCATTTGCGGAGCGACAGCGGCGCCCCGTGGTGGTGGCGGGCTTCGAGCCCCTGGACATCCTGGCCGCCCTGGTGGAGCTGGTGCGGCTGGTGCGCGCCGGAGAGAATCGCGTCGTGAACGCCTTCCCGCGCTGCGTAACCGAGGACGGCAACCGCGTCGCCCAGGAGCAGCTCTGGCGTGTCTTCGAACTCGTGGGTGGACGTTGGCGCGGTATCGCGCGCGTCCCCAACGGCAATCTGCGTCTGCGGCCGGAGTTCGCAACCTTCGACGCGAGGCTTCGCCACGCCGATCGGTTGCGCCTCCGAGCCCCGCTACAAGCAGCGCCGCTCCTGCGCGACTGTCGCTGCGGCGAGATCATGGCGGGCCTCGCAGCCCCGATGGATTGTCGCCTATTCGGGCGGGAGTGCGTGCCCGCGGAGCCGGTAGGCGCCTGCATGGTCAGCAGCGAAGGCACCTGCCGCATCTGGCACGAGTACGGCGGACACCCGGACCTGGGGACGAGCGCGTGAGGGCTTCGATGACGCAGACGCGGGCGGCGGCGTGAGCCGGCGCCGGGATGGCGATCGCATCGGCCTCATCGTATTCGGTGACCGTGCTTACCTGCAGTTGCCATTCACGCGAGATCTCACGACGGCGGCAGCTCTCGTGCAGCTAATGGAAGTCGGTATGGCCGGACCGAGGACTGCAC
>Ga0209536_100012226_pt1 | contig 12508 bp, 12 predicted proteins | sample DeeMarSeWOR28_12_FD_187461 | JGI IMG/M metagenome (GOLD analysis project Ga0209536, IMG submission 187461) | Marine sediment microbial communities from White Oak River estuary, North Carolina - WOR-2-8_12 (SPAdes) (version 2) | ecosystem: Environmental > Aquatic > Marine > Intertidal zone >...
TGGCCGAGCGCGCGAAGCAGGAACGCCACCTTGTAGCTGTTTCCCGACTGGCTGAAGCAATGCAGGCGATACATGATCGTCTTCCGTTGGCTTTGCTGGTTGAGGGTGATGCTCAGTCGCCGCCGCGACTGCGGCGCCGCAACGTTGGTGGAAAGTACCACCAGGCGATCACCACGAGCAAGCCGAACAGCGTATAGGCGAGCGCGAATACCCATCCCGGCGCCTCGTAGTACAGCAGGCGTTGCAGCCAATGCTGAATGAAGCTGCCCTCGTAGACGCCGCTGCCAGCTCGCAGCCGCAGCGCCATCTCGAGCGTCGTCAGCGGGCAGACCGCGCAGCACCTGGGCGGCAGGTTCCCGCTCGTCCCGGTCGGGTCGCTGACCCTGCGTGGACGCACGGAGCCCCTTGCGGTGTACCGGGTGGAGGCCCCCGGAGGGGACGAGTGAAGCAGTTCACTGCCAGCGAGCGTCCGGCTGCCGATGCTCCTGTCCAGAGGAGGCAGCCGCGCGTGACGAAATGGTCGAGGCTCTTGCTTGCCGCCAGCCTCTGCCTGCTCGGCCTGTCCGGCCCGGCCGCGGCGGAGGAGCCGGAGCGCGCGCCCGCCGCCGAGGTCGAAGGCACGGCCGAGCCCGAGAAGGATCGCGAGGCCCCGCAGGAGGTGGTGATCTACAAGCCGCCGCCGCGCGGCTCGCCCCGCGGCCTGCGCCCGGGTGGCACGCGCAGCGCGATCGCGCTGCCGCGACCGCTGGTACTGGCGCCGAACCATCTGGCGCACACGCTGCGCGCCGCGCCCTCGCTCTTCTTCCACCTGGACGGCGTGCCGCCCGAAGGCGCACAGCTGGCGCTGACGCTGATCGCGTCCGACGCGATCGACCCGCTGCTCGAGGTGACGCTTCCGCGTGTCACCTCGGCCGGCATCCAGCGCGTGCGGCTCGCCGACTACGACGTCGAGCTCGCACCCGACGTGGAGTACGAGTGGACCGTCGCCCTCCAGAGCGGCTCGCAGCCCGGCGCCGACGACACGCTCAGCCAGGGCTATCTCCTGCGCGTGCGGCCGGACCCGCAGGCGCCCAGGCCCGAGACCGCCCGCGACTACGCCGCGCAGGGCCTGTGGTACGACGCGCTCGAGGTGCTCTCGGACGCGATCGACGCGGGCGGGGGCGAAGCCGCCCGGCGCCAGCGCGAGTCCCTGCTGCGCCAGGCGTCGCTGGAAGCCGCCCTGCCCTAGCGGCCTGACCCGAGACCCGAAGAGGGGGCTCCCGGCAAGCGCATCCTCGCCGGCGGGCGCCCGACCGGCGACTACGCGTCGATGCGGACGATCTCGTAGTCCTCGATCACCGGGTTCGCGAGCAGCTTCCCGCACAGCTCCGAGAGCAGCTTGCGGGCCGCCTGCTGCGAGTCCGCCGACAGCTTCACCTCGAAGAGCTTGCCCTGGCGCACGTCCTCGATCGCCGCATAGCCGAGCGAAGCCGACGCGTGCTGGATGGCCTTGCCCTGAGGGTCCAGCACGTCGGGCTTCAGGGTCACGTAGACGAGCGCTCTCACGACTGGCTTCCTCCAGCTGGCTGCGGTTCGTATTGCGCCAGCGTCCGCTCGAAGATCGCGTCCACGTGGCGCAGCGACGCCTCGAGGCTGAACGCCCGGTCGATCTCCTCCTTCGAGAGGATCGCCGCGATCTCCGGATCCGCGACGATGCGTTCGCGGTAGTCCCCACCCCGGTCCCAGGTCTCCATCGCGTGACGCTGAACGAGCGCATAGGCGCGCTCGCGGGTGACCTCCTTCGCGGCCAGCTCGAGCAGCAGCGTGCCACTGAACGCGAGCCCGCGCGTGAGCTCCAGGTTCTCGCGCATGCGCTCGGGAAAGACCACCAGCGTCTCGACCAGGCCCGCCATGCGCTGCAGCATGAAGTCGACGGTCGCGCAGGCGTCCGGGAAGATCACCCGCTCGACCGACGAGTTGCTGATGTCGCGCTCGTGCCAGAGGGCCTGGTTCTCGAGCGCGGTGCCGGCGTAGCCGCGCATCACCCGCGCCAGACCGGACACGTTCTCGAGCCGCCAGGGATTGCGCTTGTGGGGCATCGCGGACGAGCCCTTCTGACCCTTGCCGAACTCCTCCTGTACCTCCCGCACCTCGGTGCGGGCCAGGTGGCGGAGCTCGACGGCGAGCTTGTCGAGCGTCGAGGCGATCAGCGCGAGAGCGGTGATGAAGGCCGCGTGGCGGTCGCGCTGCACCACCTGGGTCGCGGCCGGCTCGAAGCCGATCGAGAGCCGCTCGCACACCGACTCCTCGAGCTCGGGCGGCAGGTGGGCGAAGGTGCCGACCGCTCCGGAGATCTTGCCGACCGACGCCTCGCGCAGCGCGCGCTCGAGCCGCTCGCGCTGGCGACTCATCTCCGCGTAGTAGACCAGCAGCTTCAGGCCGAAGGTGGTGGGCTCCGCGTGCACCCCGTGGGTCCGTCCGATACAGGGCGTGTGCTGGAACTCGAGGGCGCGGCGTCGCAGCACCTCGCACATGCGCTCGACGCCGGCGCGCATCAGCCGACCCGCGTCGCGGATCTGCAGCGCGAGTGCGGTGTCGAGCACGTCGCTCGAGGTCATCCCGTAGTGCACGAAGCGCGACGCGGGACCCACGTGCTCGGCCACGTTCGTCAGGAACGCGATCACGTCGTGGCGCACCTCGGCCTCGATCTCGGCCACGCGCGCCGGATCCACCGCGGCCTTCGCCCGGATCTCGGCGAGGGCGTCCTGCGGGATCAGGCCGCGCTCGGCGTGCACCTCGCACACCGCGAGCTCGACCTCGAGCCAGCGCCGGTAGCGGCCGTCGTCGGTCCAGATCGCCTTCATCTCGGGGCGCGCGTAGCGGTCGATCATCGCTCAGCCCACCTGCAGCCAGACGTAGAGGAGCATCAGGTAGTAGGTCACGGGGATGCCCAGCAGCGGCGCGTCGACGCGATCCAGGATCCCGCCCATGCCCGGCAGCAGGGCACCCGCGTCCTTGCGCTCCGCGTCGCGCTTCAGCAGCGACTCGACCAGGTCGCCGACGATCCCCACCATTGCGATCAGCAGACCGAAGATGGTGGCGGCCACGTAGCCGAGCACGGCCGAGAGCTCGGGCCAGATCAGGTCGAAGACGCTCTTCATCGCGAGCCCGCCCAGCGTACCCATCAGCACGCCGCCGATCGCCCCCTCGACCGTCTTGCCGGGGCTGATGCGCGGCGCCAGCTTGTGCCTGCCGTAGGCGCGGCCGGCGAAGTACGCGCCGGCGTCGCAGAGCACGACCACCGTCAGGCAGTACACCAGCAGGAAGGCGCCCGAGTCGGATGCCACCCGCAGCTGCTCCGCCGAGGTCGTGCCGTAGCGCGCGACGACCTGGTCGTGGAATTGACGCAACACGACGGCGTGGGAGAGCAGCCAGCCCACGTAGAACACGCCGAAGAAGGTGCCCGAGATGCTCGCCAGCGACTCGGTGATCTCGCGCCGGCCGAGCTGGGCCAGCATCACCACCAACAGCGTTGCGGTCATCAGCATGGTCGCGTGGTACTCGTTGCCGAGGTAGGCCACGACCGGCAGAGCCGCGCCGCCGGCCAGCCCGAAGCCCACGATCGGGTGCGCGCCCTTGTCCTCGATCAGGCCGTAGAACTCCCGCTGCGCCAGCAGCACGAACACCACCACGGCGACCAGCGTGTAGAGGCCGCCCAGCGCGATCACGTACAGGACCCCGGGGACCAGGATCGAGGCCGTGAACAGACGGGCCGGCAGGTCGCTGCGCGGCTTCGGAGCCCCGCCCGGCTCGGGCGTGGGCGGGCGCGGGTGCACCGGGTCGCGCCCGAGCGGCGCCGGCTGGCTCACGAGTCGCTCCCGACGGCGCCGGTTCCGGTGTGACCGAAGCCGCCGCTGCCGCGGGTCGTGTCGTCGAGGGTCTCGACCTCGCTCCACTCGGCCAGCGCGACCGGGGCCAGCACCAGCTGCGCGATGCGGTCTCCCCGTCGGATCGTGAACGCCTGGCTTCCCGTGTTCATCAGGATCACCTGGATCTCACCGCGGTAGTCGGAGTCGATCGTGCCGGGCGCGTTGGGGAGCACGATCCCGTGACGCAGCGCCAACCCGCTGCGAGGGCGGACCTGCGCCTCGTAGCCCTCGGGGACGGCGATCGCCAGGCCCGTCGGCACCAGCGCCCGTTCCCCCGCTCCGATCCGCAGATCCCCTTCGACGGCGGCGTGAAGGTCGAAGCCCGCCGCGCCGGCTGTCGCCCGCGACGGTAGCGGAAGATCCCGGGCGCCGCGCAGCCGGGTGATCGGCACCCGGATCCGCGCGGCGCCAGCGGCCATGCTACGAGGCGTCGGCAGCTGCTGCGTCCGCCAGCGCCTCCTTGCGCGAGAGGCGGATGCGACCCGACGGGTCGATCTCGATGCACTTCGCGAGCACCTCGTCTCCCTCGCTCACCACGTCGGTCACCCTCTCGACCCGACCCTCGGCCAGGTGGCTGATGTGGATCAGCCCATCCGTACCCGGGAAGATCTCCACGAAGGCCCCGAAGTCGGTGATGCGCTTCACCTTGCCGAGATAGACGCGCTCGAGCTCCGCCTCCTGCGTCAGCTCCTCGACCATCGCCTGAGCGCGCTCGAGCGCATCCATGTCGGGCGAGAAGATCGTCACCAGCCCGGCGTCGTCGATGTCGAGCTTGGTGTTGGTCGTCTCCTGGATCGCGCGGATCACCTTGCCGCCGGGCCCGATCACGTCGCGGATGCGGTCGGGCTTGATCGAGATGACCTTGACCCGCGGCGCGTAGCGCGAGAGCTCCGCGCGCGGCCGGAAGTCGGCGAACTCGCCCGCCGTCTCCTTCTCCATGCAGTCGAGGATGTGCAGTCGGCCCTGACGCGCCTGCTCGAGCGCCTGCTCCATCACCTGCCAGTCGACGCTCCGGATCTTGATGTCCATCTGGAGCGCGGTGATGCCGTCGCGCGTGCCCGTGACCTTGAAGTCCATGTCGCCGAGGTGGTCCTCGTCGCCCAGGATGTCGGAGAGCACTGCCGTGCGGTCCCCCTCCTGGACGAGACCCATCGCGATGCCCGCTACCGGGGCGCGCAGCGGCACGCCTGCGTCCATCAGCGAGAGAACGCCGCCGCAGACCGTGGCCATCGACGACGAGCCGTTCGACTCGAGCGTCTCGGACACGATGCGGATGGTGTACGGGAAGTCCTCCTCGGAAGGCAGCACCGCCGCGATCGCGCGCTCGGCCAGGTGCCCGTGTCCGACCTCGCGCCGGCCCGGACCCCGCTGCATGCGCGCCTCGCCGACGCTGAAGGGCGGGAAGTTGTAGTGCAGGTAGAAGCGCTTCGACGTGCGGCTGGTGAGCGCGTCGATGGTCTGCTGGTCGGACGCGCCGCCCAGTGTGGTGAAGACCATCGCCTGGGTCTCGCCGCGGGTGAACAACGCGACCCCGTGCGGCCGCGGGATCGGGCGCACCTCGCAGGCGATCGACCGGATGTCCGCGAGCCCGCGGCCGTCGATGCGCTCGCCGGCGTCCAGGATGCGGGCGCGCATCAGCTCGGAGCGCAGATCGTGCAGGATGTGCTTGACGTCGCTCGAGAGCGCGCGCAGGCCCTGCTGACGCGCCTCGAGCGCGCCGAGGGTCGAGAGGTCCGCCGGCTCGTCGCGGTAGGCGGAGACGAAGCCCTCGACGACCTCGCGGTCGACCTGGCCGAGCGCCTTGTAGCGCTCCCCCTTGTCGCGGATCTGGATGGCGGCGGCGATGCGCGCCTCCGCCTGCTCGCGCACGCGGCTGGCGAGCTCCGAGAGGTCGCGCGGCGGCGCCACCTCGATCTTCGCGACGCCTCTCTTCTCGCGCAGGGCCTCCTGCGCGTCGATCGACTTCTGCAGCTCTTCGTGGGCGCGCTTCAGCGCGGCCAGCACGTCGGCCTCGGGGACCTCCTGGGCGCCGCCCTCGACCATCACGACGGCGCCGCGGCTGCCCGCGACGACCAGGTCGAGGTCGCTCTCCGCGGCCTGCTCCGCGGTGGGGTTGATGACCAGCGTCTCCTCGACCCGTCCGATGCGAACCGCACCGATCGGACCGAGAAAGGGGATCTCGGAGATCGTCAGCGCCGCCGAGGCGCCCACGAACGCCGGAACGTCCGGCGTGTTCTCACCGTCTGCGGACAGGACGGTCGCGATGATCTGGGTCTCGTCGCTGTAGCCCTCGGCAAAGAGCGGTCGGATCGATCGGTCGATGAAGCGCGAGACCAGCACCTCGCGGTCCGAGAGCCGCCCCTCGCGCTTGAAGAAGCCGCCGGGGATCTTGCCGGCCGCGGACGTCTTCTCGACGAAGTCGACGACCAGCGGGAAGAAGTCGATGCCCGGACGCGGGTCCGAGTGGGTGGCGGTGACGAGCACGACCGTCTCGCCGTAGGTGACGAGGGCGGCGCCCGAAGCCTGCTTCGCGAGACGACCGGTCTCGATCTTCATCTCGCGACCGCCGTACTCGAAAGCGATCGTCTCGGGTTCGAACCAATAGGAAGCCATTCGATTGCATCTCCTTCCCGCCGCACGATGGATGGGGCGGCGGGACTGCCGGGCGGCACTCGGAAATCGGAGGGAGACGCAATGGAATGCGGAATCGGTGATGCGCGAAACCGCGCAGGTTTCGCGTATGACGGACTTCCGCATCCCACGACGGCGTTCCCATGCCGCCCTGCCCGTCCGGGTTCGCCACCCGCGCGTTGCTCGCGCTGGCGGCTCGTCCCTCGCGGACCATTTTGTGGGTGAGTCCCGGTCATTCCGGGGCTCTCGCGTCGCGGTCGCCCCCATGGGCGATCCGCGCTCGCGCCGCCGGTTGCTAGCGGCGCAGACCCAGGCGCTGGATCAGCGCCTGGTAACGATTCGGATCGGTCCTCCTCAGGTAATCGAGCAGTCGGCGACGCTGGCTCACGAGCTTCAGCAGTCCGCGCCGCGAATGATGGTCCTTCTGGTGGACCTTGAAGTGCTCCGAGAGTCCGTTGATGCGCTCCGTGAGCAGTGCGACCTGGACCTCGGGGGACCCGGTGTCGCGATCGTGGGTGCGGTTGGACGAGATCGTCTCCGCCTTCTGGGCGCTCGAGATCAAGGGCTGCTCCCGTGAGAGAAGTGCGGGTGTCGGCGCGCCGCCGAGGTGCGGTCGTGATGCGCGCGAAGAGGCGCCGCCACAGTTCGGTTGGATGATCGCCGGTCGCGTTGCAAGCCGGCGGGAATGCGGGAGTTTGACAGAGCTACCGATCGGCTGCAAACGCGGCGAGCACGCGCACGGGCTGCAGGCGGCGTCCGGGCTTCGCCTCGAGGATGGCGACCACGTTGCCCCGTTCGTCATGGGCGGCCAGCTGGGAGCCGGGGGGCCGGGGTGGACCGGCCGCCGTGATCTCGCTCCCCCGCCGCAGTGCTTCGATCTCCGGCTGCGACACGCGCAGCGCGGGCAGACCGAGCACGCCCAGCGGCGGGATCAGGCGACGCTCGAGCTGCCCGGACTCCGCCTCGGCCTCGAGCTGCTCCAACGTGAGCGCCTGGCTCAGGTCGAAGGGACCGCTGCGCGTGCGCCGCAGCCCGATCAGGTGGGCACCGCAGCCCAGCCTCGCACCCAGATCCGCTGCCAGGACGCGTACATAGGTGCCGCCCGAGCACTCCACGGAGAGCTCGACGACGGGCGGCGCGTACTTCAGCAGCTCCAGCCGGTGGATGCGGACCGTCTTTGGCGCGCGCTCGACCTGCTGCCCCTCGCGGGCCAGTCGGTGTAGGGGAATTCCCCCCTGCTTGACCGCGCTGAACATCGGCGGGATCTGCTCGACCTCGCCCAGGAAGTGCCGGAGCGCGTCGCGCACCGCCGCCTCGTCCGGCAGCGCGCGATCGCTGCAGCGCACGATCTTGCCGCTGGCGTCCAGCGTGTCGGTCTCCACGCCGAGTCGCAGGCTGCCGGTGTAGGCCTTGTCGTGGTCCTGCACGAAGTGCACGAGGCGGGTCGCGGAGCGCACCGCCAGCGGCAGCACGCCCGTCGCCAGCGGGTCGAGGGTTCCCAGGTGCCCGACCCGGCGGGCCGAGAGCCAGCGCCGCGCCGCGTCGACCACGTCGTGGGAGGTCCAGCCGGTGGGCTTGTCCACCACCAGGAAGCCCGCGGGTCCCCGCTCGTCGTCCTGCCGCCGTCTACCGCGCCTCGTCATCCGTCCCCTCGCGCTGCGTTTCGCGCCCGGCCTCTTCGGGCGTTCCGGCTCGCGTCTCGTCCGCGATCTCGCGCAGCAGGCCGAGCGTCCGCGAGCCGAGCGAGAGCGATGGATCGTAGCGGAAGCGCAGCTCCGGCATGCGCTTGAGCGGCAGCGCTCGGGCCATGCGCCGGCGCAGGAACGCGGACGCGCTCGCCAGCCCCTCGTCGATGCGCGCCAGCTCCTCGTCGCCGCCACTGCCGAGCACGCTGTAGTGGATGACGGCGTTCGACAGATCGGGAGCGACATCGGCGCGCGTCAGGGTGACGAGCCCGATGCGCGGATCGCCGACCTCCTCGCGCAGCAGACGCGCCAGCTCCTCGAGCAGCGTGCCGGCGATCCGTTCGGTACGACGGGACATGCCCGGAAGCCTCACCCATGACTCGTCCCGGGTCCAGGCGACACGGCAGGACGCAAACTCGCCAGCTACCCCGGGGCGTCCGGATCGTCCGGATCCCACCCCTCCTCGTGCGGCAGATGGAGGATCTCGACGTCGACGGCACACACCTCGGCCAGGTGGAGGTCTTCGATGAAGTCCCCCGCGCGCATCAGCTCCCGGCGCAGGCCCACCGCATCGGAGCCCGCCGCGCACAGGCCCAGCACGCATCGCTGCCACGTGTCCTGGCCGCCCACCTCCGCGACCGAGATGTTGAATCGATTCCGAACGCGCCGCGCGATCGAGCGCACCACGCCCCGCTTCTGCTTCAGCGACTGGCAGTCGTGGATGTGCAGCTCGACGACGCAGGCGCCGACGATCATTCGAGCGTCGCGGGCCGCTCCTCGATCGCGAAGAGCTCGATCACGTCACCGACCTTCACGTCGTTGTAGCCGTCGATGCCGACGCCGCATTCGAACCCCGAGGCGACCTCGCGCACGTCGTCCTTGAAGCGCTTGAGCGACCCCACCCGACCCTCGTAGATCTGCACACCGTCGCGCAGCAGACGACACGAGCCTCCGCGGCGCACGTTCCCCTCGGTGACGTAGCAGCCGGCGATGGTTCCGATCTTCGGCACCGTGAAGGTGTCGCGCACCTCGGCCCGGCCCTGGAAGGCCTCCGTGATCGTCGGCGGCAGCAGGCCGGCCATCGCCTGCTTCACCTCGTCCACGACCTCGTAGATGACGCGATAGGCGCGGATGTCGACTCCCTGGCTGTCGGCGGCGCGACGGGCGGTCGGGTCCGGCCGCACGTGGAAGGCGACGACCACCGCGCCGCTCGCCTTCGCGAGCATCACGTCCGTCTCGTTCACGGCACCGACGCCGGCGAGCAGCACGTCGACCTTGACGTCGTCGGTGGACAGCTTCAGCAGCGCGTCGCGAATCGCCTCGACCGAGCCCTGGGTGTCCGCCTTGACCACGACGGGCAGCTCCTTGACGCCGCCGCCCTCGGCCTGCGCGAAGATCTCGTCGAGCGTGAGCTTCGCGCGGGCAGCCTCCTTCGGCGCACCGCGTCGCTCGTCCTCGCGATGGGAGACGATGTCCTTCGCCACCCGCTCGCTCTCGACGACGTGCACCGTCTCCCCCGCCTCCGGGACCTCGGTGAGACCGGTCACCTGGACCGGGACCGAGGGTCCGGCCTCCTTCAGGCGGTCGCCGTGCTCGTCGAGCATCGCGCGCACGCGGCCCCAGGCCGTCCCCACGACCATCACGTCGCCCGCGCGCAGCGTACCCTGCTCGATCAGCACCGTCGCCACCGGACCACGCCCCTTGTCGAGGCTCGCCTCGAGCACCACGCCGGACGCGCGGCGGTTCGGGTCGGCCTTGAGCTCGAGCACCTCCGCCTGCAGGTGGACCATCTCGAGCAGCTTCTCGAGTCCCGTGCGCTTGGTCGCGGACACGTCCACGCAGATGATGTCGCCGCCGAAATCCTCGGGAACCAGGTTGTGCTCCATCAGGCGCTGGCGCGTCTGCTGGGGATTCGCGCCGGGCAGGTCGCACTTGTTCACCGCAACCACGATCGGAACGCCGGCGGCCTTCGAGTGCTCGATCGCCTCGACCGTCTGCGGCATGATGCCTTCGGTGGCGGCCACCACCAGGATCACGATGTCGGTGATCTGCGCACCGCGCGCCCGCATCTGCGTGAAGGCTGCGTGGCCGGGCGTGTCGATGAACGTCAGCGTGGCCTCACCGACGCGGGCTCGGTAGGCGCCGATGTGCTGGGTGATGCCTCCGGCCTCACCCGCCACCACGTTCTCGTTGCGGATCGCATCGAGCAGCGAGGTCTTGCCGTGGTCGACGTGCCCCATCACCGTGACCACCGCCGGCCGAGGCAGGAGCGACTCCGGCGAATCGGGCGTCTCGGCCGTATCGAGGAACTCGGCCTCCTTGAAGCCGACGTCCTGGACTTCGTAGCCGTACTCGTCGGCCACCTTGCTGGCCGTGTCGAAGTCGATCATGTGGTTGATCGACACCATCGTGCCGAGCGCCATCAGCTTGCGCTGCACCTCCGGCGCCTTCGCGCCCAGCAGGCGCGCGAGCTCTCCGACGGAGACGCTGCCCTCGATCCGCACCGACTTCTTGCTCTCGGCGGCCGCCTTCGAGGGCGCGGCCTTCTTCGCGGGAGCGTCCCGTCGCCGTCGGCGGGGCGAAGACACCGTACGCGGATCGACCGTCACGTGCCGCCGCAGCGGAGCGCGGCCCGTGGCCTGGCGCGCCAGGCGCTCCTGCTCGCGCAGATTCACCACCTCGCGCACGAGCTTGCGCTGCCGCCCCGAGCGGTCGGGCCCGCTCGGGCGCTCCTGGGCGGTGGTCGAGTCGGATGCGCGCTGGCTCGGCTCGGACTTCTTCTCTGCGACCAGCGGGCTCGGCTCGGGCCGCACCGGGGGCTCCGGCTGGATCTCGGGCACCGCCTCGGGCGGAGCCTCGAGCTCGGCCGGCTCTTCCTCCGGCGCCACCGTGACGGGCGCCTCGGCCGGGGCCTCCTCGACGGCCGGCGGCGGCGGCGCCGGCTCGGGAATCGGCTCGGCCTTCTTGCGCCGGCGGATCACCGCGCCGCCGCGGCCCGCCACCACGCGCCGCTCGGTGACGACCTGCTTGCCCTCATCCTTGCTCGCGAGCTTCTCGCGCAGCTCCTTCGCGACGTCCTCGTCGATCGAAGCCATGGCGCTCTTCAGCTCGACGCCGACGGCAGCCGCCTTCTCCACGAACTCGGCGCGGTCGATGCCCAGCTCCTGGGCCAACTTGTAGGCTCTGATCTTCGCCATTCCCGGCTCTTGGTCTCCTGAGAGGTTGCGCGCCCCGACCGGCAGCGCTCGCCGCGTCGACGCCTAGCGCTCGACTTCGGCTTCCCCTTCTTCTGCGCCCTCGCGGGCCGCCGCCGCGGCTTCGGCGGCCGCCCTGGCCTCGGCCTCGGCCTCGGCGGCACGCGCCGCCGCCTCTTCTTCCTCGCGCCGCTTCTGCACGGCCAGCTCCGCCGCGCGCGCCTTGATCGCGTTCGCCCCCGCCTCGTCGATGCCGGGCAGCTGCGTCAGCATCTCCGGCTCGCAGCCCGAGAGATCTTCGAGGGAGGTGACACCCTGCTGCAGCAGCAGCTCGGCGTCGGCGTCGCCGCAGCCCTCGACCACCGAGACGGCTTCGGCCAGCCACTGGGCGAGCTCCCGCATCTTCGACTCGCTCTTGATGTCGATCTTCCAGCCCGTGAGCTGAACCGCCAGGCGTACGTTCTGCCCCTTGCGCCCGATCGCGAGCGAGAGCTGGTCGTCCGGGACGATCACGTCCATCGACCTGTCTGCGTCGTCGATGATCACCTTCGACACCGCGGCCGGAGAGAGCGCCGAGCACACGTAGCGGGCCGGATCCGGGCTGAAGGGCACGATGTCGATGCGCTCGCCGCGCAGCTCCTGCACCACTGCCTGCACGCGGCTGCCCTTCATGCCGACGCACGCGCCGACCGGATCGACGTCGCTGTCGCGCGACACCACTGCGATCTTCGAGCGCCCCCCCGGCTCGCGGGCGGCCGACTCGATCTTCACGATGCCCTCGTAGATCTCGGGGACCTCCTGCTCGAAGAGCTTCGTGAGCATCTCGATGCAGGTGCGCGAGAGCACGATCTGGGAGCCCTTCGCGTTCTTGTTGACCTCGAGCACGTAGGCCCGGACGCGATCGTTGGGCCGGTAGTTCTCGCGCGGCACCTGCTCCTTGAGCGGGAGCACGGCTTCGGCCCGCCCCAGATCGACGATGATCGCGCCCTTCTCGAAGCGGCGGACGATGCCGTTGACGATCTCGCCCGCGCGGTCCTTGTACTCCTCGAAGACCGTGTCGCGCTCGGCCTCGCGGATGCGCTGGATGATC
>Ga0209536_100012227_pt1 | contig 12508 bp, 9 predicted proteins | sample DeeMarSeWOR28_12_FD_187461 | JGI IMG/M metagenome (GOLD analysis project Ga0209536, IMG submission 187461) | Marine sediment microbial communities from White Oak River estuary, North Carolina - WOR-2-8_12 (SPAdes) (version 2) | ecosystem: Environmental > Aquatic > Marine > Intertidal zone >...
AACTACGAAAGGAAAGCAACCTTCGAGGTTGCTCGCTGGAAACGACCATTAAACCTCGAAGGTTATAGTCCGCGTTGACGGACTATTTCAAAAAGAATTATTCCGGTTGCAACCGAAACATTGAGGGATTGTATTTTCCCAATCATTGGAATCTTTACAAGAAAATCACATTTGCTTGCGGTAAGTTTTCTAATTCCCTTTTCTTCATTGCCGACAATTAGTGCGATTGGAATTTTGTAATCAACTTCAATATAATTTTTTGCGTTCTCCAGAGAAGAACCAACAATCCAGAAACCTTTTTGTTTTAACTCATCAATAGTTTGTGAAAGATTATTTACCTGGCAGATTTTTAAATGCTCCGTTGCACCTGCAGATGTTTTTGTTACAGTTGAAGTGATAGTTGCACTGTTATGCTTAGTTAGAATTATACCACTCACCCCACTGCATTCTGCTGAACGAAGTATTGCACCAACATTGTGTGGATCCTGAATTTCATCAAGAATTAAAATCAACGGTAAACTGGATTTTTTTGCTTCACTTAGAATTTCATTAAGAGAAGAAAATTTAAAATCTTCTTTTAGTGCAATTACTCCTTGTGCATTCTTATCTGGTGTGTAAGTTCTAAATCGTTCGAGTGGTATCTGGTTACATTTAATTCCCCTCTTTTTTGCAGCAACGCGGATTGCATTTATGATATTCCCCTGTTGACCGAAAAGCAGATAAACCTGTTCTATTTCCTCATTTGAGTTGAGGGCTTCAAGAACTGGTTTTCTTCCAATAATGATGTTCATTTCCTTAGATTAGCCACGAATTCACTAATTGAATCAAGCCTAACTTTTTCTTCTGTACTTGTAGACATATTCTTTAGATTCACCATTCCCTGTTTGTATTCATCACCACCAATAAACAAAACAAATTTTGCATTCAACCTATTCGCTTCTCTCATTTGTGCCTTTACACTTCTTTGGAGATAGTCAAAATCTACTGAAAGATTTTCTCCACGTAATTTTCCAGCAAGTTCACTCACAACTGATTCGAGTTCATTATCAATTCTAACTAAATAAACATCTACGGCAGGTTCAGGCACTGTAAAACTTTTCTCATTTTCGCAAGCAAGAAGAATTCTTTCAATTCCGGCAGCGAACCCGGTTGCAGGAGTTGGTTTTCCACCAAGAGTTTCAATGAGTAAATCATATCTCCCACCGCCGCACAACGCAGTTTGCGCTCCTACACTCCCGCTGTCAATTTCAAATGTTAGCTTTGTATAGTAATCCAATCCTCTAACCAGTGCAGGATCAATGGTAAAAGGAATTGCGAATTTTTCAAGCTGATTCTTTACAACTTCAAAATCATTTTTGCTTTCATCATCAAGATGATCAACCAACATTGGCGCATCTTTAATTAATTTCTGATCTGACTCTACTTTGCTGTCAAATATTCTGAGGATATTTGTTTCAAACCTTCTTCTACTATCCTCGGAAAGTTTGTCCTTCTTATGTACTAAAAAATCTTTTAATATTTTTTTGTAATTCTCTCTCGTCTCTGGTGTACCGAGTGAATTAATTTTTATTGAAAGATTTTTTAATCCGAGAGATTTCAAAATTTCGTATGACGTCTGAATCATTTCAGCATCGAGAATTGGAGATTGACTACCAATTGCTTCTGCACCAAATTGATGAAACTGCCTGAACCGTCCAGCCTGCGGTCGTTCCTGCCTGAACATTGGTGAGATATAAAATAATTTCACCAAAGATTGCTGCGCTCCAAGCGAGTTTTCGACATATGAGCGAACAACAGCGGCAGTCATTTCAGGTTTGAGAGTTAGACTAGTATCACTTCTATCTTTGAATGTGTACATCTCTTTGCCAACAATGTCGGTTTCTTCTCCAATTCCCCTGGCAAAAAGAGATGTCTCTTCAAAAACTGGTGTACGGATTTCTTTGTAGTTAAAGTTGCGGAAGATCCTTTCAACAGTTTGTTCAAGATATTTCCAGCGCGGAATATCTGGTGGGAGAATATCTTTTGTGCCTGTTACAGCTTTTATCATTCTTTTATTTGGTATGAATTAAATTTATTCCAATCAAACATCGGAATAACTTTGTTCTTCTTCCTGAAATATTTTTTGAATTTCTTCTTTTGATTCAGCATTGACAAGTTTTTTTCTGAACTCTTCGTTATTCATCATTCTCGAAATTCTGCTTAGAAGTTTAATGTGTTTTGCTAGCAAATTCTCTTTACCAATAAGGAGAAATATCAGGTGTACCGGTTTGCCATCCAGTGAATTGTATTCAATTGGTGTTTCGCTTTTACCGAAGGCAGCAAGAATATCTTCAACAGAATTTGTTTTACCATGAGGGATTGCAAATCCTTTACCAACACCGGTCGACATTTTTTCTTCTCTTTCAAACACACATTTTCTGACATCTTCAAGATCAATTAAGCGCTTATCGTCTTTTAGTAAATCAACTAATTCATTTATAACGTCAGTCTTGTCTTCACTTTTAAATTCAGTAAGAATTTTATTTGTTTCAAGCAATTCGTAGACTTTCATAATCTCACATTTGTTAGAATAATATTAATCATAATTGTGAATTTAAATATCAGGTATCCCTTTAACAAACTTTTATCGTATTAATTAATTGGATGATCCTGATGGAATTTTTTTAATCGATTTTCAAGATCAGGAAACTGATTGCGCTGAACAAGAGAGACACAAGCTCTTATCCCTTCAAGTCTTTCACTTCCTGTGATAGCAAGAGAAATAGCACTTATACCGTAATAAAGCATTTCCTCAAGTAGTTTTTCTCCTGAAAAATCAGGATAAGCATACGTAAAATAAAATCCATCAGCTATCGGATCATTTTCGTCTTTATCATAAACAATATAAAAACCGTTATCTGTAAAAAGCTTTTTCATAATCTTGGCTTTCTCACCATACTCTTTTACAATATCAACAAAGTTAAACTGATTATCATTAGCAGCCTTAAGCATTGCAGCAACCGCATACTGCGCTGAATGAGTTACACCTGCACTCAAAGCATATATTGTTCCGAATATCATTGCTCTTCCGAAAATATCAGTGGTATAAAATCTTTTTAAGTCATGACATTTTTTTTCATAAAGTTTATCAGATATAATCATCAGACCGATTCTTTGACCAGCATAACTGAAAGCTTTTGAACTTGAGATGAAAAGAATATAGTTATCAGTATATCGTGCAGCAGTAGCCTGGAAAGGCGGCTTGCCCGGGTGATACAAATTTTTTCTAAAATCCATTGCAACGTAAGCGAGGTCTTCAAGGATGACAACGTTGTATTTATCAGCAAGTTCAGCAATTATATTTAATTCCTTTTCAGTAAAACATATCCAGGAAGGATTATTCGGATTGGAATAAAGCATTGCTGCTATGTTACCTCTGGATAAATATGATTCAATTTTTGCTTTTAGTTTATCACCTCTGTAATCATACACATCAAAGGTTTCAAACTTCTGACCAAGAACTTTTAATTGCTGCTTGTGAACAGGAAATCCCGGGTCAAGAAAGAGTATTGTATCCTGTTTTTCGAACATTCTGCTCGTGGTAATGAATGCGGCAAAACTTCCCTGCATTGATCCAACTGTTGGAATGCAACTTTCAGAATTGACATCAATATCTAAAAATAATTTTACAAATCTCGACGCTTCTGTTTTCAGTTGAGGGATACCCTGTATATCAGGATATGTATTTGCAATACCTTTCTTTAATGCTTCAATTTCAGCTTGAACACCAATCTCAGCAGCAGGAAGTCCTGGTATACCCATCTCCATTCTTACAAATTTTTCACCGGTTTCCTTTTCGATATCATCGACGAGTTTTTTTAATTCACGTATTGAAGCTTTTCCTACACTTTCAATTCGGCTTTCTTTTATTTTTTTTGAAACGATTTCGTAGTTAATTGGAGTGTCTTTCATCAGGATTCTCTTAAATAATCAGAAGAAAATTACTAACGAAATTTAAGAATAATAATTTTTAGAAATGCAAAAGAAGTACTATTTGTTTTTCTAATTAAAGTTTACACATTGCGATGCTCACAGTTGGCACTTTGAGCAGATTTTTCTATTTGAATTGTAGAATGCCCTATTGCAAATTTAGAATGAAGTTCACCACAAATTTTCTTGAGAAAGTAATCGTCTTTAGCCTCTCCGGGAATTACAAGATGTGCAGTTAAAGCTGTTTCAGTAGTACTCATTGCCCATATATGAAGGTCGTGAACTTCTTTTACACCCTGAATTGACTTGAGATAATCTCCAACTTTTTTGAGATCAATTTCTTTTGGCACTGCATCCATTGAAAGATGAAAAGAATCTTTTAACAACCCCCACGTTCCTAAAGTTATCACCAGTACAATTACCAGACTTATCACCGGGTCAACCCAATGCCATCCAGTGGACACAATTATAAATCCAGCAATGACAACTCCAAGTGAAACTCCGGCATCTGCTGCCATATGAAGGAATGCACCTTTAATGTTGAGATCTTTTTCTCTCCCTTTCATAAACAACAGCGCAGTAATTGCATTTATAAAGAAGCCGATTCCTGCAACAATCATCATAGTAGTTCCTTCAACCGGTGCAGGGAAAATTAGTTTTCTAATTGCTTCAATCGAGATAGCACCAACGGCGATCATTAAAAGTATTGCATTAAAAAATGCAGCAAGAATAGTTGACTTCCTCATTCCATAGGTTCTTTTTTCTGTAGCAGCAGTTTTTGCAAGATGAGCAGCTCCCCATGCTAGTAGCAATCCAAGTACATCGCTGAAATTATGACCTGCATCTGCAAGCAGTGCCATTGAATTGATGAGAATTCCATAAACTAATTCAACAATGATGTAGATAACATTTAATATTATCCCGATGAGAAATGCTTTATTATAATTTCCTTCGTGAGTATGTGAATGATTGTGATGAGACATTTCTTAAATTATTTCAATTTCAAATCCGAATTTTTAAGTGATGAGTGATGTTCATTCTCACAGCTGCACAAAAGAGTTCTGCTTTTAACTTTCTCAAACGATTCTCTTCCCTCTTTGAATGCGAACCATGCTATTCCCAATGATCCTAAAATATCAAAATATGCAATACCGAATAATTCATACAATCCGCTAGACGCTAGCAGAATAAAAGACAGATAGAAACATGTTTTTGTACAATTCGCATCTGCAATGATAGCATCTGAGTTTAATGCTTTACCTACTTTTAGTTTTGATTTCATAAGCCAGTACATAGTTGCAATTGAAATTGCGGCAATTATTACTCCCGGAATTGTAGTATCGGGTTTTACATCATTGATAATGTTCAAAACAGAAGCGAGTATCAAGCCAGCTGTTAAAAGATAAAACGCTGATCCTGTGACTTTCAATGCCGTTTTCTCAAACGTATCACGAGATTGCACTTCAGAATATTTCATTCGAAGAACCAGATGAGCAATTCCAATTCCTGAAATCACTTCGACAAAACTATCAATTCCAAATCCAAGCAATGCGAGCGTTTCATCACCCGTACCATAGTAAACTGAGATTATTCCTTCCGCAATATTGTAGAAGATTGTGATGAAGCTGAGAGTAAAAGCTGTTCTGATTAATTTATTCATAACACTAAAATACAAAACGAGGCATTTAAAAACTCATGCTCAATGAACTCAATCATTCTTAAATGGAATGTGAATACAGCACAGAAATTTATCTGTGCTGCACTTAGGAATTACTGTTCTTTTACTTGATAATCATTCTTTTCGAGATTCTCTTTTGCCTTTTCCAGAGAAACTTCCTGCAAAGTCATCCCACATTGTGGGCATTCACCAGGTTCATCGGAAATTACATTCCAGCACATCTGATCCTGGTAAACCATTCCGTCACCGTTTACGTCTATTGCAACGAGATCAATTTCGCCTTCACGAACTATAGATGATTCATCATTAGAATTGGATTTCATATGATCGTGCATATCATGCGTACTATCGGCATCCGTATAAGCCATTGTCATTGACATATGAGAATCATGACCTGAGCAGCAATTTTTTGCACATTCCTTTTTTTCTTTTTTATCACTAGTTGGTTGTTCCTGTGCAATTGCAAAAGCAGCTACTAAAGAAACCAGGGTTAATGAAATTAAGATTTGTTTGAACATTGTGTTACTCCTTTTGTTTAGTTTATGTTATTAGTTAGTTAGATAATTTTTCTTTGTCATCCTGAGTAAAGCGAAGGATCTCAACAATTTTATATAAATTGAAGATTCTTTACTTCGTTCAGAATAAAGTTACATTAAATATTTTCTTCAAGCATTTTTTTCATTTCTCTTCTTTTTATTGAATAGTATATTGCCGGGTAAACCGTGAGTTCCATTATCATACTTGTCAGTATTCCGCCAACCATTGGTGCAGCAATTCTCTTCATAACATCTGAACCAGCACCAAGTCCAATTAATATTGGTAAAAGTCCAAGCATTGTCGTCATTACTGTCATCATCTTCGGTCGAATACGTTTTACTGCTCCTTCGAAAATTGATTCGCGTAAATCAGTCATACTTTTTAATAAACCATTCTTCCTAAATTTTTCATAGGCGATATCAAGGTAAAGCAGCATTACTACACCTGTTTCAGCATCAACTCCAAGCAATGCAATTATTCCAACCCAAACAGCAACCGAAAGATTGAATCCCGACAGGTATAAAAACCAAATTGCACCTACTAGCGAAAATGGAAGCGCAAGCAAAACGATTCCTGTTTTAACCATCGACTTTGTATTCATATATAGTAAAACAATCACAATCAAAAGAGTAAGTGGAATTACCAACGATAAATGTTTAGAAGCACGTTCCATGTATTCATATTGACCACTCCACTTTAACGAATAGCCGGCAGGAAGAGTAAGGTTTTTCTCAATCACTTCTTTTGCATTATCGATATAACTTCCAACATCAACATCTTTCAGATCAACATAAACCCAGGTGTTTGGTCTAGCGTTTTCAGATTTAATCATTGGTGGGCCTTTTTTTATAACAATAGCACCAAGCTGCTCCAACGGAACATTTCCACCCATTGGTATAGGAACAAGAACACGTTTTATTGCTTCAATATTTTCCCTGTAGTCTCTGGCGTACCGAAGATTGACCGGATAACGCTCAAGTCCCTCAACAGTTTTAGTGATGTTCATTCCACCAATAGCAGACCTGAAAACATCCTCAACATCAGCAACAGTCAATCCATAACGAGCAATAGCTTCCCGATCAATTACAAAATCGATATAGTTCCCTCCAACTGATCTTTCTGCGTAGGCTGAACGTGTACCGGGAACGGTTTTCATTAATTCTTCTACTTGCTTTCCTAAATCCTGCAAGACATTCAAATCAGAACCGGCTATCTTTATTCCCACCGGAGTTTTTATTCCGGTTGAAAGCATATCAATTCTTGTTTTTATCGGCATCGTCCAGGCATTTGTTAAACCAGGAATTTGAATTGCCTGATTCATTTCTTCTACAAGTTTTTCCGGTGTCATTCCTTCACGCCACTGATCACGGGGTTTTAACCTGATTGTAGTTTCAATCATAGTTAATGGTGCAGGATCCGTTGCTGTTTCAGCTCTACCTATTTTGCCAAATACCGATTCAATTTCAGGAAAAGATTTTATAATTTTATCTGTCTGTTGAAGAAGTTCACGAGCTTTCGTAATAGATATGCCCGGTAAAGTTGTGGGCATATATAAAAGATCACCTTCATATAATGGTGGCATAAACTCCGAACCAAGTTTTGAGAATGGAATTATCGTTACAACCATAATCACCAATGCAACTCCCATTACCCAATATCTTCGCTTCATCACGAAATCAACTATCGGATGATAGATTTTGATTAATATTTTTGTAATAGGATTATCTTCTTCCTTCCGGATTTTACCGCGCACTAAATATCCAATGAGAACAGGAACAATTGTTACCGCAAGAATTGCCGCTCCAGCCATCGCATAAGTTTTTGTAAAAGCAAGCGGTCTGAACAATCTACCTTCCTGCTGTTCAAGAGTGAAAACAGGTAGAAAAGAAATAGTAATCACAAGCAGTGAGTAAAAAATTGATGGGCCAACTTCCTTTGCTGACTGCAAGATTGTTGCCCAGTGATGACGTCTTTCATCAGGTGGTTTGTCTCCCTCTGCTGATAAATGCGAAGCTGCATTTTCGACCATTACAATTGAAGCATCCACCATCGCTCCGATCGCAATTGCAATTCCGCCAAGTGACATAATGTTAGCGTTAATTCCTTGCAATCGCATAATCAAAAATGAAATGAGAACTGCGGTCGGTAAAGTAAAAATCGCAACGAATGAACTTCTGATATGAAGCAGAAAAGCAATTATCACAAGTGCAACAATTATCGATTCTTCAATAAGCTTATCTGAAAGATTATCAATCGCTTTATTGATTAATCCTGAGCGATCATACGCAACATCGATGGTTACATCTTCAGGTAAAGATTTTTTAAGTTCTGCTAATCTCTCTTTAACTCTCTCAATAACTGCAAGAGCATTTTCACCATACCTGATTATTATTATTCCACCAACCGTTTCGCCCTCACCGTTCCAGTCTGCCAGACCTCTTCTTAATTCGGGTCCAATATCAACTGTTGCAACATCTTTTAAGAAAATCGGCGAACCAGAATTTGGTGAAATACCGATAGCAATCTCTTCCAAATCCTTTTTACTTTGAATATATCCAAGACTTCGAACCATAAACTCCATCTCCCCCATTTCAAGAAGCCTTCCACCAACATCGTTGTTGCTTTGTTTAATTGCCATCTTAACTTTTTGAAGTGGAATACCGTACGATGCAAGTTTATTTGGATCGAGGTTAACCTGATACTGTTTTACATACCCACCAATGCTTGCAACTTCAGCAACGCCGGGCAATGAGGAGAGCTCATATTTTAAAAAGAAATCTTGAATTGTTCTCAGTTCCTGCAAATCTTTTTTATCGGAATTAAGTACATACTGGTATACCCATCCGAGACCTGTTGCATCTGGTCCAAGCTGCGGATTTACTCCGTCCGGAAGCTGTCCTTTCATTCCACTTAAATATTCCAGAACTCTGCTTCGCGCCCAGTAAATATCTGTTCCATCTTCAAAAATTATGTAGACCATCGAGTAACCGAACATTGAATAACCACGAACATCTTTTGCATAGGGAACTGATAGCATTTTAGTTGTAAGAGGATATGTGACCTGGTCTTCAACTATTCTTGGCCCCTGTCCGGGATATTCAGTTAGAATAATAACTTGAACATCACTGAGGTCAGGGATGGCATCAACTTTAGTCGTTGTTAGTGCCCATATACCGAGAGCAATAAGCGTAACAGTAAAAATGATTACTAAAAATTTATTTTTGATTGACCACTCGATCAGCTTCGCGATCAATCCATCTTTATTTTGATTTGATGAAATCATTTAATTTCTCCAATAACTTTTACGTTGTCACCCTGAACTTGTTTCAGGATCTCAATATTTCGTAAAGAGATTCCGAAACAAGTTCGGAATGACACTCTGTTATTTCTTATACTCAAAACCATTCTTTTCTAAGTTTGTTTTGATCTGTTCAATTGAATATTCTTTTAAATTCATATTGCATTCTGGACATCTTCCGGATTCATCTGAAATAACATTCCAATCCATCGGACACTCCCAGAGTTTTCCATCTTTATTTTTATCAATTGATTCAACATCAATTAAACCTTTGTGAACAATGGAGGAAGAGTGATCGTGTTTTCCATGCATGTCCATATTTGGTTTTTCTTCTTCTACCTTTGGCTGCTCATTCTTCATTTTAGAATTTTCTTCATTCATATTTGTCATAGAAGAACTATCTTGACCGGACGATTGAAACTGGTTAATTGCTGCTTTAAGATTGCTTTCTGAATCAATGAGAAATTGTGCAGAAGTTACAATAGTATTTCCTTCAGCTAATCCATTCAATACCTGATAATAACCATCTGAATAGCCGCCAAGTTGAATTTGCTGAGGTTTGAACTTCCCATCGCCAAGTGAGAGAATAACAATATCTTTCATGCCGCTTCTGATAACTGCATTCTCAGGAATAACGGGTTTTGCACCTAAATCTTCGCCAACGATTGTGATGTTTGCAAACATCGATGGTTTAAGTTCACCAAGATTGCTTAATTCAATTCTGATTTTCACAGTGCGGGATTTTGGATCAAGAGTTGGATAAATAAATGAAACTCTGCCTGAATAAATTTTTCCGGGAAGAAAATTAAAACTAATATCAGCTTTCGATCCTATTTTTACTTTTGCAAGCTCGTATTCATAAATGTCTGCCATTAGCCAGAGAGTTGAAAGATCTGCAATCTTAAGTAGAGGCATTCCTCCTATTACCTTTTGACCATCGATTATATTTTTCTCCAGAACCGTTCCTGACTTTTGAGCATAAAGTGTTAAGTAAGTATTGACTTCTTTTGTATCAATTAATCTTTTTATCTCTGAGTCAGAGACCTCAAGAAGCTCAAGTTTTCTCATCGCGTTTTTCACAAGTTCATTTCCACTTTCTTGAATTGAACTCAATGAACTCGAGTTAACAGAATTTTGATATGAAAGTGCAGTTAGCAGTTCCTGTTGAGCCGAGACAAGTTCAGGTGAATAGATGTCCATCAATTTTGCACTCTTCGTAACAGATTGACCAACGTAATTAACATAGAGTTTTTCGATCCATCCATTTATTCTGGTTGTAACTATATATTCACTTGTTTCATTTGTCTGCAGTACACCGTTCGTTACAATTTTAGAAGAAAGTCTTTTTACTTTTACTCTCTCAGTTTTGATATTCATATTCTGCTGAACTTCAGGATCGATGGTGACGATGCCTGAACCAGATGCCTCATCTTCATAAACTGGAACGAGGTTCATCCCCATTTTAGACTTTCCCGGAGCATCGTAAATCTCATTCGGATCCATTGGTGCCCGCCAGTATAAAATTTTTCTTTCACCGGATTTCTGATTGTTCTTTTTAATGGGCACTAATTGCATTTCACAAATCGGACATAATCCTGGCTCATCAGAAATTATTTCCGGATGCATTCCGCAAGCGTAAAGCTGTTTTTCTTCAGATAGATTTCCCGATGATGTTCTTTCCGAAAAAAAGAGAAAATAAATCGGGATAAATGCTAAAACCATTATTATTGCTATAATTAAAACTTTCTTTTTCAATTTAATTCTCCTGTAAAAATTCTGTTCCTGTTAAGAATTCTAATTCTGCTAATTCATTCAGGTAATCTGTTTTCAATCGGTACAAATCGTTTTCAATTTTTAAGAGACTGTTCTGAGCATCTATTACATTCAGAAAATCAACCTGACCAACCTGGTAACTTGTTAATGTTATTTTCAAATTTTCATTTGCCTGAATCATTGATCCTTCGTCTATTAATATTATCCGGTCACGAAGAGAATTTAGTTTTGCAAACGAAGTTCCAAATGAACCTCGCAGCATTTGCAGTGAGAGATTATACTGCTCCTGGTAATATTTCTGCATTGACTCAGTTTCTTCGACCTTCGAGCTTACTTTTCCACCATAATTCAAAGGCAAAGAAATTCCCATTGAGAACGAAATGAAGTCATTCAAAGGAGTATTGGTTGCGGCTATTTTATCCCGAAATGTATAAAGTACACCAAGGTTAAAGTTTGGATAGTAATCATATTCAACCAATGATTTCTTTATTACTTCTTTCTCTTCAGCTTCTTTTATTCCTTCAAGAAACGGTCGATATTTTACAGCGCTGTCAGAAAGTGCACTTACTGTAAAACTTTCGTAATTGATTATTGGGAACTCGCCGGTTTGAATATCCGAGTCAGAAGGACGAAGTAGCAAGGAATTTAATATTGCAAGTTGAGACTTCTCTTTGCTTTTGAGGTCTTCAATTTTTTCGGAAAGGTTTGTCGTCTCCAGTTCTACTTTTAATAGGTTTTGTTGACTTGCTATTGAAACGGTGTACTTAGTTCGTACGACTTCGGTAATATTATTAAGTAATTCTTTACTTTGTTCAGTTATTTCAATAGACTTTCTATAGTAGAGTAATTCATTATAACTCTTAATTACATTTTTCCTAATTTCATTTTTAGCATCGTTTACTTCCTGCTGAATAATGTCAACATCTTTATAATTTGCTTCAGTCTGATCACTTAGCTTGCCTGGGAAAGGAAATGCCTGACTTAAGCCTACTCCAATACCTGTCATTGGCTCCTGATCCAGAGAGAAAGAATTCACGGGTAAATTCATAAAGCCAAAACCAAGAACGGGATCTGGTAAATTTGAGTTTTGCTCAACACGATTTGATGCTGCAAGTTTTTTCATCTCAAGCATTTTAAGCTTCGGACTAACCTGTAGAGCAAGATTAATCAACTCTGAAAGCGAATCCACTTGTGCGAATGAAAAATTATAAGCTAATAAGGTTAAGCCAATTATAATAAATCTGATTTTTTTA
>Ga0209536_100012229_pt1 | contig 12505 bp, 13 predicted proteins | sample DeeMarSeWOR28_12_FD_187461 | JGI IMG/M metagenome (GOLD analysis project Ga0209536, IMG submission 187461) | Marine sediment microbial communities from White Oak River estuary, North Carolina - WOR-2-8_12 (SPAdes) (version 2) | ecosystem: Environmental > Aquatic > Marine > Intertidal zone >...
CGAATCCTTAGTGAGCCATCAGACCATAACTACCGACTGATAACCGTGCTGAAAACACAACTCCGTTTGTACGATTGGGTACACCATTACGAAAAAATGCTGTACGACAACGCCCAACTGGTCCGCGCTTACCTGCACGCCTGGCAGGTCACCGGCAAGCCGGAGTTCAAGCGCATTGTGATTGAAACGCTGGATTTTGTCGCCCGCGAGATGACCCACCCCGACGGTGGTTTCTACTCATCGCTGGATGCTGATTCCGAAGGCGAAGAAGGTAAATTCTATGTTTGGACAAGGGAAGAGATCAGAGAACTGTTAGTAGATGATAGTGAGTTTTTTGAAGCGGCTTATGGCATTACTGTAAATGGGAATTGGGAAGGAAAGACCGTTCTCCAGCGAGCCTTAGACAACTCTATCCTTGCTGCCCGCTTCAACATCGCCCCCGAAACTGTTACCGCCAAACTAGCTGAGTGCCATTCCAAACTGCTCACCGCCCGCGCCGAGCGCATTCGCCCGGGAACAGACGATAAGGTGCTGACCGCCTGGAACGGACTGACGCTGGAAGCCCTGGCTGAGGCAGCGCGTGCATTTGAGGATACAGAAAAAGGAATACAATATCTCGAAATGGCTACGCGCAGCGCGGAGTTTTTACTGACAGCGTTACAACCAAATGGTCGGCTGCGCCGTTCATGGCGAGATAGCAAAGTTACAGAAGAAGTTTTTCTCGAAGATTATGCTGCCCTGATCCTAGGGTTGATTGAGCTTTATCAAACTGATTTCAACATCCGTTGGTTCACATCTGCATTGGAACTGGCAGATGAGATGATCGAGCGCTTTAACGACCCTGAAGGCGGTTTCTTCGACACCCCGGCTGACGGAGAATCTTTGGTCATCCGGCCAAAGGATTTGCAAGACAATGCCATCCCATCCGGGAATGCGCTGGCTTGCGAAGCACTGCTCAAACTGGCAGCTTTCACTGACAAGGGCACGTACCGCAACCTTGCAGAGATGGCGTTGAAATCGGTTGCCGAGGCTACTGTCCGCTATCCAACAGCGTTCGGCCGCTGGCTGTCAGCAGCGGATTTTGCTCTGGGGAACGTGAAGCAGGTTGCAGTCTTGGGAGCTGCGGATGATGAAAGCTTCCAAGCGATGATGAATGTTCTTCGAAGTGAATACAGGCCAAACGTTGTAGTAGCTGCATCCTCATATCCCCCAGCAGATGATTCTCCGGCCCTGTTGCGTGAGCGACCGCTAGTAAACGGGAAAGCAACCGCCTATGTGTGCGAAGGCTTTGTGTGTCTAAATCCCGTCACACAGCCAGACGATTTAAAAAACCGACTTTAGTTTTACTTACACCAAGCGTCCCGCCAAATTTGGCGGGACGCTTGGTGTTTATTCTGTTGATATTAGCTTTCTTCTGATTTCGTATCAGCGTCTGCTTCCGTTTCTTCATCTTCATCGGTTGCGACACCGTCTTTGAAAGAACGAATACCCCGCCCAAGCTCTCCAGCGATTTTAGCAATGCGCCCGGGGCCGAAGAGAAGTAGTACGATGACCAGAATGATTATTAGCTCAGTTGGGCCTAGTCTAAAAGGCATAGTTTTCTCCTTATATGAATTTGCAAGGCTATCCTACCACAATCACCATGAAATGACTATGCTCACCAGCACTATGCCCTGCGACCCCAAATCATCCCTTCGATAAAACGAACCACGCGACGCAGGAACGAGCGGATGCGCGCCCACAAGCGATAACGGGCAGGGTAGATCTTCCGTTCTGAAGGCAGCGGGCCAGTCCATTCAGCTACGAGCGCCCCCCAGGTTAGACCTGCTCCAAACCCGACGAGGACGATCGTGTCGCCGGGTTTGAGTCTGCCATCTTCTATTGCTTCAACGGTTGCGATCGGGATTGAGGCAGTAGATGTATTTCCATAGCGTTCAACATTGATCACAAAGCGCTCAATTGGCAGTTTCAATCCACGCGCAGCTGCCTCGATAATGCGGTAATTGGCCTGATGCGGAATGATCCACTTAACATCTTCCATCTCAAGTTCCGCCGCCTCAAGGGCTTCTCTGGTAGCTCCCGCCATCACACGGGTAGCAAAACGGAATACCTCTCTGCCATCCATTTCGATATAATGTTTGCCAGCCCGCACGGTCGCTTCGGTGGCAGGGTGTTTGCTGCCGCCACCTTGCAAGATCAGCGAATCGCCGCCGGAGCCATCAGAATGCATCACTGCGGACAATACGCCACCTGGCATATCGCTGGATTGCAAAACAAAGGCGCCAGCCCCATCTCCAAACAGGATGCAGGTGTTGCGGTCCTGCCAGTCTACAAAACGCGACAATGTTTCAGAACCGATCACCAACGCATTCTGCATAGATCCGCTGCGAATGGATTGCGCGGCCATATTGATGGCATAAATAAACCCGGAACAGGCAGCCGACAAGTCAAACGCCCCGGCTTTGGTAGCACCGATGCGGTCCTGCACCAGGCTGGCCGTGGCCGGGAAAATGTGTTCTGGAGTCGAAGTTGAGCAAATGATCAGGTCAAGATCGGTGGGGCGCAAATTCGCAACTTGCAGGGCTTTTAGCGAGGCTTCCACGGCCAGGGATGAGGTTGTCTGATTATCGGCGGCAATCCGGCGTTCTCGAATTCCTGTTCGTTCACGAATCCATTTATCGTTTGTATCAACCGTCTTTGATAAATCATCATTGGTCAATATTTTTTCTGGCACTGACATGCCCCAACCGGTAATATGTGCAAAGGATGGCATGAGGTTCCTCGATTATTTGTAACGACTCAGAACGAGTGTGGCGTTATGACCGCCAAACCCGAACGAATTGGACATAGCATGATCAGGTGTAGCCAGGCGCGTTTGGTTGGGAACATAATCCAGGTCACATTCCGGGTCAGGAGTTTCATAATTGATTGTTCCTGGCAAAATATTATCCTGTAACACCTTGGCACAAACAATGGCCTCCAGCGCGCCAGATGCACCCAGCAAATGCCCGGTCATGGATTTTGTGGATGAAACAGGGACATTGTAAGCCTGCACACCAAACACTGTTTTGATTGCCGCCGTTTCGCTTTTATCATTCAAAGGCGTAGAAGTTCCATGCGCGTTGATGTAACCAATATCGGCTGGCTTTAGACCGGCATCTTCCAGCGCGTATTGCATTGAAAGTGCGGCACCTGCCCCGTTTTCTGCTGGTGCGGAGACATGATAAGCATCGTCTGTTGTGCCATACCCGCTCACTTCACATAGGATTTTTGCGCCGCGTGCCTGGGCGTGTTCCAATGATTCAAGCAGCAGAACGCCAGCTCCTTCCCCCATCAAAAAACCATCCCGGTCTTTATCGAAGGGTCGCGATGCTTTCTCAGGGTCGTCGTTGCGAGTGGAAAGTGCTCCCATAACGTTCATTCCACCCATGGCTAAGGACACAATAGAGGCTTCGGATGCGCCTGCAATCATGACATCAACAGAACCGCGGCGGATCATCTCTGCGGCTTCTCCAATCGCATTTGAGCCTGAAGCGCAGGCTGTTGCCAGGGCCATGTTCGGTCCTCGCGCGCCAATATGAATGGCAATCATTCCGGCTGCGCCGTCTGAAATCATCATCGGAATCAAGAATGGGCTGATGCGATCCGGTCCGCGCTCACGCATGACTTCAGCCTGCTCCAACAAAGTTGTGATGCCACCAATCCCGGAACCGATCAGGACACCGACCCTGTCTCGGTTTGACTCGTCAACAGTGTAATCCGCCTGCCCTAAAGCTTCTAAAGTTGCAGCCATGGCAAACTGGGTAAAGCGATCCATTTTGCGGGCTTCACGTGTACCAAACAAAGCCACACCATCAAACTCCTTAACTTCAGCAGCGAACTTAGTCCTATGCAGGCTGGCATCGAACAAGGTGATATTCGCGGCGCCAGACTTACCGGTAAGCAGTGCACCCCAGGCCTCTTCTACGGTATTTCCCACAGGGCTGACACACCCTAAGCCAGTCACAACAACGCGTCTTCTCATGGAAACTCCTAAATAAAAAAAGAATGGGACAAGATGAAATCCTGTCCCTCAAAGGTCTTGCAGTTATAACACAGGCTTTTGCAAAGCGATGCGCAGATTATCCCGTAAGCTGCTGGATCGTAGACCATATCTGGCGAATATGGAGTTTATCATGTTCAACCATAAATTTGACCAACTCCTGTAAATTTGTCGGCCCAAAAATTCCGTGGCGCGCCTTGTGCTGCCACTCATATGTCAGACTGCGTAATATGTCCACAGTTTTCATCCGTGCAGTAACAAAATCCCTCAAGGCCAATACAGCGTCCTGGCTCAGATATTCGCGTTCATCAGCCCACTTGTCAGTATTACGAACAGGGATGAACGGTTCATCAAGTTCCAATAGCATACGTAACCGCGGAAGGTTGATTTCCAGTTCCGTATCCCGTAAATGACAAAGGACTTCGGTCAAATTCCATTCAGTGGATACTGGTCTTCGCCTCAAATCCGGACCCTCTGCCTGCCCCTGCTTAGATAGGGATGGCAACAGCCCAGAGATAGCGGCAGGTGTAGCAAGCATCAGGGCGATAAGCGCTTCGGGGGTTGAGAAGTCAGGTTCGAGTTTAGAAAGATCGGTGGTCTCCAGCCATGGGCGTAAATCTGCCAAAGAGCCACGCGCGGTTGGCTCGAATCCACTTTCGTCTTCAGCGCCAGAATCGATCCAAAAAGTTGGAAATCCGAGCATCTGCGCTGGAGTCAAATCCGCCCTGACATCATTTCCCACAACAACAATTGGCCCTTCAGGCCACCCCATACGAGCGGCGACTTCAGCATAATAAGCCGCATTTGGTTTTGAAAAGTGAAACTCTTCATAAGCGGATACAATTTCAAAAGGGTACTTCTCAGGCGGCAATCCTGCCCAACGCATACGATGGTGTATGGCCACCAAAGGGAAAAGCGGATTGGTCGCAATTGCCAGTCTATAACCTTGTTCTACAGCCCACTCAATAAAAGGGACTGCATGTTCATTTTTTCGTATCACATGCTCCAATGTTGGAAATACGTCAGCGTAAAACTCGTCTATCCGCTCGGCTAGTACATCCCGGCTGACGTCAAAGTTAGGGAAAAATTCTGGATCAAATACTTCACGCAATGTGGTGTTGGGATCCAAATCTTCCATCATTTTTCTCGTACCTTTGATAAGAGAGGCAAGCATTAGTTCAGGCTCGATGTAAGGTGAAAGAAATGAAGCAAGAGACTGAAAATATGCTGACAAAAATGCTTCCATGTTCGTGTCAAGCAGGGTATCGTCAAGGTCGAGTAACAGCGTCAGGTTCATGTGTACATCTTTGCTGACCGGGACTCTATTCCCCCACAAGTGTTCACTGCTTGCTTCATTCTTTGACTTCAAAAGTAAATGGGAGCGTATGGCACTCTCCACAACCGATATGCGGCTCGTTTACGTTTCGCTTTGTTTTTTCGCAAAAAGCGGTTACATGCACACGACGTTGGAAAGCTGCATAAAGAGGCCGTACTACATGGCCTTTTAATTGCATAAATTCGCAGGCATTCGCTAACTGAATATCCGGCACTGGACAGGTCTTACACAGATCAGGAGACCAGCGCTGGTCAGAAGCCTGTAACAGACGACATTCTTCCTGATTGCGTCCGCGATAGTAATCGCCGTAAAAATACTTACATTCTTTTCCTGCGGGGGTTCGCATGCTATCTCCCTATAAAATTAACGGATGACAGGGGAATGTTGCCGCCATCATCCGCAATAGCCATGGTTATAGAAATTATACACGTGTGAGATATTCACCTGTGCGAGTGTCGACTCGGATGGTATCACCAACATTAACAAAGTTTGGTACCTGCACCTGCAAGCCTGTTTGCACGCGCACCTTCTTGGTCACACCGGTAGCAGTATCACCGCGGATGGCCATATCAGATTCGGTCACTTCCAGGTCAACAGAGGTGGGGAATTCAATATCGATGGCCTCACCATTGTAGAAAGTCAATTTTACTTCCATGCCTTCAATCAGATATAAAGCATCATCCCCAAGCACATCAGCTTTGATGGCAGGCTGCTCGAAGGTTTCATTATCCATGAAGTTATAGAAGTCACCGTCCGAGTACAAATATTGAACATTATGATATTCCAGTCGTACATCCTGCACCGAATTACCGGAGTTGAACGTTTTCTCGATATTCGCGCCAGTCAACATATTACGCGCCTTAATGCGAATATTTGCCCCTCCACGCCCAGTCTTGTTGTGACTGTAGTCAAGTACTTTATAGAGCTGACCATCAAGTTCAAAGGTTACGCCTTTTCGGAGTTCATTAACATCAATCATTCTTGCCTCGCTTTTAGAGAATTGCAAACGGGCGGATTATAGCGTATGGACATCCGAGCTGGCAAGGCCTAAAGTGCCTGCCCAATGTTAATGCCCTGCATCTTCTTCCCGCAATAGTTTCACAGCATGCTCCAGTGCAGGCAGAATCACTTGCAGATTCTCGGTCGCACCTTTGGGGCTGCCTGGCAGGTTGATTATAAGTGTCCTTTTTCGGATTCCCGAAATCGCGCGCGAGAGCATAGCATGTGGGGTGACCTTCAAACTGGCCTGGCGCATGGCTTCATCCAGGCCGGGAGTCAGGCGCTCGATCACAGAACGGGTTGCTTCGGGGGTAACATCACGTGGGGCGAAGCCGGTTCCACCAGTGGCGAGGATCACATCAGCTTCGTCTAAGTCTGACCAGGCCTTCAGTGTATCCTTTATTGCATTCATCTCGTCCGGTACAATCTCCTGCCGTACAACCTGCCAGCCCTGAAATTGAATCAATTCAGCCAGAGCAGGACCAGAAGTATCCGGGCGTTCACCACGTGAGGAGCGGTCAGAGACGGTGAGAATGGCAATTCGGGGATTCATGATGCAATTCGAGGTTCGATTTCGTTCATTTTACGGAAGCCAGTTCCCCGTTCGAGGAAAGTGGCGGCAACAATATGATGATAGAGAAAATCGCTAAGATTGGCTGATATTGCGTTTGAGGATTTTCAACAAATCATCGGGCATGTATGGTTTAAGTAAAAAATCATTAGCACCGTGTTGCATGCACTCATCATCAAGATTAAGGCCGGAAGTCATCACAACCTTCAAATCTTTGGTTTTATCATCCGCACGCACCTGATCTAAAACATCTAAACCGTTAGCATATGGCAAATGAACATCCAGTAATAACACATCTGGGAGATCCTTACGAACCGCTTCAAAGACATCATCATCAATAGTCAACGCAATGACCTGATATCCTTCCATGCCCAACAATGTTTTTAGTAAGGTCACCATGGTGTGGTCATCTTCAGCCAACATGATCCTAGGCATTTTCTTTTTGTGCCTCCGCAGGTTTGGATTGCTTCTTTGTTTCGGGCTTTTGCCTCGTACGTTTCTTTTCTAATGCAGCATTTAGCACTTCGTCAACCGTTTCAACATAGATGAACTTGATTTTCTTTTTGATTTCTTCCGGAACATCGTCCAGATCAAACTCATTCCGTTTGGGCAAAATAACCGTTTTCAGGCCATTACGATGCGCTGCCAAAACCTTTTCCTTTACTCCGCCAACGGGCAAAACGTGTCCTCGCAAAGTAATCTCACCTGTCATTCCCAGTTTCTTTTTTACCTTGCGCCCTGATACTAACGAAACTAGCGAGGTTGCCATTGCCACACCAGCAGACGGGCCATCTTTTGGTGTGGCACCGGCTGGAACGTGCAAATGAATGTCTGTATTGCTATAGAAATCATCATCCAGGCCAAGCTTTTTAGTACGAGCGCGAACATAAGAAAGCGCCGCGTAGGCTGACTCCTTCATAACGTTGCCAACAGAACCGGTAATTTGAAAGCCTTTGCCTCCGGGCATGCGAGATGATTCAATAAAAAGAACTTCTCCGCCATATGGCGTCCAAGCCAGGCCAGGCACCACGCCAGGAACAGATGTGCGCATACTGATTTCTTCCGAACCGTGAAAGATGGGGTGCTCGAGAAACTCTTCAACTACTTCAGGGGTGATATAAAAAATCTCTCCTTTGTCTTCCGCGATACGGGTACCCACTTTGCGGCAGATCGCACCAATGCGTCGTTCCAAATTGCGGACACCCGCTTCACGGGTATACCCACGAATTATTTTCTGCAACGATGCGTTGCTAAACTTTATTTCTTTCTTGCGCAAACCGTTTTCGCGAATCTGGCGGGGAATCAGATATCCTTTCGCTATCGCGATCTTCTCCTTGTCTGTATAACCCGATAAGAAGATTATCTCCATGCGATCGCGCAATGGCCCAGGGACGGTTTCCAGAGAATTGGCAGTAGTTATGAAAAATATTTGTGAAAGGTCGTAGGAAACCTCTAGATAATGGTCACGAAATTCGCTATTCTGTTCCGGGTCGAGCACTTCCAGCAAGGCTGACGCCGGGTCACCGTGAAAATCAAAGACCAATTTATCTATCTCGTCCATCATGAATACTGGGTTACGCGTTTCATTACGACGTAAAGCTTGCAAGATACGTCCTGGCATGGCACCAATATAAGTGCGGCGATGCCCGCGAATCTCTGCTTCATCCCGAACACCCCCCAACGAGATGCGCACGAATTTGCGTTCCATAGCTCGCGCAATAGACTGTCCCAATGATGTCTTGCCTACACCAGGTGGGCCGACAAAGCACAGAATCACACCTTCACGGTCACGGCGTATCTCATCATCAGACACTTCTATTACTTCACCTGCCCGCTCCAAACGTAGCTTGCGAATTGCAAGAAATTCTAATATCCGCTCTTTGACATCTTCCAACCCGTAATGATCCTTATCCAGAATCTTTCGGGCATGAGCAATATCCAAATTGTCATCAGTCATCGTTGACCAGGGAAGCGACACTAGCCAGTCAAGATATGTACGAATGACACCATACTCCGCCGCCGCAGTTGGCAGCCTAGCAAGGCGTTCCAATTCGCGACGCGCTTGTTTATCAGCTTCTTCGGGCATCTTGGCATCTTCGATCTTTTTGCGAAACTCCTCTGCTTCAACCGCTTGCTCGTCCATTTCACCCAGTTCGCGTTGAATAGCCTTCATCTGCTCGCGCAAGAAGTAGTCGCGTTGAACCTTCTCGATCTCTTCGCGTGCCTCGTTCTGAATTTTCTGGCCAAGTGTCAGCACTTCGAGTTCGCGTACCAGCAAACTGACAAGTTTGCGAAGCTTCTCAGTAACCGAGTCAAGCTCCAAAATTTGTTGCGCATCTGCCAGGTCAATGCGCTGGAAATTAGCTATCGTATAAACGGTCTGCATCGGGTCTTCGAGTGACAGCACTGAGGAGATCAGTTCTTCCGGCAAGGAAGGCAGCAGTTGCGCAATCTGCTCGAACTGGTCGCGCGCGTTACGCGCCATAGCGTCCACTTCGAGACCTTCTTCCACCATCTCTGGCGCAAGGTGTATTTTCGCTTTGAGGTATGGCTCTTCTGCTATAAATTCACCCAAACGAAACCGCTCTATACCCTGCACCAACAAACGGATGGTACCATCTGGTGCCTTCAGCAACCGATGCACGGTAGCAATCGTCCCGACGCGATACAGATCCGTCGGCCCAGGCATTTCCAACTCGGGATTTGTCGCCGCTACGAGTCCTACCAATTTATCGGCAGCAACCACCTCGTCTACGAGTTTGATCGAGCGTGGCTGGCCCACGGTCAACGGAACAGCCGTCTGTGGATATACCACCACGCCACGCAATGGCAAAATCGGCAGGACATCCGGATAGTTCACTTTTTCATCTTTGAGCGGCTCTTCGTGTGGTTGCTCGTCTTCTTTCTTTTCTCCAATTTGCGGGAAAATAGGTGGTACGAAAATATCAAGCAATGTGGAATCATTGTCTGATATCCAATCAAATAAGTCAATCAAGTTGGAGTGCCAACGTGAAGCTGCCATGTATGTTATTTCTCGTCCTCAACTTCGATCTGGTTTGGTTTGACTTTGGGTAAGGTGACGGTTAAAAACCCTTCTTTATATTCTGCGCTGGACGACTCAATGTCAAGTGGGCCAGGCATCCCCACAACTGTTTCAAATTTCCCAAATCGGATTTCCATCTGTTGGTACGCGCGTCTCTCCGGAACATCAGACCTGCTACCGCTAATCGCCAAGAAGTTATTTTCAACCGTTATTTCAAAATCTTCCTCGCGCATTCCGGCAATTTCAACGCGCACCACATAATTTTTCTCTGTTTCATAAACGTCTGTCGGCGGGCTCCACACCCCGGCACGCACCTGCACCTGCCAACCTACAGCGCGCATCACATCACGACGGGATTCCACCGAGCTACTCGAAGATGAACGTGATTTTCGTATGGTAGTAGGCATAGGTACTCCTTTCGCCCAACCTGCTTATTTTGCATGCAGGCTGTTCAGTTACCGATCATGCCAAAGCCGCGCGCGCAGCTTCCAGCACTTCTTCATAATCCGGCTCCAAACCCAGGGTGGGCATGTAAGCCACATATGTTACACGATCCTGACGGTCAATTACAAATACAGCCCGGCGCAATGTCCGACGCTCTTTGATGAGACAACCGTATTTTTCGCCAAATTCAGCCGTCTGGTGGTCTGATAGCACCATCACCTGATCAACCCCCGCAGCGCCGCACCATCGTTTCTGAGCATAGGGTAAATCGGTACTAATCACCTCGATAATAATATCATCGCCCAAACTAGCTGCTTCCTGGTTAAAGCGTCGGGTCTCTCGGTCACATGTGTCTGTGTCCAATGATGGAACTGCGGCGATGATGCGTACCTTGCCTTTTGTATCTGCCAATCCGCGCACCACAGACCAATCCAGAGCATGTGTGCTGAATTCTGGCGCAGTTTGTCCCACCTTGATATCATCACCAATAATCGTCGCATCCTTGCCGCCAACCTGGATCAACCCAAATCGTTCAGTTGCCATTTTCAGTTACTCCTAAAGATAAAGTATGGTTCTGAGCGCCCCCGGCGGGATTCGAACCCACAACCTACGGCTTAGAAGGCCGGTGCTCTATCCATTGAGCTACAGGGGCAAAATTACCATATGGGTACACTATTGTTTGTCGCAGTTCCTTGTTAGTCCGCTGGTTATTATACTCGCCTTTTTAGGGCAAGGTCGGTTTTAACCTTACGTCCAGATTGCGATTTTAGCATTCTCGATATATGGAAGTGCCGATGATACTGAAGTCCAGCCACCAGCGTAAATTAACTGATCTAAGGGCATATTTTTGGCCGCATTGGTTGCCCAGGTGTGCCGTAGATCATGGGGGGATAGGTTATCAATTGCTATCTTTTTTCCTAAAGCCCTAATCCGTTCGCTAATCGTCTTGGTTGACATGCCTTCCCCTGACAGGCTGGGTCGCCAAATATTGCCAAATCCCGGGGCATCAGTACCAAAGTATTTTCTAGCCGCCTCTATTGTTTCATCTGAGAGTTTATGCGTTTCCCTGTAGCCCGTCTCTGACCGGTCAAATATCAGGGATCCAGCTGCAAGGTAAAAGTCACTACGCTGCAATGACGCAAGTTCACCAACCCGTAAACCATGATCCAATGCAAGACAGATTAACAACTTATCGCGCCTGCCTTTTGGGGTGTCTGGTTGGTCTTTGATAGCCGCTATCTGGGCAGCGTCCAACAAGATAAATTTGGCATTCTTATCCTTATGGTTTTCAAGTGTCATTTTTTCCTATCTTTCTGAGCAAAGCCCACGTAATTGCCAGAAACGCCAGGTTCCTCCCTAGGCATCTTGGGGATAATCCGTGGCGTTATTCAACCACTCAAAAATTAACTGCTATCACTTTCCTTTAAATTGTAGGGTTTTTTAAATTTCCTTTCGTTTGGAAATCTTTAGAAATAATTAGTGTGGTTATAAGTAGAGATATTTATAAAAAAGATTCTGCAATCTGTTGTTAATAGCGTCTGAATATTCTTCATCCCTTGGCTTGATCGGAACTATATTTATTTCTTAATCTCTTCTCCCCATTGATGCCCGATTATGGTTGAAAGGCAACTACTCCCTGGTATAGGGAGTAGTCTATCAAAGCCAAGCAGATATGTGTCTGTTCAGATAGGGAGAGTATAGACTCACTTTTTAGGATAAGCAAAGTCAGTATATTGAAACTGTGCGCAAAACATGCAATACTAATTGTAGCAATCACCCTGGGCTGCGGACGGCAAAATGGAGAAACAAATAGAGGGAAAATATAAAACAATTATATTGTCGTTGACAAGCATGATACTAGGCTTTGTAGGATTATTATTTACTTATAAATTCATTGAGTGTTGTGTTGCTGTTTGGCATTTTGAATTCTGCTCCGAATATTTTTTATATGACAGCACAGCAGACTCTCTATCTTGTCTTATTGCCCCGCTATCGATAGCCGGTTTAGTCGTTGGTGCTGTCGGGGGTATGTGGTAATTCTCTTTAGAGTTAGGCTGCCTTCCAATGGTT
>Ga0209536_100012231_pt1 | contig 12504 bp, 12 predicted proteins | sample DeeMarSeWOR28_12_FD_187461 | JGI IMG/M metagenome (GOLD analysis project Ga0209536, IMG submission 187461) | Marine sediment microbial communities from White Oak River estuary, North Carolina - WOR-2-8_12 (SPAdes) (version 2) | ecosystem: Environmental > Aquatic > Marine > Intertidal zone >...
CTGAAGTGCATCGTATATTAATTGTTTTTCAACTGCCTCAACCTGTTCATTAAGAGTTCCGCTTCCTAATGCTGCGAGAGATTTTTCTTCCTTAAATCCTCTTATATTCATAGGCAAATCATAAACAGTTATAATTTTACCTCATGTTAGTACAACAGCCCGCTCAATAATATTTTCAAGCTCACGAACATTGCCTGGGAAATTGTATCGCATCAAAATGTCTGCGGCTTCTTTTGATATTTCCAGTTTTTCTTTGTTGTTTTCTTTAGAGAATTTCTCAACAAAGCTTTCGATCATTGGAATAATATCTTCTTTTCTTTCACGAAGCGGGGGAATTTTTATGGAGACAACATTGAGTCTGTAAAAGAGATCCTCTCTAAATGTGCTATCCTTTATTTTTTGTTCGAGGTTTTTGTTTGTTGCGGCAATTATTCTAACATCAACTTTAATTTGATCCGTACCACCAACCCTTTCAAACTTATGTTCCTGCAGAACTCTTAAAAGCTTAACCTGAATCGATTGTGGAATATCACCAACTTCATCAAGAAAAAGAGTTCCACCATGAGCAATTTCAAATCTTCCTTTTCTCATTTTATCTGCACCAGTAAATGCACCTTTCTCATGACCGAACAATTCACTTTCGAGTAACGTTTCGGTTAATGCCGGAACATTTACTGCAATAAACGGCCTTTCCTTTCTGGGGCTTAAATAGTGAATTCCCTTTGCCAGAACTTCTTTCCCCGTTCCGTTTTCACCTGTAATTAAAACAGTGGCTTTGCTGTCGGCTACTCGTGCAGCAACATTAATAACCACTTCCATTTTAGGGGATTGAGAAATAATAGAAGATATTTTATACCTATCCTGAAGTTGTGTTTTTAACAATTGATTTTCTGATTTGAGATTCCTGTGATCAATTATTCTTTCAATCATCAAATCGAGCTCATCAAGATCAACTGGTTTTGAAATGTAATCAAAAGCACCAAGTCGCATAGCCTTTACTGCGTTTTCAACAGTTCCGTAAGCTGTTACAATCATAAAACTTATTTCCGGATTTAATTTTTTAACCTGCTCGAGAATCTCTATTCCGTTTAAATCCGGCATCTTATAATCTGAAAGAATGATATCAACCGCATTATTTTTTGTAATCAGAATTCCTTCTTTTCCTGAGGAAGCAGAAAATATTTTGTAACCTTTTTTCTTCAGATAACCAGTGAGTATATCTCTCTGGGCTGCTTCATCGTCTATTATTAAAATGTTGTAGTCTTTCATTTTTGCGGGATGGTTACTTTAAATTTTGTGTAATTATTCGCCTCGCTAAAAACCTCTATGGTTCCCTTGTGCTCAGTTATGATTTTTTGAACGATACTCAAACCAAGTCCCGTTCCTTCAGGTTTCGTTGTATAATACAGATCAAAAATTTTATTCTTTGTCTTTCCTGGTATCCCCATTCCATTGTCAGTAACTTCAATGATTAAGTTATCACTCTTAATAAAATAATTAAATTCAACTTTACCATTTTTATCGATAGCATCAATAGCATTTTGAATAAGGTTCAGCATAGACTGCTTTAATAGTTCCGGATCAATTATTATTTCAAAAGATTGATCGGATAATTTTTTTAATTGTGCGCTTTTTAATTTAACCTGTTCTGAGAACAAACGATAAATATCATCGAAAAAATCTTTCGAATTTACTTTTTTGAGTTGAATATCGAGCGGTTTAGCGTAACTAAGGAATTGAGTTATGATTTTATTGATCCTGGTCACTTCATTTCTGAGAAGATTTGTGATATTATGATATTCTTCGGAATCTTTTTCAACTTTAAATTCCTTGTCAAGTCTTTGAGCAATCATGCCAATTGCATTTATCGGGTTTCTGATTTCGTGAGCAACTCCAGATGCTAACTCACCCATTGCTGAGAGTTTTTCTTTTCGTTTGGATTCCTCCTCTAGACGTCTTGTCTCGGTTAAATCATTAATTACAAGTATAAAATTTTCTTTTCCATCGTCATCTTTGTTTCGTGTAAAGTTTAAATTGATGTTTTTTAGTTCATCATTAATTAAAAGATCAATTTTTATATCATCACATTTGTCTTCATTATCTAAGCAAAATTTTGTTAAAGCATTCGAAATATCATTTGATACCTCAGAAATGCTTTTATTCAACGCTTCAGAATCACTGATGTGAAAAAGCCGTTGCGAAGATTTATTAAATAAGGTTATTCTATTTTCTTTATCAACAACGATTACTGCTTCACCCATGTTTCCCAGTACTGTTGAAGTAAACGTTTTGAATTTACCAAACTCATTCGAAACAGTTTTAAGGTTTTGAGTTGTAAAAAATATACTTAATATCCCCACGCCAATAGTTGCTAGAACAAGTGAAATAATAATAAGTCTTCTCACCATTCGATCTTCGACTGCTCTAACCTCATCCAATGTTAACCCGAGTCTGAAAATGCCAATAACCTCGTTGTTATAAACAAGACTTTTTACAGTCTCGAACACATCATGATTTTTATAAGTTTTAGTTCGAGTAAAAACTTTATCTAACGACATTGCAGTAACTAAAAAAGAATCAGAGGAAACCGAGCTTATTGTATCTACATCCGAGCCAGCGGCAAGAATTCCAATAGAATCTTGCAGAACGATGTATTCTATCCCGGGATTGGTTGAAATATCTCTAATGATTTTTCCAAGACCAATTCTTTTTCTGAATTCAAGAAATTCAGAAGCATCAAGATTAATTACTATCGCTCCTTTCTTATTTGCTCTTGCAATAGCTACAGCAAAGCGTTGTCCACCAGAAAATTCTGCCTGCTTTAGTCCTATAATCATTTCATCAAGACCATCTTTAAGAATTGGTTCTAATTCCTTGAAGCGATTAATGTTTTCTTCTCCATGCGGATGATCTAGTTCAGGAATTCTACTTGAAAGTACTCTTATACCGTTTTTATCAAATACGTTAATTCTGAAAAGAGAGTTTTCTTTAGCGATGGAAATCAGCTTTTGCTGTGAAAGCAGATTCAAGCTGTCCAGACTTCTGATTAATCTTGCATTATTAAATAATCTTTGGGCAATAAGGTTTTCAATTTCTTCGCTTGAATTAAGAGCATTTATACTGCTCTGGTCAATTGTTTCAATGAGTGAAGTTGACTGTTCGGAGAGCAAATGAAGAATTTCATCTTTACTTTGCTGGAGCTCTATTAGGGCGGATGCAACCATAAGCACCCCGATAATGAGTGCAACGAAAGCAATTATTTTAGGTTGGAGATTATTTATAAAACTCATATTCAAAATTAATCACATCTGCATCAATATTGAATCCAAATCTTTAGCTGTAAGATTCACAAAAAAAATAAAGATTCATAATACACTCGTCCACTTAGTCGAAACCTTTCGCCCTTACAGTCGAAGGTATAAGAAGATGTGATGTCTAATCTTTGAAAAGAATCTAAAAACAAATTAAATAACTCTGGCACATCCGTTGGGACAATCAATTAAAATGATTTTCACGTAAACACTAATTAAATAAAAGGAGAAATGAAATGAAATCAGTAAAAAAAATCTCTCTATTAATTTCGATGGCAACAGTTATGTTTTACATAACAACACTTGCACAGGAAGATCCTATAAAAACCCAAGAACAAAATCAGGTAAAGACTCAGCTTCAGTCACAGGATCAAAGCCAGGTTAAAAATCAGGAACAAATTCAGTCTCAGGGTGAACCACTGTCTCAGCTCAAAAATCAGAATCAAAATCAGCTGAAAGAGCAAAACCAAAATCAGGTGAAGACCCAAACGAAAGAACAGAACAAAGTTCACGGCAGCGGTTTTGTTGACAAGAATGGTGATGGATTTAATGATAATGCGCCTGATGCTGACGGCGACGGCATTCCGAATGGAAGAGATGAAGATTATTCCGGCTCACAGAACCTAAAGGGAAATACTAACAAAGGTTTCGTTGACTTAAATGGCGATGGAATAAATGACAACGCTCTTGATTCTGATGGAGATGGAATTCCAAATGGACAGGATCCTGATTATGTAAAACCGAAAGATGGAACCGGTCAAAAAAACCAGTACAAAAAAGGAAAGGGAGAATACAAACAGGGAAATATGAATGGATCAAATAGTGGAAGCGGTACCGGAAATTGTAATGGAACAGGTCCAAAAAGAAGCGGAAGGCAGTAAATAACTAACGAAATAAATATCAAGGACGACAACCACTGTCGTCCTTATCTATTTAATAATCAAAATGAGGTTAAATATGGAAAGAAGTAAATGGTATTTCTCAATAAGTATTTTGATGAGCATGTTAATTTTTTTGGGATGTCAGAGTGAAACTCCAACATCCGCAGAAAGTTTTGACGTAATAGCAAAAGTCACAAGTGCAGAAAAGAATGGAGGGGGTTCCAGATTTGAGTTATCGGAAGATGAAAGATATGGTTTAATTCATATGAGGATTGAAGAAAAGCTTGCGCGTGATGTTTATATAGTAATGGGTGAATTGTGGAATCACAAATTATTTTTGAATATTCAGTTGAGCGAGCAAGCTCATATGGATGCTGTCAAAAATAAGCTTGATAAATATAACGTTCCTGATCCTTTAACAACCGATTCAGTCGGTGTGTTTCCTGATCAACAATTTCAGCAGTTGTACGATCAATATATTTTACAGGGAAATCAATCGTTACAGGAAGCCTTACTTGTAGGAAAAACAATCGAAGAATTGGACATTGCAGATTTGACGTATCAGTTAACTTTTGTTGATAATCCGGATATTATTCGTGTTTATCAAAATCTGAAATCAGCATCGGAAAATCATTTGGCAGCGTTTATAAAATGTCTGAATATGCCTGTTGAAGAATAGAATCTATACAAACACTAAAGTCATGGAAACCGGAAGCATAACTTGCTTCCGGTTAATTATTTATCAATGTGTTACTATTTATCAAATCGTGTTAGTACGTTTAATTTGTAATAACAAACTATTTTGAAAGTTATTTACTTGTTTATCATATTCTTCATAAATCGAAGACTGATAATAAGCGAATCAATTTCAGTCTCCCAGGAAAAGATCTTTCGCACTTCTTTAAACACAACTCAATTTGGAGGATTCTATGAAACTTTTAACGCTGTTTGTTATATTAATTTTATTTAACTCAAGCATGCTAATTCTTGCCCAAACAAAAGCAGGTGTCGAAGCACTAGGCACTCAAACATATGACAAGTATGAAAAACCAGAGTTCTGCGGAACATCCTGCCACACTGATTTTTATCAGCAATGGAAGCAAGCAATGATGTCTCAAGCTTATACCCACGAATGGGATGAGATAGAGTACTTTAAACTAGCAGTTCCTCATGCAGAAAAAGATGAGAAAGTTGCAGAAGTAAAAGCTGGTTGCAATGGATGTCATGCACCAATTGCTTTTCTTTCGGGAGATGTTCCTCCACCAAAACCTGAAATGAATTCACGTGCAAATGAATCTGTTTCTTGCGATTTGTGTCATACAATAACTGGATTTGAAGGTGATACACCTTTCAACTTTAATTTTATCTCGAGTCCTGGTAATGTTAAATATGGACCGAGAGCAACCGGGGAATCACCTGAACATGAAATTCAAAAATCAGAATTTATTCAGACTGCGGAATTTTGTGGTACCTGTCATAATGAAAAAGACCCTTACGGAATATGGGTTAAGTCAACACATTTAGAATGGAAGGAAGGTCCGTATGCTAAAGAAGGAGTTAAATGCCAGAATTGCCATATGACTCAAGCTGAAGGAGTTTCTGCAGATGTTGGAAATAAATATTCTGATGTATGGCAGCATCTTTTTCATGGTGCACACGATCCCGGAAAAATCAGAGGTACAATTGAATTAAGAATTCATCCCGATATAAGAGAAGCTGAACCAACCGAGGTAATAAGATTTACAGTTGCTTTGTTCAATCAGAAAACAGGTCACAAATTTCCAACAGGCTCAGTTGAAGACAGAATAGTCTGGATGCATGTTGAAGCAGTAGATGCTGCCGGAAAAGTCTATCATCTGCCAGTTGATAAAAAAGGATTCGAAGGTGAAGAGTATACAATCGGTGCAGATGCTCTTGCTTATCAGGATATGGGCATTGCTTTGAATGATCCAAACTTTAAAGGAGTTCAAAGAGATGGAATTCCAATTGGAGACAGAATTTTCCGCAAACCGTATTTTGACCCTCAGGGAAGAATGACTATTCAGCAATGGAATACAGCTTCGCAGGGAGTTGATTACAGAATCGGTCCACGAGAAACAAAAATTGAAACATTAACATTTACAATTCCTGTAGATGCGGCTCCCGGCGAAATGAAAGTAACAGCGGTATTAAATTACCAGAAACTTGTAAAACCTGTTGCTGATTTCTTAGGTGTTCCGGAATCTGAATCAGAAATAATAAAAGTAAATGACCATTCAACTTATGTAACCATACTACCATGATTTGTCACCCCGAATTCATTTCGGGGTCTTTAATTTAAATCAAAGATGCTGAAATAAATTCAACATGACCCAATAAAAGAGGATTAAAATGAAAAATACATTTACTATTATAACCTTATCAATTATTGTAATTACAATTTTAAGCTCAGATACTTTTGCTATTCCGGCTTTTGCAAGAAAATACAATATGTCCTGTAAGACCTGTCATGAACCTTTTCCAAAGCTTAAGCCTTATGGTAATGAGTTTGCCGGGAATGGATTTCAGTTGAAAGATAAAGATGCCCCCAGATATTTTGTTGATACCGGAGACGATCACCTTTCATTAATAAGAGATGTTCCTTTGGCGATGCGGCTTGAGGGCTATGTTACATACAATCAAGGAAATGCTGAACAACCCGATTTTACTGCTCCAATCGTATTTAAATTACTTTCAGGTGGGGCTATCACTAAAGATATTTCATACTATGTTTATTACATTCTTGAAAGTGGCGAACCCGGAAAAATAGAAGATGCCTGGTTTATGTTTAATAATCTTTTTAATACCGAACTGGATTTTACGATAGGTCAATTCCAGGTATGTGATCCACTCTTTAAAAGAGAATTACGTTTAACAAAAGATGATTATTATATCTACAAAGTAAAACCCGGTTACTCGGATGTTGACCTAACGTACGACAGAGGCATAATTCTGGGTTATGGTTTTGATACGGGGACAAATCTCACTTTTGAATTAGTTAATGGAAACGGTATAGAAGAAGCATTTCCATCAGGAGATTTTGATAACGACAAATATAAAAATCCGTTTGCAAGTATCTCACAAGACATCAATGAAGATCTAAGGATTGGCGCAATGGGATATTTTGGAAAAGAAGAAAAAGAAAGTCCTTCTGATACAGGTTACTCTGCTTTAAATGATGTTTGGATGATTGGTGGAGATGCAACAATTAATTTTGATCCCCTGCAATTGAATATCCAATACATTTTTAGAAATGATAACAATCCATATTTCAATTATACTAATAAGATGAAGGTAGAAACGCAGGGTGGTTTTGCAGAACTGATTTTTCATCCCGATGGAGGCGAGAGTAATTGGTATGGTGTTGCTTTGTTCAACTGGATTGATTCTTACGAATCTTCTCTGGATTTAACGCAACTTACTTTACATGGTGGTTATTTATTGCGAAGAAACATTAGGTTGGTTTTAGAGTTTACACATGATTTTACAAATGAGTATGGTCAGGTAGAATTGGGATTTGTAACGGCGTTCTAAGGTGTTGTTAAAAATCATTAATTGCTAATTGTTGTTGATTCATTGAACATAATTGGATACGTTTGTACAGAAAAAAGAGAGATTGAAAAATAAAAATGGATTTTCAATATTCTGATCAGCCGGAACCACATAAAGAGCGGACGAAACAAATTTTAAAAGCGCATCCCGAAGCAAGAAACTTGATTGGAAGAAATCCGGCGAGTGCGGTAATCACTATTTTTGTTGTTGCTCTACAATTTGCAGTTGCATATTTACTTGCCGATCAATCCTGGTGGCTTACAATTATTGTTGCATTTCTTGTGGGTGCTTTTGCTGATCACACACTTTTTGTTTTGATCCACGAAGCTTCACACAATTTGATCTTTAAGAATAGAACACTCAACACAATCTTTGGAATTATTGCTGACCTGCCGAAAGTTCTTCCGACATATGTTTCTTTTAAATCATATCATTTGAAACATCATTCATTCCAGGGAGATTACTATCTCGACGCAGATCTTGCAAGCAGGTGGGAAGCAAAATTAATTGGAAACACATTTATTGGGAAAATGTTGTGGGAATTTTTCTTTCCTTTCTTTCAAGCATTCCGAACAATACGTTTAAAAGAAATTGAGTTTATGAGTGTATGGGTTTTGGTAAACTGGATCTTTGTTTTTGCCGTTGATGCAATAGTAATTTTTTATTTTGGCTGGATAGCATTTCTCTACTTGGTTTTTTCTCTTATCTTTTCAATCGGACTTCACCCGCTTGGTGCAAGATGGATACAGGAGCATTTTCTTGTTGCACCTCCTCAGGAAACTTATAGTTATTACGGTCCACTGAATATTCCGTCTCTAAATGTCGGTTATCATAACGAACACCACGATTTTCCCTCTGTTCCCTGGAACAAACTTCCCCAACTAAAAAAAATAGCACCAGAGTTTTATGATAATCTTGTTTATCATAAGTCCTGGATTAAACTTTGGATCAGGTTCCTTTTCGATCCCAAACTTTCACTTTACTCGAGAATGGTTAGAACAAATAGGGAATTACCAACCCTTACTGGATAAACAAATAAAAATTTTGGCTTTCTTAATAGTTGCTTATCGTATCTAATTCACTTCTCGAAATTAGGAATTGTTGAAACTCACATCTTCTTAAATCTGACAAATAAACAAGCATTTCAAGCCTAAAATCCTTTTAACACAATGACTTCCGATGGCATATATGTTGCCAAAATCAATTAAAAATTAAACTTCATTTTGAAGGTCAAAGTTTATGATTAAAGGAACAGTAAAGATTAACGGCGTGATTTGTAAAGGCTGCGAACTTTGTATTATATCTTGTCCGCAAGATGGGCTGCGACTTTCCGCGCACTTTAACGAGAAAGGTTATCGTTTTGTTGAACTTATTGAAGATAACTGTACAGGATGTACTAACTGTGCACTTGTTTGCCCTGAAGCTGCTATCACAGTTTACAGGCAACCAAAACCTGCAAAGAAAGTTGCTGCGAAAGAGTGAGTTCATTGTTAATGAAAAAAAGTTTAAGGGTTTATAATGGAAGAGAATAAAAAGAAGGAAAACGAAGCCAAGCTAATGAAAGGTAACGAAGCTCTAGCAGAGGCTGCAATCCGGGCAGAGATAGATGCTTACTTCGGCTATCCAATTACTCCGCAATCTGAAATTCTTGAATACCTCGAAAGAGAGGTTCCCAAAAGGCATGGTCTTGTGCTTCAGGCAGAAAGTGAAATAGCCTCAATAAATATGATTTATGGTGCTGCCGGTGCAGGTGCAAGAGTTATGACTTCGTCATCTGGTCCGGGAATAAGTTTAATGCAGGAAGGCCTTTCTTATATGGCTTCGGCACAACTCCCTTGTCTTGTTGTTAACATTGTTCGAGGTGGTCCCGGCTTAGGAACCATCCAGCCATCGCAGGGAGACTATTTCCAGGCTGTAAAAGGAGGTGGACACGGAGATTATCATTTAATTGTTTTAGCTCCTTCGTCAGTTCAGGAAATGGCTGATTTTGTTTTTGAAGGATTCAAACTTGCCGAAAAATATCGTAACCCTGCATTGATATTGTCCGATGGTGCGCTCGGGCAGATGATGGAAAAGGTAATCTTACCTGAAGAAGGATCGTTAAAGAAAGTAGAAAAGCCCTGGGCAACTACTGGAAAAACAAAAGACAGGAACCACAATGTTATAACTTCACTTTTCATCAAACCGGAGGAGATGGAAGATGTAAACAAACAGCTTCAGGAAAAGTACAGGAAGATAGAAAAAGAAGAAGTACGATCTGAAGAAATTAAAACGAATGATGCAGAGATTATATTAGTTGCCTTTGGTTTGTCTTCAAGAATTTGCCAGAAGACAGTTGATCTTGGCAGAGAAAAAGGAATTAAGATAGGTTTGCTAAGACCAATCACTCTTTATCCTTTTCCATATAAAAGATTAAATGAGCTTGCTGACCAGGTTGAGTTTATGATGTCAGTAGAGATGAATGCGGGTCAGATGGTACAGGATGTTAAACTAGCGGTTGAAGGGAAAGTACCTGTTCACTTTACAGGAAGAATGGGTGGAATGATTCCATCGCCTGAAGATGTTCTGCACGAAATAGAAGCCATTGTAGATAAACAAAATGTACTTCAGGATTAACCGAGTTTTTTAGGAGAAAAGAAATGTCAATAGAAAGACCAACAGCTTTAGATTTTCCTCCGGAGGCAGAGGGAATGGATATGGTCTATTGCAGACCGGATACTTTAACCGACGTTCCGTTTCACTATTGTCCCGGATGTGGACACAGCGTTGTTCACAGAGTATTGATGGAAGTTGTTGAAGAGATGGGAATTCAGGATAAAACAGTAGGAGTTGCGCCGGTTGGCTGTTCAGTGTTTGCTTATAATTATATGAATGTTGATATGCAGGAAGCGGCTCACGGAAGAGCTAGTGCTGTTGCAACAGGAATAAAAAGAGTGTTACCTGACCGATATGTTTTTTCGTACCAGGGAGATGGAGATCTTGCTGCAATAGGAACTGCAGAGACAATTCATACCGTTAACAGAGGAGAGAACATACTGATGGTGTTCATCAACAATGGTATTTACGGAATGACCGGCGGACAGATGGCTCCGACAACTTTAATCGGGCAGGTAACAACAACTTCTCCCTATGGAAGACAGCTGGAACTAGCAGGCCATCCAATAAAAATTGCGGATCTACTGGTTCAATTGCCTGGCGCTTATTATGTAACCCGACAAGCAGTGCACAACCCAAATGGAGTAAGAAAACTTAAAAAAGTTTTACAGAAATCATTTGAATATCAGAAGGAAGGGAAAGGAACCTGCTTTGTTGAAGTTGTTTCAAATTGCCCCTCCGGATGGAAAATGACACCAGTTGAATCAATTAAATACTTGGAGGAAACGATGTTTCCTGCTTATCCTCTTGGTGATCTGAAAGTTCCGGGAAAGGTTTAAAAGAATTTCTTGAAGACAGAAAAAAGGAATTAATTAATGCAACAAGAACATGAAATAATATGTGCTGGTTTTGGTGGGCAGGGAGTGCTTTCAATGGGAAGCATCATTGCTTACTCCGGTATGATTGAAGGAAAAGAAGTAAGCTGGATGCCGTCTTACGGTCCGGAAATGAGAGGCGGAACAGCAAACTGTATAGTTATTGTTTCTGACACTAGAATAAGTTCACCCATCATTACAAAATTCGATTCAGCTATTGTTCTCAACCAGCCGTCACTCGATAAATTTGAAAAAGCAGTTAAGCCGGGAGGATTACTTTTATATGAACAGTCGACAATAATCAATCCACCGACACGATCAGACATTGATATTGTATGCATACCTGCTATTGAGGAGGCAGACAAATTAAAAGCAAAACAAGTTGCAAATATGATAATGGTCGGAGCGTTTCTTGATAAAAGACCGATCGTAAAAATTGAAACAATAGTAAGTGCGCTCAAAAAAGCGTTGCCGGAACACAGGCATAAATTAATACCTGTAAACGAACAGGCTCTTAAAAGAGGAAAAGAGCTGGTTCATTTAAATGAGAATATAACAGTTTAAACCTAAACCCGAGGAATAATCATGGCGGAAGCTGGAATAAATTGTCAGCATACTTGCAAAAACACATGTGCAAGTCTTAATGAAGCTCTTCGTAAGGAGACAGCAATAGTAAAATACTATGAGGGGGTGCTGGCCGAGTGTAATATGCCGGAAGTAAAAACATTTATGGACGAGCTTGTAGAAGAAAAACGCAAGATTATTCTTCGTATTATTCAGAAGCTTAATGAAATACACGTTCGTTCGCAGGCGATTGATGGGATTACTTCAAGCTTCAACAATATTGATGGATAATTGATATTCGATTGACATCACAGGCTTTATTGGTTATATTTGCCCTCCCAAAAACTGAAGTAGAAAAGTTAAGTTCTTAAAAAAATATTGATCGCGGGGTGGAGCAATTGGTAGCTCGTCGGGCTCATAACCCGAAGGTTGTAGGTTCAAGTCCTGCCCCCGCTACAAAAAGAAAACCCTCTCAGATGAGAGGGTTTTTAGTTTTGATAATTTTACATTTTTAAGTCATCTAAGCTGATAGACTCTGAGCTCTTTAAAGTATTTTTCTTGTAGAATCCTACAACAGACCTCAATAAAAGCAAGTATTATTTGCCAATTCGCAAACGATATCATTTTGATTAATAAAAATTACGATTTATTTTCATGTCAGTTTTAACACTACTCCGGAAGAGTAGTATAATTTAGCTACAACTCTAC
>Ga0209536_100012233_pt1 | contig 12504 bp, 10 predicted proteins | sample DeeMarSeWOR28_12_FD_187461 | JGI IMG/M metagenome (GOLD analysis project Ga0209536, IMG submission 187461) | Marine sediment microbial communities from White Oak River estuary, North Carolina - WOR-2-8_12 (SPAdes) (version 2) | ecosystem: Environmental > Aquatic > Marine > Intertidal zone >...
CTGTGGCCGTTCCCCCAGAGTGGCCTCCAGCGTCATTTCCTGCCCCTCGCGAACGATGGTGAGCTTGACGGTCTGCCCGATCTCGGTCTGGGTATCGAGGTACATGGTCAGGTCGCGGCTGGTCTGCAGCGCCTGCCCGTCGATCGCGGTCAGGACGTCCCCACCCACCGGCAGGTTGTACCGGCCAAAGCGCACGATGCGATCGCCGCCCCGCACGCCGGCTTGATCCGCCGGCCCGCCGGTCACCGCCTCGAGGATCAGCAGCCCATTGTCTACCGCGATGTCGACCCCCGCCTCGCGAAAGATATCAGCGGTCCGGGGCGACAGCGGCAGCGAGCTGATCCCCAACCAGGGATGCGGATAGTACCCACGCGCGATCAGCTCGGGCGCGACGCGGCGTACCGTGTTTGCTGAGACGGCAAAACCGATGCCGGCGTTGGCCCGGCTGGGGCTGATGATCTGCGAGTTGACCCCGATCACGCGCCCCTGCAGGTCGAGCAGCGGACCGCCCGAGTTGCCCGGGTTGATCGCCGCGTCGGTCTGGATGGCCTCGCCGATAAAGCGGTTCTCCTCGGGGCTCTGGATGATCCGCCCCAGGGCGCTGACCACGCCCACGGTCAGCGTCTGCTCCAGGCCAAAGGGATTGCCGATGGCCACCACAAACTGCCCGACGCGCAGGTTGTCGGAATCGCCCAGCGGCAAGGGGGCGGGCAGGTCTCCGCCCGCGCGAATGTGGATCACCGCCAGGTCGTTCGTCGGATCCTGCCCGACCAGCTCGGCCTCGAATTCCTGGCCGTTGGCCAGGGTGACCATGAGCTGGTCTGCCCCTTCGACGACGTGAAAGTTGGTGATGATGTGTCCCTCGGCGTCGTACACGAAACCGGACCCGCTTCCCTCCTGGGGGATGGGCTGCATGAACATGTCATAGACAACGCTGACGCTGGTAATGTTGACCACCGACGGGCCGCCCGCCTCGTACACGGCGATCACTTGCTCTTCCAGCGCGTTGGCCGCTACAGCCTCGCTCTCCAGCGGTTCTACGAGCCCCGGCAGCGGCGTCTCTGTCGGCGGGACCTGGACGACCGTCGCCGTGGGCTGAGGCGGGATCGGGGTCGGGGTCGGCGAGATGACCGCGCCTGACAGACCACACCCCATGCCAAGAAAAACCAACAAGGCCAACGCGCCAAGCAACGTCCAGCGCGTGGATCTCAATATATCATTCATTCATTCATCTCCTAGGGCACGACGAGCACCGGGCAGTGTGCGTGACGGAGCACCTCCAGACTCACGCTGCCCAACACCAGATCGACCATGCTGGAAGGTCCTCGCGAGCCAATCACGATCAGCGAAGCGTCCTCCTCGACAGAGGTCTGCAGTATGACGCGCGCCGATTCTCCCGGCAGGGCAAGCCCTCGGGCAACGACATCCCGTTCCCGCAGATGCGTTACCGCGTCGTCCACGATCTCCTGGGCGACGGCCTCGTATTGCGTGCGCAGGTCCTCATAGCGCTCCGTCGCCGAGTACTGCTCTGGGAGGTCATAGACGTGCAGCACGACCACCTCGGCCTTTTCGACGCGCGCCACGTGCTCCAGGTAGACCAGCGCCCGCTCGGCCAGCATCCCCCCATCGTGTGCGAACAATATCCTAGCAAACACAGCTTCACCTCCGTGATGGACCTTACTCTTGTGCCTTGCGCATTTCCTCCAACAGCTCACGCTGGCGCGGCGTCAGCTCCTCCGGCAGGCGGATGTCGACCTTGACGTACAGATCGCCGTGCTGCTCTTCCTGGCGCATCTTGGGCATACCCTTGTTGCGCAACCGAAACACCTGCCCGTTCTGCGTGCCGGGTTTGATGGTCAGCATCAACTTGCCGGCGAGCGTCTGTACCGGGGCCTTGCCGCCCAACAGCGCCGTGTACATGTCGACCTCGACCGTGCCGTGCAGGTCATCGCCCTTGCGCTCGAACCGTGGGTCATCCCTGACCTTGACCCGCAGGTACAGGTCTCCCGCCTGCCCACCCATCTGCCCCGGATTCCCCTCGCCGGCGAATCGGATCTTGGTCCCGTTCCTTGCGCCGGCAGGGATCTTGACGCGGCGCTGCTGTCCACCCCTGCTCAAGAGCCGCGTCGTCCCGCGATAGGCTTCCTGAAGCGTGATCTCGACTTCTTGCGTCCGGTCCCGGCCCTGCCGGGGTATCTGCTGGAACTCGTCCGTCCTGACGCGCCGGTGGGGCCGTCTCCCTCCCGGCCCGCCCCCGCCAAAGATCTGGCTGAAAAAGTCAGAAAAGACGCCGCCTCCACCGCTGCCAAAGAGGTCGCTCAGGTCCTCGAACGAGGTATATTGCGTGCCCCGCCCCGGACCGTACCCTGCCCCACCCGCGGTCCACTGTGTCCAGTCGAACTCGTTGGGGTTGCCGCCCATCTGTTGCCAGCGGAACCAGTCCGAGCCCAGTTGGTCGTACTTTTTGCGCTTGGTCGGATCGGACAGCACCTCGTACGCCTCGTTGATGGACTTGAAGCGCTCCTCGGCTTGCTTGTCCTCCGGATTGACGTCGGGATGGTACTTGCGGGCCAGCTCGCGATACGCGCGCTTGATCTCTTTGTCCGTAGCGCCCTTGGAGACGCCCAGCAATTTGTAGTAGTCCTGATACTCCATTCAGCTCTCCTCTGGGATCTCCCAAGCTTCTTACTGTGCGACGACCACCCGCGCGGGGCGGAACAGTCGCTCCCCACGGCGGTACCCCGACTGCCTGACCTCAACCACTGTCCCCGGCTCTACCCCCAACCGGTCAGCAGACACCACGTCCACCGCCTCGTGCCACCGTGGGTCAAAGGGCTGCCGATGGGCGTGTATAGGCTCTACGTTATGGCGGCGCAACAGTTGCAGCACACCATCGCGCGTGATCTCTACTCCCTCACGGAGCGACGTGTCCGACTGGGCCGCGTCCAGCGTGCGCTCCAGGTTATCGGCGACCACGAGCACATCCAAGAGCAAGCGCTCCTGCTCTTTACGCGCCTCGTCCTGTGCAATGCGCCGCTGCCGCTTGCGATAGTTCTCCATCTCGGCCTGCAAGCGCAGCGCACGGTCCTTCCACCCCTCCTCGTCTGACGATTCAACGGCTGTCTCTCTTACAGGGACATCCTCAGCAGGGGCCTGCGTTCTGATTGGGATCCTGTACATTGCACTCCTCTCGAGCAGCTCACAGGGAGCCATCAGCCGCCTCCCCCCTCGCCTTCCTGTTGGAGGAGGGAGGACCGGCTGGTCGCTCGCTATGCGTCACTGAACTCGCCGTCGATCACATCTTCGGGCTGCGCAGCGCCCGGGCCTGCCTGCTGCGACTGCGCGTACAACTGCTGGCTCATCGCATAGCTGGCCTGCTGCAACTGTTCGACCAATTGCCTGATGCGCGCCGCATCGCTGCCCTCTTTGGCACCCTTGAGGTCGTCGATGGTGCGCTCGATGGTCGAGCGGTCGCCGGCCGACACCTTGCTCCCCAGCTCGCGGAGCGCTTTTTCAACTTGATAGATTGCCGCATCGGCGTCGTTGCGCGCTTCGATCAGCTCTTTGCGCTGCCGGTCTTGCGCCTCGTTCTGCTTGGCGTCGCGCACCATCCGCTCTACGTCGGCCTGGTCCAGGTTTGTGGACGCCGTGATGGCGATGGTCTGCTCTAGACCCGTCGCCTTGTCCTCGGCGCTCACGTTCAGAATGCCGTTGGCGTCGATGTCAAAGGTGACCTCGATCTGCGGCACGCCACGGGGCGCGGGCGGGATGCCCTCCAGGTTGAACTGCCCCAACGACATGTTGTCGGCAGCCATAGGCCGCTCGCCCTGCAGCACGTGCACCGTCACCGCCGGCTGTCCGTCCTCGGCAGTGCTAAACACCTCGCTCTTGCGGATGGGGATGGTCGTGTTGCGCTCGATCAAGGGCGTCATCACGCCGCCCAACGTCTCGATGCCGAGCGTCAGCGGGGTCACGTCGAGCAAGAGCACGTCCTTGACCTCGCCGGCGAGGACGCCCGCCTGCACGGCCGCCCCTACGGCAACCACCTCGTCGGGGTTCACCGATCTGTTTGGCTCTTTTCCCGTCAGCTTGCGCACCAGGTCCTGGATCATGGGCATACGCGTCGCCCCACCTACCAGGACCACCTCGTCGATCTGGGCAGCGGTCAGCCCCGCATCCTGCAGCGCCTGCTCGACCGGAGGCACGCAGCGCTGCACCAATTCCTCGGTCAACTGCTCCAGCTTGGCGCGCGTCAGTTTCATCTGCAGGTGCTTGGGTCCGCTGGCGTCGGCAGTGATGAACGGCAGGTTGATCTCGGCCTCCATCACGCTCGACAGCTCAATCTTGGCCTTTTCCGCCGCTTCCTTGAGCCGCTGCAGCGCCTGGCGGTCGGCGCCCAGGTCGATGCCCTGATCGCGCTTGAACTCGTCGACGATATAGTCGGTGATCCGCTGGTCCCAGTCATCGCCGCCCAGGAACGTATCTCCGCTGGTGGCCTTGACCTCAACCAGCCCGTCGCCCACCTCGAGGATCGAGACGTCAAAAGTGCCCCCGCCCAGGTCAAAGACCACGATCGTCTCGGCGGACTTTTTGTCCATGCCATACGCCAGCGAGGCGGCGGTCGGCTCGTTGACGATCCGCAGCACCTCGAGCCCGGCGATCTTGCCTGCATCCTTGGTCGCCTGCCGCTGGCTGTCGTTAAAGTACGCGGGCACGGTGATGACGGCCTGCGTCACGGGTTCGCCCAGGTATGCCTCGGCGTCTTCCTTGAGCTTGCGCAGGATCATCGCCGAGATCTCCTGCGGCGTATAGGTACGCCCCGTCTGTGGAATGTGCACCCGCGCATCGTTGCTGGGCCCGCCGACGACCTTGTATGGCAGGATCTCTTGCGCGCGCGCGACCTCGGGATCGTCCATACGACGTCCCATCAGGCGCTTGATCGAAAAGACGGTGTTCTCGGGGTTGACGACGGCCTGCCGCTTGGCGACCTGCCCGATCAATCGCTCCCCGTTCTTGTTAAAGCCCACCACAGAGGGACACAGTCGCCCACCCTCCGCGGTAGAGATGATCGTTGGCTCGCCGCCTTCCATCACGGCGACGGCCGAGTTTGTGGTTCCCAGGTCTATTCCTACTACCTTGCTCATCGAAACTCCTCCAACTCTGGTATTGCCAAGTATCTCTTGGCTGCTCTCTTTGTGTACATCCATCTGACCTTGCCGTTTCCGGATCAGGCCCAATGCTTCGAGCATGATTATACGACACGTGCATTAGACGTACATAAGAGCAAGATTAGAGTTTCATAAGAGCGGGAGTAGGGAACAAGAAGTATGGAGTAGGGAGTAGGGAGTACGAGGGTGGTGCACCATTACTCGATACTCTCTTGGTCCCACACGCGCTTGTATCCCTCGCGGCGCTGCTCCTCGTTGGTTTTGGCATAGACGCGCGTCGTCGCCGGAGAGGCGTGGCCAAGCATGTCTTGCACCAGGGCCAGGTTTTCCGTGCGCTCCAGGGCGCGCGTGGCAAAGACGTGCCGGAAATAGTGCGGCGTCACCCCTACCTCACTGATCCCCGCGCGCTCGGCCAGGCGATTGATGGTCCGCGCCACGTGGCGCGTGGTCAGCGGCGAAAGCTGCCGCCCGGAGCGGTTGCCGTGGCCGCTGAACACGGGATAGTGTACCAGCGCGCGCGCGTCCCCCCCATCCTGGCGCGCGCGCAAATAGGTGGTCAGCGCAGACCACGCGTCGTCATCGAGATAGACTTTGCGATACTTGGTGCCTTTGCCCTTGACCAGTGCGCTGTGCGCCATCCAGTCCAGGTCCTCGCGCCGAAGCGCTACCAGCTCGCCGACGCGACAGCCCGTCGAGCGCAGTGTCTCCACGATGGCAATGTCGCGCAGCCGCGACAGCTCGCGCTGGCGGTCGGCGTGCTTGGGGCCATCCACCGGAGGCACAGAGCGCGCAGCCTCGATGATCGCCTCCACGGCTTCCAGCTTGGGGTCTTTGGGCCGTGCCTCGCCGCGAATGTTGCGCGCATCGCGGTAGGTCTCCTCCAGCCGGGCAATGTCGGCGGCATCAAAGGCCACCCCCTGCTTGAGCAGCGCGCGGTAAAAGCGATAGATCGCGGTCAGGTACAACTGGAGCGTGGCCTTGGCCGGGCGGTCGGGATCCGGAAAGCAGTCGTGTCGCAGCCAGGGGACGAACTCGATGGCGTGATCGACGGTCAGCGTGGTGACCGGGTCGCGGTCGCCGTGTATCCCCTGCCCCGACAGGTATTCGCGGTAGTGCTTGAGCGGCGTGGCATACGCCTGGCTGGTGTGCAAGCTGTTCAGGTCGCGCAGGAACGCGTCCATCGCCTGCTGGACGGTCTTTTGCTCGGACATGTGGCGCTTTCCCTTCTCGGCTGTGCGGTGTCTATGTCCGTTTAAGTATACCACATTTGGGTGGAGAGTGAAAGGGGCACGCGCTGATCACGCTCGACCATCAGCTCGGGCAACGGGGGGCCGACTAGGCCAACCCACCCCACCCTGCTTTTCCTCGCAGAGGGCGCCCCACTCGGGCCACCCTCTTTGTGGTCTGGACGGAGGGCGTCGAGGGTTGGTGTAGGGATGACAAGAATGCCAAGGGTGCCAAGGATGCCAAGCATACCAAGGGGGTCAGCTTGGCATCCTTGGGCACGAGGCCCTGTTGCGCGGGGCAACAGAGTGTCAACGGCATAGAACAAATGTTCTGATCCCGGGGAGGGCCATCGCAGCGCGACACGGTAACACGCGGTCGCGCCGGGTACGCGGTACTGCCCCACCCCGGGAGAGGGCTACGCTTGCCCCGTCCGCGCCTCGACGTCGCTCAGCATCTCGATGACCTTGATCACGGCCGAGTGGTCGAGATCGCCCCAGCCGTTGGCCTGCATGGCGCTGAACAGCTCGTGCGCCAGCGCAGAGGCCGGCAGCGCGCACTGGTAGGCACGCGCAGCCTCGCGGATGATGTTCAGGTCCTTGTAGTGGAACCGGCTGCGAAAGCCCGGCGCAAAGTCCCCCTTGATGATCCTGGGGCCGCGCGCATCCATCACCCGGCTCTGGGCATACCCGCCGCTGAGCACCTTGACGACGATGGCCGGGTCGACGCCGGCCTTGGCGCCCAGGACCAGCGCCTCGGCCATGCCGATAAAGTTGAGGGCTACCTGGATCTGGTTGCACGCCTTGACGGTCTGTCCGGCGCCGCTCTCGCCGCAGAGCACCGGCGTGCCCATGACCTCCAGGATCGGCTTGGCGCGCGCAAAGGCCTCCGCATCGCCGCCGGCCATGATGGACAGGGTGGCGTTCTGCGCGCCCACGTCCCCGCCGGAGACCGGCGCGTCGAGCATGGGGCAGCCGGCCTCGGCCGCGGCCTTGGCGACGGCGATCGCCGTGCCGGGAGAGATGGTGGACATGTCGACGAGCAGCGTGCCCGGCTTGACGCCGGCCAGCACGCCGTCCTCGGACAGGTACACCTTTTCCACGTCCGGCGAGTCGGGGACCATCGAAATGACGACGTCCGCCTGGGACGCCACTGCCTTGCAGGAATCCTCCGCCTTGGCGCCCAGCTTGACCAAGGGCTTGACCGCAGCGGGCACAATGTCGTACACGACGAGCTCGTGCCCGGCGTTGAGCAGGTGGGTGGACATGGGCGTGCCCATGATCCCCAAGCCGATAAATCCTATCTTTTCTTTTGCCATGTCTACTCTCCCCGTATGATCGATTTTGCAAGCAACCGTTCCCAGGACACGACTGGGGCCTGGGAGCCAAGATGAGGCCCATTATACCGCATACGCCCCAGTCCAGCAATATGGGGTGCGATCGGGTGCGGGGCGGATTTCGGACAACGGATGCAGCAACGGATAAACGGATTCGATTATCGTCCGCCCACATATATGAAATACAATGTAGTAACCAGGATAAGTCTATGCTACTAAAGATTTCCTATCCGTTACATCCGATTATCCGCTACTACATCCGTTGGCTGGTCTATGCCCATCCCAAAAGAGTCTCCCCTGGGCACCTCTGCAATTTGGAAATCGCGGGCGCTGCGTATACAATAGACCCGGCACCACCTTGCGAGGAAGCACATGGAAGCGAAACTGCTCATCGTAGAGGACAAGGATCAACTGCGGGCGTCGCTGCAAGAGTATTTCGAGCACGAGGGGTTCAGCGTGTCGGTGGCCGCCGACGGCGCCGCAGCCCTAGAGATGCTGGACGAGGTACGGCCGGACCTGATCGTGCTCGACGTGCAACTGCCACAGGTCGACGGCCTGGAGGTGTGCCGCACCATCCGCCAGCGGTCGGGGCACGAGGTGGGCATCGTGATGGTCTCGGGGATCAAGAAAGAGATGCTCGACCGCATCGTCGGCCTAGAGGTGGGCGCCGACGTGTATATGACCAAGCCCTTTGAGACCCGCGAGCTGCTGGCCCAGGTGCGCGCCATCCTGCGGCGGATCAAGGCCCAGACAGCGCCCGGCGACATGGCGGGCTGGTTCGTGGTCGACGACCACCTGCGCATCCACTTTGAGCGGCAGCAGGTGCAGCTCGAAGGACAAGAGGTCCACCTCACCCCCCTGGAGTTCAAGCTGCTCAAGTACCTCGCCCAGCGCCCCGGCGTGCCCTGCGCGCGCGCGGACCTGATCGACGCCGTGTGGGGATACGAGGAACCGGGATGGGACGTCTCCGACTCGGCGGTCAACACGTGCATCGCCAAGCTGCGGGGCAAGATCGAGCCCGACCCCACCCACCCCCGCTACATCCAGTCGGTACACGGGATCGGCTACCGGTTCAGGGCGCTGTAGAAGAGAGGGCAATGCAGAGGGCCGGCACTCTGTACCTGCTGGCCCTCTGCGTGCAATCGCTCCTGCGCTACGGGTAGCCCCTCAAGACGAGCGGAAGGTACACGTCGTACGCAGCCGGCCCGGCCCCGCCCCAAAAGCCGCCGGAGAGGGTGTATCCGCCTCCCGCCAGCACACCGGCGTCGGGTTGGCCCGCTGTGCCGCGCAGGGTGTATGTGCCGCCCTGGCTGACACCCCCACCGCCGTCCACCGTCCACCAGTCCAGCGTGTAGCCCGGCCCGTTGGCTGAGGACAGGGTGGCAAGCAGGAGGAGAGCAGCCAGCGCGAGCAGGATGGTGCCTATTTGTGCTCGGTTCGTTTTCATCCTCGTGCCTCACAGTCCAGTACAGTCTATGAGGGCAAAAGTGCCACTATAGACCTGAAAGCAGGTCAGCGTGGCGGCGGGGGCCTTGTATGCCCCACCATCCAACTGGGTGACGCCTAGGCTCACCGTGCCGTCACCCTGGTACAGGCCATTGGTGTCCCCCAGCGCGGTGATACCCGCGGCCTCCAGCATCGTGCCGCTATCCTCGTTGTGGATGCCATATGCAGTTGTCCCCCCTCGCCCGCTGAAGGTGCCGCCGTGGAGCACCGTTACCCCACCAGCAAAGTTGGACATACCATAGTTGGTGGCGCTGCCGCTCTCGGCCAGTGCGGTGACGCTTTCGGCATGCAGCATCGCACCGTTGGCGCCATTGGAGACGCCATAGGCAGCGGTTCCACCTCGCCCGGTGAAGGCGCCGCCGCGCAACGTTGTCGTCACCCCGTCATAGCTGCCGAACCCAAAGTTGTCGGTGCTGCCATTCTCGCCCAGCGCAGTGACGCTTTCAGCCGTCAACTTTGCACCGCTGTCAGCGTTTTCAATGCCCCTGGGTGTAGAACCCCCACGTCCAGTGAAGGAACCGCCATAGAGCACCGCCGTCGGACCACCCCAGTTGTACAAGCCAAAGTTCCTGTTGCTGCCGTTCTCGGCCAGCACAGTGACGTTTTCGGCCTCCAGTGTCGTGGTGATGCCGATACTAAAGATGCCCCAGGAATCAACTCCCCCGCGGCTGGTAAAGACTCCTCCACGCAGCACCACCGCCGCGCCACCGTGATTGATCAGGCCCGAGTTGAGGTTGCTGCCGTTCTCGGCCAGCGCGGTAACCTGCTGCAACGTGACGCCCGTACCGCTGCCGCTCACAAAGATGGCATAGTTGTTCGTGCCACCCCCCAGCGCCCGCGCCGTCACATCCGCCACCAACGTGTGCAGCGTGCCCGTTATTGCCAGCAGGGCCGTGTTGGATTCGCCCGCGCCGCCGTTGCCCACCGTCAGGTCACGCAGGCTGGAGTTGCTCGTCAGCACCAGCGTGGCCTGCGCCGGGGGCCAGGCGCCGCTACTGCTGGCCGTGCTGGTGATCACCGTGGCCTCCTGCCCGGCCCCCTGCAGGTGGACGTAGGGCTTGAGCGTCACCATCTCGCTGTACACCCCCGGCGCCACCCACACCAGGTAGGGGTTGTCCGCCGCGGCGTCGGTGATGCTGTCGATCGCCGCCTGGACGGTGGTATAGTCGCCGCCGCTCTCGGCGACGACGACCACGTTGCCGTAGCCGCCAGCCTTCATGGCGTACAGTGCATAGGGAGTGGCTGTCAGTGCCTGACGGCCCAGCGTTGTATAGCTACCACTGCCGGCTGGACACCGCACCGTGATCTCCAACCAGCGAGCATCGCCGTCAAAGGCACTGCCCCCAAAGTCGAGGTCCACGGTGAACAGCCCATCGCTGACGGGCATGGTGGTGCTGATCGCGCTGCTCACCTGGCTGCCGCCGCTCTCCTGGTCGTAGAGGCGGAAGGCCATATCACAGCTCTCGCTGACCGACTGGCCACCCGACTCGAGCTGTCCCTGGTAGGTAAAGCCTGTGCCCAGGCTGCCCTGGGCAAGCACGCCTCCTTGCGGCCCCGGTCCCTGCCCCGGCGGACTGGCCCGCACGACGAGCACGAGCAACAGGACCAATCCTGTCAGAACCACTGCCAGTGAAATCCACCTTTTGATGCTCATTTCCTTTGCTCCTTTCCCTCGCTACTCTCGCACCTCGTACCTCGGCGCGCGTTGCGAGGATACTTTGCAATCCCTTGATCTGGGGCGCCAGGCGCCCTGACGAAAGAAGGCTGACCACCTGCCAATCGTTTCCGATCAGGGGTCGGCTGGACATCCACATCTAGGCTGGGCTGGAATATACGAACCTATGATAGCATAGATTGGGGCACAGTTCAATAGACGATTCTTTGATGGGGACGCTTGCGTTTTTGGGGGACTGTATTGGTTGGGAAGCGGCGATCCTCATCTGGCGGAAGGCACGAGGCTAAAGACCTCGTGCTGAAAGAGCAAAGCGCTTCGCGCTGGCCTTTGAGCCCGACAGGGCTTTGCTCTCTCAGCGCGGCAGCTTTTGCGCAAGCACCCTGAGCGCAGCGAATGGGCAGCCCCGCGCGGCTCGCGCCAGATTGGGAATTGCTGGCTGGAAGGGCACACTGTTGCGCGCCGAACGCTGTCGTGCTACAATCGCTCAGATGGAATACTATGAGATGGTGTGCAGCAGAGAGACATTCCGCCCGTGCCCGGCCGCCGGCGTACGCTGGCTGGACTGGGAATCGGACAGCGACCTCGCGCGGGCCCTGTGGTCGTCGGGGGGGAGCGCCTATTCCGACGAGGGGTGGGAAGCCCTGTGGCGCGAGGCGCGCGCAGAGGGATACCGCTACTGCGCGGTCATCGAGGAGGACAGGATCGTCTCCAGGGCGGCGGTGTGGCGGTACTCGGACGAAGCGTGGGAGGCAGCGGCCGTCTATACGGCGCCGCCCTTTCGACAAAAGGGACACGCCAGGTCAGTCGTGTCCTTTGTGACGGCCCACAGCCTGGACGCCGGGCGCGTGGCGACCTGCCACACTAGCGTCGACAACCCGGCGATGATCAGGACCGCCGAGAGCGTCGGCTTTTGCCGGGTGGGTACGATCAACTTGGAGCCGGCAGACCCTGCATAGACGGCGCGTAGCCCAGCTCCGCTGGGCAACACGCCCTACTTGACCCCGCTCCTCTGACAAGGGACCCGGCTGGCTAATCCTACACCTTGGGGTTTTGCCCGCCCTTGGTTTTGACGTATAATTTGAAACCGGATACCCTGGCGTCGTGACCAGGACCCCGGTCTGATCGTAGGGGATGGAGGTGGTACGGACGGCTATGAGGCCCTTTTGCCGCTCGCCTGTGGGGAACAGGAGAACCTGATGCCGCCGCTCAACTCGTGGCTCGAGATCACGATCCCCATCCCCGCCTGGATGCTGCCGGTACTGGCTCTGCTCCTAGTCGCCCTGGGCATTGGCGGCGCGATCGGGGCATGGCACCTGGTAAAGCGCTACCGAGCCGTCCGCGAGCTGCGCGCCAGGGCGGTGCGACTCGAGGCACGGGAGAAAAAGTGGGACTCGGCGCGAGAGGCCTACCGGCACTTTATCTATAACATCTCGCACGAGGTGTCCAACCCCTTGCAGAGCATCCAAACCAACCTGGACAACGTAGCGCGCTGCCCGCCCGAGGAACGCGAGCGCTGGGAGCGATACCACATCACCATCGCCGCCGAGGTGCAGCGCCTGTCCGGCTTGACCGAAAAACTGCGCCTCCTCTCGCAC
>Ga0209536_100012234_pt1 | contig 12503 bp, 10 predicted proteins | sample DeeMarSeWOR28_12_FD_187461 | JGI IMG/M metagenome (GOLD analysis project Ga0209536, IMG submission 187461) | Marine sediment microbial communities from White Oak River estuary, North Carolina - WOR-2-8_12 (SPAdes) (version 2) | ecosystem: Environmental > Aquatic > Marine > Intertidal zone >...
CGGGGGGTAAATCCACTCCTTCTGGGCTATGTACTCCTTCAGGATGTCCGCTTGAATCGTCCCGCGCAGTTCCGAGGGGGCGGCGCCCTGCATCTCGCCGACCAGGATGTGGAGGGCAAGGAGCATCGCCGCCGGGGCGTTGATGGTCATTGATGTCGAGATGTCCCGAAGTGGAATCTCTTTGAAGAGGACCTCCATGTCTGCCAACGAGCTGACCGAAACCCCGCAGATGCCGACCTCACCTTCTGAGAGAGGATCGTCGCTGTCACGCCCCATGAGGGTCGGAAGGTCAAAGGCAACCGAGAGGCCATGCTGGCCTTGGCCGAGCAGGTAGTGGTAGCGCGCGTTGGTGTCTTCGGGGGTTCCAAACCCTGCAAACTGCCGCATCGTCCACAGTTTGCCGCGGTACATACTCGAGTGGATTCCGCGCGTATAGGGGAATTCTCCGGGATACCCGATATCGGAAAGGTGATTGAGGTGGGCAATATCCTCCGGCGTGTACAACGGCGCGATCGTGGCTCCGCTGACTGTGGTGAACGGAACCGGCCGGTTTGCTCGTGCAGCCGTTACCCCCTCAACCCGTTCGTGTTCCCGTCCGCGGCGTCCGTCTCCCCTCGCTGAACCCATGCGCTTCCCCTTGAGGCAGTGTATATGCGAAAAAACCGTAGTAGCACTGTACCATATGAAAAACCGGGGGGAAAATCCACCCACGCTTCCGGCGGAGGCGTGATTAGCGCCTTCCAAACCTGCGGTCCAGCTCCGCGGTGGTAAGACGGAGAAGAACAGGGCGGCCATGAGGACAGACGTATGGCATTTTGGTCGAATACACGGCGCGCAAGAGGTGGCGCATCTCTTCCTCACTCAGGACGTCCCCTGCTTTCACGGCCGAGCGACAGGCGAAGGATTTCAGGAGGGCGTCATGGGAATCCGGCGTGACCGACCGCTGGAATTCCCCGTAGAGGAGCAAGATCTCCCGCAGAAGATTTTCTACATCACCCGTCTTGACATCAGCGGGGATTCCATCGACGATGACCGAGCCGCCCCCAAACGGCCTCAGATCGAACCCGAGGGCAGTGAGATGCTCGGTAAGCTCTGACAACAGCGACAACTCCGCGGGATTCAGCTTCATGGTGGCAGGAAAGAGAAGCTGTTGCGAGTCTCGTTTCCCCTCCTGAAGCCGTCCAAGCGCAGCTTCATACAGAACCCGTTCATGCGCAACGTGCTGATCCACCACCAGAAGTCCCGACTCGATTCTGGTGAGAATGTACGTTGTGGCAAGTTGCCACACAGGTGCATCAGAGGTCCACTCCTGCGCAACGTTCATTCCAGGGGGTTCGACCGAGGCGGGACCCTCGCGGTGCCGATCCTCGCCCCCTATGAGGAGTGCTTCGGTGATGCGCTCTGCGGAGAGATCTCCGGCGCGGCTAATCTCCCCCGTACGCCGATCCACCAGTGGGCCGGAGGGAGGACCTGGCTCATGTTGCCGGTCGGTGAAGCGGGTGAGGATGCGGCCGGTGCCGTGCTCGAGTCCTTCAAGCGAGATTGCAGGGATGTGCGATGCGCCTGCGAGCGCTTGCCGGACGATCGCCTGAAGCTCTCGGTAGATTGCCTGTTCATCCTCGAATTTCGCCTCGAGCTTTGCGGGGTGGACATTCACATCGACCCGTTTCGGGTTGATGTCCAGGTGGAGGATGAAGAACGGGAACGACCCCCGATCAAGGGCATGTTCGTAGGCCGAGGCAACGGCATGGGAGATGCTCTTGTTCTGAATATATCGTCCGTTCAGAAAGAGCCACTGTCGGGAGCGTGATTTCTGGCCGAAGGAAGGCTTCCCGAGGAATCCGCGAATGGATGCCACAGCTGTCTGCTGGTCGATAGGAATGCACTGGGCGGCCTGGCGTTCGCCGAAGAGATCCACCAGGCGTTGCCACGCATCCCCTGGTCGCAAGTGCAGGACGCGCTCTCCGTTGTTCACCAGCTCGAGGTGGAGATCGGGATGGCTGAGCGCAACGCGCCAGAGAGCCTCTGCCACGTGGCGATACTCGGTGGCGCCGGACTTCAGAAACTTCCGTCGTGCCGGGACGTTGAAGAAGAGATTTCGGACGGCGACAGTCGTCCCAGGTTCGCGTGCCGCAGGGGCAAATCGTGCCGCCCCCCCACCGTCGATTCTTACCTCGGTCCCGGTTTCGTCCTCCCTGCGCCGGGTGAGCATCGTGACGCGCGCGACGGAGGCAATCGAGGCCAGCGCCTCGCCGCGGAAGCCAAAGGTGGTGATCGCTTCCAGGTCAGCGGGAGATGCGATCTTGCTGGTGGCGTGACGCTGGAAGGCACGGGTCGCATCCTCGGCACTCACTCCCGTGCCATCGTCAGCAACCTGAAGGAGCGAGGTTCCTCCCTCAGCTACGACGAGCGACACTGAGTGAGCATGGGCATCGAGCGCATTCTCAAGAAGTTCTTTTGCCACTGAAGAAGGTCGCTGGATAACCTCTCCAGCGGCAATCATGTTGGCAAGATGGTCGGGGAGAATACGAATCGGGAGATATTTTGTATCGGAAACCGCCATGCCGGAAAGGTCTTACGGCTGTTCGAAAATTGCACTGACGAATTCGACAGCATCGAAGGGCTGGAGATCTTCAAGCGATTCCCCCACGCCGATGTATCGTACCGGTATGTTGAGAGCCCGGCAAATCGCCAGGACGATTCCCCCCTTTGCGGTTCCATCTACCTTGGTGATCACCAGGCCCGTGAGGCCGACAGCGGTATGGAACTGGCTGGCCTGGTGGATTCCGTTCTGGCCAGTGGTCGCATCCAGAACGAGGAGCACTTCCTGGGGGGCGTGCGGCAGCCGACGCTGGATGACGCGTTTGATCTTGCGGAGCTCCTCCATCAGGTTTGTGCGGGTGTGAAGACGGCCAGCTGTATCGATGATGACCACTTCCGCCTTGCGGGCTGCGGCCGCGCTGACTGCGTCGAAGGCCACGGCAGCAGGATCCGAGCCGCGCCCCTGCTGGACCAGATCGGCGCCCGCTTTCGCAGTCCAAACGGCAAGCTGTTCGTTCGCGGCGGCCCGAAAGGTGTCGGCTGCACCGACCACCACCGAGTGTCCTCGCCGAACATATTGGTGCGCAAGCTTTCCGATGGTCGTTGTCTTGCCCACTCCATTAATCCCCACGACCAGAATCACATAGGGGGTTTCCGATGGGAGGGCGAACGGATCGCCGACCGTGAGCGCTGGGGGACTCGTAAACTGGCGGGCTACCTCGCCTCGGACCAGGGTATTCAACTCTTCGGTACTTGTATAGCCCTCCTGTTTGACACGCCCGCGGATCCTCTCGATCACCGCTAGGGTAGTGTCCACACCGACATCAGCCTGAATCAGGATCTCCTCTAGGGCCTCGAGAACGTTCTCATCAAGGGTGGTGGAAGCCTTGACAAGGCGATTGATCTTGTCAACCAGCCCATCGCGTGTTCTGGCCAGTCCCTCCTTCAGGCGGGTTAAGTTCAGCGAGTCGCGCAGGCCCATCAGCCATGTACCCCGTTTCCCTGTCGCACACGGCGATAGGATTGGACATACAGCACGAGAGAGATGCCGGCCATGACGGCGGAAATCAATTGTGCCGCAAGCTGCACTCCGTCCGGGGCTCTGAGCAGGGCAAGGAGCAGGGTCACCGCGATGACGCCCACCGTCCACTTACCTGCCATGTTCGAGGGGAGGACCACCCCTGTGCGGACACGGAGAAGCACCCCCCCGAGAAGGATCAGCAGATCACGAAGGACCAGCAGGGCAACAAACCAGAGGGGGATCATCTCCAGCACAACCAAGACGACCGAGACGACGGCGACGCCGATCTTGTCCGCCAGCGGATCGAGGATCCTCCCCCAGGTGGACTCCTGGCCGAAGCGGCGCGCGATGTCGCCGTCGAGCTTGTCGGTTAGCATGGCGAGCAGCAGAAGACCCAGCCCCCAGAGCTCTGCCGAGGGGACGTCGGCGACCATAATCGCGGCGAATAGTGCAACCAAGAGGATGCGAGAGAGGCTCAGGAGGTTGGAGACGGTAAGGAACTCACGCGTCATTCTCATCCTTGGAGTGATTTGCATCGACGGGAACGGGGTAGACTCCGCTAAAACATGCGGTGCAATAGGACTGGGCTTCGCTTTGGGGTGCGGATTCGAGCATCTCCTCGATCGAGAGATAGCCGAGGCTGTCGACGCCGAGCTCGCGTGCAATTCTCTCGACATCTCCCTCACACTGATTCGCGATCAGTTCGCTCGGTGTCGGGAAGTCCATCCCGTAGTGACAGGGGTGCTTGATGGGGGGAGACGAAACGCGGAAGTGGACTTCTTTCGGTCCCGCCTGCCTGATGAGCTGGATAAGCTGCTTGGAGGTCGTACCGCGAACAATGCTATCGTCCACAATGACAACGATACGGTCTTTCAGAACTCCTCGCACCGTGTTGAACTTGATCTTGACCTTGCTCTGTCTGACGTCCTGCTTCGGCTGAATGAATGTGCGGCCGATGTAGTGACTTCGAATCAGTCCAATCTCCATCCTGGCATTGGTCCCCTCCTTGACCATCTGCTGGACATAGCCGAGCGTCGCCGTGTTGCTGGAATCCGGAACGTTTATCACTATGATTTTCTCTTCCTCACCGTTATCGGCGACCGGCTGCGCCTTGGCGAGATTCTTGCCCAGCTTGCGGCGGACTTTGTCTACGCTGTGCCCGAAGATATGGCTGTCGGGTCGTGAGAAGTAGATGTATTCGAAGATGCAGTGGTGCGGTGTTGCCGGCCGGTCGTCAATCCTGAGCGAAGTCACTTCTCTCCTCTGCTGGCTCTCGTCATCAATGATCACGATCTCACCCGGTTCGACGTCACGGACGTACTCCGCATCAACGATGTCGAAGGCGACTGTTTCGGAAGCGACAAAAAAAACCTCCCCTTTCCTGCCGATGGCGAGGGGTCGGAAGCCGTAATGGTCCCGCGCGGCAATCAGGGAATTGTCGGTCATAATCACGAGCGAGAATGCCCCCCGGATCTGAGATAGCGCATCTCGGATCTGGTCAATCTGGTTTTGCTTGCGGCTTCGTGCGATGAGGTGAAGGATGATCTCGGTGTCCGAAGTTGTCTGGAAGATCGTCCCCTCCTCTTCGAGGCGGCCTCTGATTTCCCGGAAGTTTGTCAGATTGCCATTATGCGAGATTGCGATGTTTCCGTCGCGGTAATGAACGCGGAAGGGCTGGATGTTGGCGCGCTTGTCGGCCGCGCCCGCCGTTGAGTATCGATTATGACCGATTGCGATAGTCCCCCGAAGAACCTCCGTAAAGACGCGGGGATTACGGTAGACATCGTCGACCAGGCCAAAGTCTTTATGCACATGGAAGGTGGAGCGGCCCCGGGCTGCGTCGTACTCCGATGTGACGATCCCGGAGCCTTCCTGGCCCCGGTGCTGCTGGGAGAGGAGGCCGTAGTAGGCTAGCTGTGCCGCCGCCGTTGACCCGAAGACTCCAAAGACCGCGCAGTGACATCGAGGTTTGTCGAGCGGGTGTTCCATAGGACCGAAATATACGAAGAGTTCGTCCCCTGCACAAGCTAGGTCAATCGAGCAGAGTGTCTGTGAGGAAGTGGTTGTCGTCTTGTTCTGGGTAGTCAGTTGTGTGATGAAGCCCGCGGCTTTCCTTTCGCAAACGCGCAGACCGAATGATCAGTTGGGCACACAGCGAGAGATTCCGTAGTTCGATCAGGGGTTCCGTGACAGTAGTTTTCTTGTAGAACGTCTCGACCTCACGATACAGGAGGTCCAGACGATGCAGTGCCCGCTCCAGCCGGAGGTTCGAACGGACGATGCCGACATAGTCCCACATTATCTGCTGGAGTTCCTTCCGGTTGTGCGCGATGAGAATCCACTCCTCCGCATTGAACGTTCCGCTATCATCCCAGGGTCTGATTTCCGGGACGCGTGTCCCCCCGGAGGTCCGCCGTGTGCGGGAAGCCTTGGCCGCGCGGTGAGAAAACACCAATGCCTCGAGGAGGGAATTGCTCGCAAGCCTGTTCGCGCCATGGACTCCTGTCATGGCTACCTCACCCGCTGCGAAGAGAGCATCAATCGAGGTACGACCGTCAACATCCGTAACAACCCCTCCGCAGGCATAGTGGGCGGCCGGGACAACCGGCACGGGTTCGGCGGTGATGTCCACCTTGTAGCGCTTCAGGCATGTCTCATAGATGTGCGGGAATCGCTGCATCAACTCCTTGGCAGGTAGGTGTCGCAGGTCAAGCCAGACAAAATCCTCGCCGCGTCGCTTCAACTCGGTATCGATTGCCCGGGCCACGATGTCCCGCGGGGCTAGGGCCAGGCGGTCATCGTACCGCTGCATGAATTCCTCACCGTCCTGGGTCTTCAAGAGGGCGCCAAAGCCTCGAACGGCTTCTGAAATAAGGAACGATGGGCTTCCCGAGTCGTAGAGCGTCGTGGGGTGAAACTGAATGAATTCCATGTTCGCGATGCGTGCACCTGCCCGGTAGGCCATCGCCACGCCATCGCCCGTCGCTATGACAGGGTTGGTCGTATGAAGGTAGACCTGCCCGAGGCCACCGGTGCAGACCATGACGACATCGGCGAGGAACATCTTCACACGGTGTTGCGGGATACTGAGCACATAGGCACCCCAGCAATGAATGGGGCTCTGCGGATCCCGGGGACCGCCTGCAACGTGATGTTCGGTAATGAGCTCAACGGCGATGTGGTCTTCGAACACAGCGATGCGCGGGTGCTCTGCGACCGCCTGGAGGAGCGCTCGCTCGATCTCCCGACCGGTCAGGTCCTGTGCGTGAACGATTCTGAATGCAGAGTGTCCCCCCTCTCTCCCGAGGTCGAGCACTCCGTCTCTCCTTGTGAATGCGGCCCCCCGCTCGATGAGCTCGCGAATTCTGGCTGGACCTTCGCGCACCATGACCTCCACCGCTTCACGGTGGCAAAGGCCGACGCCGGCCAGGAGGGTATCTTCGATATGGGCGTCAACGGAGTCCACCTTCGACATCACTGCTGCAACGCCCCCTTGGGCATAATTCGTGTTGGACTCCGCGCGTTCCTTCTTGGTAATCAGCCCGACGGTGCCGTGGGAGGCAACATCCAGGGCGTAGGATAGGCCGGCGATCCCACTCCCGATGACGAGGTAGTCAAAGCGGTGGATCATGAGGTCGGTGGGTCCTCAGCAATGAACGTAACGAAAAGGGGGCGATCCCGTCAGGGACCGCCCCCTCGCTCACGGGAACGCAACGATCATTCAAATGCGTAGCTGAGCGTAATATAGCCGAAGGTATTGAGATTGTCACTAGATCCCACGAGCCCAAGCCCTCTGCGCAAGGCATCTTCGCTCACCATCGCGTCAAGCGCGAAGCCGCCGAACTGGAGACCCAGTCCGAGCGTGATGAGGCTGTTGTCGGTGAAGGCGTAGCTACCGATGGGCACGAGACTCGAGCCGCCGAAGACGCTGCTTTCTGTGATTACCCCTCCTGTCGGAGGCTCGTTCCGGCTGGTGGTCGTCGAGAAGGCCCGATAGTACCCTGCCCGGGCACCCAGCCACTCCAGGAACCACCATTCGCCTCCAAAGTGAAAGACGGGTACGGAGCTAACAGTTGTTGATGACGTTGTTGTGCCAGTCGGCGGAGGGGGGGTCGTCTCTGTTGTCTGCTTCGTTGATTGCCAGCTGACACCCCCGGCCAGGTAGATCGTGCTCGAGGTGTACTCACCGCCGACACCAAGGGCGAACGACTGTGCGCTAAACTTTCGTGACCCCAGATAGGCGGTGCCGCCCGTTGGCGGAGCGTCTTGTTTTGGTTCTCCGGAAACACTTTGGAACGCACCGAAGGGGATGAAGTTGACAGTCTTGGATGCCCGGAGTTTCAGCCGAGCCCATGCGCCGATCTCCGTGGCGGAGGCAGAGTATTCCCCGTTGTTCGATGCAGCTCCGGCAATGTCGGTCCCGGTAATGTTGTCGCTTGTCTTGTCGAGTCGAAACTGGCCGGCCACATCCAGAATATTTCCTCCGCCAAGGTTTGTCAGGACACCTGCGCGCACGCCAAACATGTTGGCAGAGACCTCGCTTTTGCTGCTCGCTTGTGGAGGCCCTTCGCTCATGCTTGTGCGCGACGACCAGCCTGCAATGACGGCAAGCCCAAGATCGATTCTGCCAAGATCAAAGGTCCCGGTTACTTCGAACACGTCGATGGGAGGGGGTGACGTCTGTGGGCGCCCCGCCCCTTGTGCCGTGCTGATGAAGGTGGACATTTGTGAAGCCACCTGCCCGGTGACGGAGGGGTCACGGCTGAGGATCGCCCCAATGGTGAATCCGCGGGTCGGGGCGAAGCTCACGCCGACAAACTGGTTCCCGAAGATATTATCCCCGGACGAGAAGCCGGAGACACGCCCACCGGCGACGTTCAGATAGGCGTATTGCGGGTAGTTTGCCTGGTAGGCGGGGTTGACAAAGATGTAGACGGGGTCCTCGAACACATAGGGGTTCAGGACCAGGTTCGAGCCGAAGAGGGATCCGCCCATGGAAAGCTGACGGGCAAGTCCCCCGGGGTGCGCCTGTGCCGGCACTTCGGTCGACGCTACGGCAAGAACAAGCAAGAGAACCGCAATACGTTGGACCATTCAACGTCTCCTGAGATTGTTGCACATGTGCACAGGGCTGCCGTTACTGGCATGCCTTTCGACTTGGGTGACTCAAACTGTGTGCCGTGTACGGTGCTCGGAAATACGCAGGAAACGACCCGCCGGCGCTATGCACGGGATGCTGCGACAAGTAAGGCATCGAGAAACGCCACCTTTGAGCGGAGAATTGAGGTATCATGTCTGTTCATCAGGACGATGTCGGCTCGCTGCTTCAGCGCGGAGGAGGAGAGCTGGGCCCTCATGCGGCGGAGGATTTCGCTGCGGGAGGCCCCATCACGGTTGATGATGCGTCTGATGCGAAGTTCACGGGGGGCATCGATGACGACCACGAAATCCAGGGCGGCATCGAGTCCGCTTTCAAAGACCAGGGCTGCCTCCACCACAACGTACGGGCACCGCCGATCGTGGCCGAGGCGACGGATCTGTTCCCGTAGCTCTTTAATCACTGCCGGATGAACGATTGTATTCAAGGCACGCGTCCGCTCAACGTTCTGAAAGGCCCGCTCGGCGAGGAGGGCCCGGTCCAGGCTTCCATCAGGCCTGTACACGTCCCTGCCAAAGGCACCGATAACCCGGCGCTTCAACGACGGGCGGCGGCTGATCAGCTCTCGTGCCTCTCGATCGGCAGAAAGTACGGTGCGGCCAAAGGACTCCAGCATTCTACAGACTGTGGACTTCCCGCTCCCGATCCCTCCTGTGATGCCGACCGTCAGGCACCGAGTGTCACTTGGCGTAGGCAACAGACCGATACTCTCGGATGACCGTGACCTTGATCTGTCCCGGGTACTCCATTTCCCGTTGAATCTTGGCCGAAATATCATGTGCCAGTTGGTCGGCCATCGTATCGTCCACCTTGCTTTGCTCGACAACAACGCGCACTTCGCGACCCGCCTGGATGGCGTAGGTCTTGGCAACGCCCTTGAACGACTGGGCGAGCCCCTCAAGCTTCTCTAGACGCTTGATATAGCCCTCAACGGACTCCCGGCGTGCTCCCGGCCGTGCTCCGCTGATCGCATCGGCGGCCTGCACGAGGGCAGCAATCGGTGACTCCATCGGAATGTCGTCATGGTGAGAGCCGATCGCATTCGCTACCAGGGGGTGCTCGCCAAGCTTCTTGGCAAGCTCGTATCCGACCAGGGCGTGGGGGCCCTCGATTTCATGTTCGGCGCATTTTCCAATATCGTGGAGCAGCCCGGCGCGCTTAGCCAGCGAGGCATCGAGTCGGAGCTCGCCTGCCATCATGCCAGTCAGGAAGGCCACCTCGACGCTGTGCTGGAGCATGTTCTGGCCATAGCTCGAGCGATACTTCATCTTGCCCACCAGCCGGGTGATTTCTCGGTGGGCACCGTGGAGACCGACTTCGAGCATCGTGTTTTCGCCCACCTTCATAACTTCTTCTTCCAGTTCAGCCTGGACCTTTGACACGATCTCCTCGATCCTTGCCGGGTGGATTCGCCCATCGGCGATGAGGCGCTCGAGTGATATGCGAGCAACTTCTCTCCGGAAGGGGTCAAATGCCGACAGGATAACAGCTTCGGGTGTATCATCTACAATAACATCTACGCCTGTCGCGGCTTCAAACGCGCGTATGTTTCTCCCCTCCCTGCCGATGATCCTCCCTTTCATTTCATCGCTCTGGATATTCAGGACGCTTACGGTAGTTTCCACCGAGTGGTCTGCCGCGGTGCGCTGGATCGCGTTGACGATTAGCTTCTGAGCCTCTTTTCGTGCCTCATCACGAGCTTTGTCGCGTATATCCTTGAGCATTTGCGCTGCTTCTGAGCGGGCTTCGGTCGCGAGATTGTCCATCAGGACACGCTTGGCCTCGTCCCGGGAAAGACCCGAGGCATGCTCAAGTCGGACGTTCTGCTCTTCGATCAAGCGCTCCAGCTCATCCTGTCGGAGGTCCAGCTGCCGGGATCGATCATCGAGGGACCGCTTCAGCGTGTTGTGCTCCCGCTCCTTTCGGGAGAGGAGTTCCACCTTCTTATCGATGTTCTCTTCGCGTGCCAGGAGTGCCTTTTCCTGGGCCTGGAGCTTGCTCCGCTTGCTCTGAACTTCTGAATCGAATTCCTTCTTTTTCGAATACCATTCATCCTTGACTTCCAGCAACTTTTCACGCCTGATGGTCTCGCCTTCTTTTTCGGCTTCCTCAAGTGTTTTGCGTGCCAGCTCCTTGGCATTGGCAACCTTGCTCTGCCCCAGTCGAGTGCTCACAGCCCACCCCAGAAGGAAGCCAAGGCCGAGGACGAGCGCCGTCACCACTGGCAGCAAGGGCTCGATCTCCATATATCCTCCGTTCACTAGGATTCCCCAGAAAAAAGAAATCCGCACAGTCCGACCGTTCCGTGGAAGGCACCTTATGAAAGAACCCTTCCTACACATTGGGTGCGCGCCTGAGCGTCTTTTACGTCCACAGCCCCACGCCGCTCACATGCAGAAGAGCGTTCGCCGCGGGGTCCCCGTCAGACGGGGTGAGGCCTGTAATCGACGCCCATGAGTCGGGCTCCCGGTATTACAGTGTTGGTTCTTTATAATGTGGTCGAAACGGCCGGCGGTGCGGATTTTCTCAATCCGTCCACACGACAGCAACCTCATATGAAAAAGAACGGTCAGCCCTCGCGAATGCAGGAATCCAGATAGTCTGCGAGCTTGCTGATTTCAGTCTCCACGTTGTGCACGAGCGCGCCGGAGCGTTCCCGCTCCTTGAAAAGATCCTCCGTGATGTTGAGCGCAGACAGCACAGCAACAGTGAGCGTCGGCTGTTCCGGGATCTTCCCGTGAATCGTCGAGATCATCTCGTCTACATACCGAGCCACCGATTGTGTGAACTCTTCGCTCTCCCCACGCAGCGCGTACTCGGAACCGAATATCGTAACCTTCGTGCTTTTCTTTTCCGTAGCCATTCGCGTGGTCCTGACCCCGTTCTTCAGAGGTATGATTCCAGCTTCGCCAGCAAGAGTTTCACTCGTGCGACGAGAGCTTCGCGGTCGCCATCGCTAACTAGCACCGCCTGATCCTCCGCCTCCGTTTGAGCGGCGCGGAGCTCAGTGATGGCCGTGTCCTTCCGTCCTACCTCGGCGCGCAGCCTCACAAGTTCGCCTTCCAGCTCCGTGAGCCGGCTGCGAAGTGTTGCGTTTTCCTCACGCAGCGATGCAATCGCCTCTCCCGCTCGTCGGGCGCGCTCCCAGAGCGACTTCAGCGCGCCGTCAAGATTTCGTTCCTCCACCAGCAGTGCACTCCGGTCTGTCGTGCCTCGGTCCATGGTGCCACTCTTGTGGATTTGCACCTAGCCTTCGTGACCACTCCGCAACACAGCGCCGTGCTGCCGTTCCATCGCCTGGGCCGTGCTCCCGATTGTCGCTTCGACTTCGGCGTCGGTGAGCGTTCGTTCCCTTGACACCAGTTCCAGCGCAAACGCTAGGCTCCGCTTCCCGGGCTCCACTCCCTTTCCCTCATAGATGTCGAAGATGGTCAGGTCGTGGAGAAGACCGCCACACGATTCCCGAATTGTCGCCTCCAGCCGCTCAACCGGAATTGACCGATCGACAAGGAAAGCGAGATCCCGCTTCACCTTGGGGTAGCGCGGTAGCGACTCGTATCGACGAATCTGTGGACGGTCCAGAACCCCTAGGACGAGCTCTGCCAGAAACACATCATGCTTGATGCCAAACTTCTCTCTGACATCAGGCCGGAGTCGACCCAGGTAGCCCGCCACAGTCCCTTCAATTTCAACGCGTAGCGAGCTATCAGTTAAACCATCGCTGGTAGAATACAAAATAAGGTTCCACTTGTCAAGCCCCAACCCTGACAGAAAGGCCACCAC
>Ga0209536_100012236_pt1 | contig 12503 bp, 15 predicted proteins | sample DeeMarSeWOR28_12_FD_187461 | JGI IMG/M metagenome (GOLD analysis project Ga0209536, IMG submission 187461) | Marine sediment microbial communities from White Oak River estuary, North Carolina - WOR-2-8_12 (SPAdes) (version 2) | ecosystem: Environmental > Aquatic > Marine > Intertidal zone >...
ACCAGCAAGAGAGCAATGCCACGGTTGTTATTGATCGTTTGGGTCATTCCAAGCATCTGTTATTCCACCCGCTCCCGCATCAAGGGCAGGGACACCATCGTTTCGAAGGTGTGCGTTTCGGCATTTTTAGCCAACTCGAGTTTTACGGCAATTGCTGTAGGTGTCGCATAACCGAATTCGTCGGAATCCGAATCCCAGGCATCGAATTCAATTCCGTCTGTGTCGTAAAACTTAAACGACAAGGATTTGACGTACTTACACAAAATCGGATCGCCGCCTTTTTTTTCAAACTCTGGATACGGATACGTATTGTCCGCTCGTCTTAGCTCTAAATACCCGTCATTCGCGGTCTGAAAGTAATAAACAATTTCAGCGATCCCTTTCCCGGAGCTCTTTTCAAAGGGCAGGTGGGCTCGACTGGTAAATCTTAAATTTTGTGCAAATCCTGTGCCACCAATCTCATCAGCGGTGGCGACCAGGCGATACGGGTCCGGCGGCTGGTCAAATTCGGGCGGTTTGTACAGGGGCCGTTGGCTAATGTGTATCGATGTCAGGTCCAGCACAATGCGTTTCATACAGGTATGGGCCATTTCATATAGTTCGGCACCGTCGTCCAGTACCGCTGTGGTTGAAAATACGGCATTAAACGAAGCCAGGGCCGTTGTCACCACGATGGCCAGGATGGCAATGGCGATCAAAATTTCCATCAGCGTAAAGCCGGCCGTGCGGTGCTGGCTTCTGGCTTCTGGCTTCTGGCTGCTGGCACCTGGCTGATAAACGCGTGCCAGGCGCTTCTGTCTTCTGTCCTCTGACATCTGTCTTCTGTTTTTGTTACCTATTCCCTCTGTAACCGATAGGTGGTTAAGCGATATGAGAATTGGTTGTTAAGGTACGCCACCGTAACTTCTATGCGTTTAAAATCGTCAGCAACTTCTCCGAGTAATTCGGAGGACACATCTGCCGCTGATACCTGCCAGCTGTATCCAGCGAAATTTTCACCAAAATCACCTGAATCCGACGAGAAAATCCCCGAAGAAGTTGTTGTTACTTCGGCCATTTTCTTTTGGGCCAGCAAGGGTGCCTGGGTATAGAAGCGGGCTGCTGTGTTCATGGTCAGGGTCTGGGAATGCATTCGATAGACGCTCACCAGAACGATCGCCAGCACAGCCAGGGCAACCATGACCTCCAGCAAGGTGAAGCCGGATCCCATTCGCTTCCGGCCCGGCGTTTTGTTATGGGATTGATGTTGAAATTCGGCCATTGATGTGCACTTTTTTATACATCAGTTATTTTTAAATTATACAAAATTTAACATACACTATACAATCTTTTTTTTGCACAAAGGGAACTTTTCTTTAGCCATTTAGCCAAATAATCGGACCATCTTCAGATATAGCGGCGAAGCTCACTAAAACGAGAAGAGGCAAATATCAAGGGAGTGTGACCATATACTGATTGCGATGCCTTTTTTATGGTCAATGGGGTTCAGTCCTCGGATTGCTCAAATGTCGGGTCACCATAAAGCCGGCGACTTGGATACCGGTCACTTAACTTTCAAAACCGGCATACGTGTCATAGCGGGTTACCTCAGATAAAAATGGCTCTATTAAATACGACACGTATGATTCCCCATCTTGCGCATGAATCAAGGCTTTGTCGGAGTAACCGTTTTTGTAAAAGGTAATATCGGTCCGGCCGGAGCTCACTTTCCCGCGAACGGGAAATTCAATATCAGCGATTTTTAAACCCTCTGGAAGCGGTTTCGTTTGCATGGCGGCATCTTCTATGTCTTGGTCAGGCATTGAATCATCGGTTTCCCAGTAATGGTCTGTATCCAGATCGAAATGCAGCGTATAGTTTCGCTGGTTTCGAACGGATGCTTCTTTTAATGACTGGATTTTACCGATGATCCAGCGGGAGCCGGTCTTGCTTTCATCTAAAAATAAGGTTTCATGGAAGCGGGGGACGCTGAATACCAGCATGATGGTCAACAACGCCATAACCACAATCAATTCCATCAGCGTAAATCCGCCAATGCTTTTATTCTCGAATGTCTGGAGTTCTGAGTACAGTTTTACAATATTATTTTGTTGAGAGCGCACAAGTTTTTATTTTAGTTTAAAAAAGTTTTATAATTTTATTTTCGAATCATAAATGAGGAATTTTTTTGATGCGTAAGGCCGCACAAGGATTTACGAGGAGGCGTACTTTATAGTACGTCGACGATGTAGATCCGCGGAGAACGCAGCGCATCGAAAAAATAACCATTTATGATCGAAAATTATTCGAGTTCCCAATTGTTGATATCCCGATTATCCTCGCCTTCGCCGCCGGGTACGCCGTCTTTGCCATAGGAGGACAGATCAAAATCTCCGTTTACGCCCGGTGATATGTACACAAATTCATTACCCCAGGGATCTTTGGGGACTTTGCGTTTCTCCAGATAACCACCTTCACGCCATTTGGGTGGAACCGCGCCGGTTTCTGGTTTTTCGACCAGCGCCTGAAGCCCCTGCTCGGTTGTCGGGTACAACCCGTTGTCGAGTTTGTACATCTTTAAAGCAGTCTCAAAAGTGGCAATGTCCATCTGGGCTTTGACACGCTTTGCTTTATCCGGTTCACCCATTATTTTAGGCCCGACGTAAAGTGCCAGGATGCCCAGTATGATGACAACAACCATTAATTCAATTAACGTAAATCCCTGGTTGTCTCTTTTATTGATGATTCTCATAGCCCATTTCCCTTCTCTTGCATGCGGCATGCTGTAAGCGCGATTATTTGATCAGCTGGTTCATCTCAAAAATCGGAAGACAAATCGACAGGACGATAAACCCGACAATGCAGCCCATGACCAGGATCATGACCGGCTCCAGATAAGAGGTCAGGCGCATGACACTGTTTTCAACCTCTTTTTCAAATACATCGGCTATTTTATTGAGCATGCCTTCCAGTTCGCCGCTCTGTTCGCCCACCTGAATCATTTGGATGGACAGTTGCGGGAAAACCTGACCTTCATTCAGGGCCGCCCACAATGCCTGTCCCTTGCCAACTTCCTGGGCTGCTTTTTCCACCGCCCCTGAAAGCAGCACATTACCGGCAATATTCTTGACAATGTCAAGTGCGATTAACATGGAGACCCCGTTTTCAAGCAAAGAGCCTAATGTGCGCGTAAACCGGGCCACTGCCATTTTGCGAGCTAAAACACCCAGAACGGGTAATGCCAGGATGGTTTTATCGTGAGCGTAACGCCCCCTGTCGGTTTTTTTGGCTCGATGCAGAGCAACCCCGGCGCCGACCACCAAAATTAGAATAACCCACCAAAAAGATTTAAAAAAATTACTTAAAAAAATCAACAAGCGAGTCGGAGTCGGCAATGTCTGGCCCATGTCCAGGAAAATAGCGGTGATGCTCGGTACAATGTAGGTCAACAGTACAAACAGGACAATTGTTCCGATCACACACATAAACAGCGGATAGGCCAGAGCGGTCTGAATCCGATTGGTCAAATCCTGCTGTTTTTCGGTAATGTCGGCCAGCCGCTCCAGTACGATTTCCAGGGTACCGGAAGTCTCTCCGGCACGCACCATATTAACATAAATCGGTGTGAAAACTTTTGGGTATTGCGACAGGGCCTGGGCAAAACTCTGACCTTCAACGATACTATCTTTGAGCTGGGCCAAAACAGTCTTGAGTCGATGGGATTTGGTCTGGGGCACGAGGGCGTCAATGGCCGAAACGAGCGGAAAACCCGCCGAGATCAGAGTTGACAGCTGGCGTGTCATGATGGCAATTTCAGCCGGTTTAACGCGTCTCAGATAGCGAGACAGTTTAGCGACCCGGGCTGTCTTTATCTCGGTTGTCTCTTTTTCCTGAGTTTCTTTGACATCAACCGGATAGATGCCGCTCGCTCTTAATTTCTGCCGAGCGGCCCTGGCACCGTCCGCATCGATGATACCGGATGTCATTTTGCCTCTGGCATCCAGGGCTGTGTATTCATAAACGGGCATTACGCAGTTGCTCCGAAATTTACCTGCGGCCGCAAAGCTGTCAGCGGCTGATCAATGAATTTGATGATATTGTGGTTCCAACAATAATCTTACCTTCTCATTCATTTTGATGCAAGATTCTGGTGATTAGGATATGATTTTATGCGCCTACTTTCAACTGGATTTTTATTGCAATTCCTGTTCCGGAAGCGCCTTTTCCGGCGGATCCACATGGACGATGACATCCAATATTTCCGGAATATCTGCAATGATTCGACACCTGACATCATCGGCAATATCATGGCCCTGTCGCACGGTTAACGATCCTTGAACGACAATATGCAAATCCACCTGAATGCTGTTGCTGATGTACCGGGTTCTGATATCATGAACCTGCTGGACATTTTCGTTATGGTGGGCGATCTCACGGATCTTTTTGCGCGTCTCTGACGGTACGCCCGCGTCAATCAATTCACTGAGTGCCGGCCACATGATTTTAAAAGATGCATGAATGATAAAAATTGAAACCACCGCTGCACCAACGTGGTCAAGAAACGACCAGGACGGAAATAATCGGGCACCTGCAACGGCAATCAATACCGGAAGCGAACTCAAGGCATCGGTCCGATGATGCCAGGCATTGGCTGCTAAAGCAGCGCTTTTGAGGCGTCTGCCGGTTCGAGCTGTCCACCGGTAGATAGCCTCTTTGCAGATGATTGAGGCCAGTGCTGCCAGGACGGCAATCCAGCCCGGAGCAGAGGCATCTTTATAATGCAGGGTTGAAATAGCCTTCCAGCCGATACCGATGCCGGCTGCCGCCAGCATGATGCCGATAAAAGCGGTCACCAGGGTTTCCACACGCTTATGACCATACGGGTGATCATCATCCGGTGGTCGTTCCCAGTAATGCGAACCTGCAATCACAGCAGCATCGGTTGTCAGGTCGGTCAGCGTATGAATGGCATCGGCAATCAGTGCCTGACTTTTTCCCAAAATGCCGGCTGCGAATTTAAGAACGGCTAGAAATAAATTTATGAAAAGCCCGATCCATGTGACCTTGCGCACAACCTGCTCTCTGTTTGCGATACCCGGCGTATCTTTTTGCCGATCCGTTTGCTTTTCTGTCAAGGTTACTCCCTCGCATTCGGCTCAAGTTTAAAAATCGCCCTGTTGCCATATATACCATTTTGGCTTATAAAATGATACTGCTTTGGGCATCAAACAACAGGTTCAAGGTTCAGAGGTTCAGGGTTTAGCGGTTCAAATCAGTGGCCGCTGGCTCCTCGCTTCTGGCTGCTGGCCAGGAGCCGGCCTGCGACGAGCTCAGCCGAGGCGTGACCAAGAAGCCAGAAGCCTGAAAATTAAGTGCCATGATATGCCTATACACTAACAGAATAAAAAGCTCCGAAAGAAAGGTTGACCATGAATTTGTTGAACAGTTTCAGCTTTGAGTTGCCCACCAAAATAGAATACGGCGTCGGCGCTGCCAAAGGCCTGGTCGATGTGATTAAAAATGAAAAATTCAGGAACCTGTTGCTGGTTACCGATGAGGGTGTCCTGCATTCAGGCCTTCTGAAGCGGGTAACTGATGTGCTGGATGCCCATCAGCTGAATTGGGACGTATTTGATCGCGTTGAACCCAACCCCAAAGATTACAATGTCGAAGAGGGCACTGAAACTGCCATGCGCTTCGGCACAGATTGCCTGGTGGCTGTTGGGGGCGGCAGCCCGATTGATTGTGCCAAGGCTATTGCAGTGGTGGCCCGCCAGGGCGGGGCTGTCCGCGATTATGAAGGCCCCGGCAAAATAGGTCCCGACGTGTTGCCGTTGATTGCCATCCCGACAACCGCCGGAACCGGCAGCGAGGTGACCTTCAGCTCGGTGATTACCGATTCCAGCGAGAAATTCAAATTCAGCATTAAAGATCCTAAAATTGCGCCACGGGTTGCGCTGGTTGACCCGGAGATGACGCTGACCATGCCGCCGGCGTTAACTGCGTCGACCGGCATGGATGCCTTGACGCATGCCATCGAAGCCTTTACAGCCAGGGCCTCCGAACCTTTGGCGGATGCCGCCGCCCTGTATGCGATCGAGTTGATTGCCGCCTATCTCAAAAGTGCTGTAGCCGATGGTGACAATCTGGAAGCCAGGGCAGGAATGTTGCTGGGCAGCGTGCTGGCCGGAATTGCCTTCAGCCATTCGGATGTTGCAGCCGTTCATTGCGTGGCCGAAGCACTCGGCGGAAAATATGACGCCGCACACGGTGTCTGTAATGCGGTCGTATTGCCGGCTGTGATGGAATACAACATGGAATACTGCAAAGCGCAATATGCGCGGATTGCCGTCGCCATGGGATTGACATATGAGAATATCGATGAAGGCGCCCGCCAGGCGGTCATGGCCGTAAAGCAACTGGCTGCAGATGTCCGGCTTCCGGAGTTTGGAACACTGGGTGTTCAGGAAAGCGATCTGGAAGAGCTGGCAGCCAATTCTTTTAAAAACGGCAGTAATATCGATAATCCGCGGCCCATGTCAAAAGAAGATTATTTAAAGCTGTTCAGACACTTAACCGCTTGAAGGATGCCTCAGATTCTCCATTACCGCCAGAGATGGATCGGGTTAAGCGCTCAAGGCTGAAAGCTCAAAGCTTAAGGCTAAGACAAGTTAATGAAATCATTTATTTTTATGGGCTTTGCGCCTCAATAACCGATAAACCATGATTCAAATCATTGACGCTGACACCGCAGATCATTACTGAAAGGAGAAACATTTGGGTACCCAGAACCTGTCCGGCAAGATCGCGCTGGTGACCGGCGCCTCCCGCGGGATCGGGCGGGCGATCGCCCGACGATTGAGTCTCGATGGTGCAGCTGTTGCGGTCAACTATATCAGCAACGCTAACAGTGCTGCAGAAACTGCAGCTGAAATTAAAGCTGGCGGCGGTGACGCCATTGCTCTACAGGCGGATGTCTCAAAACTTGAAGATATTCATAGGCTTTTCGATCAGACCATTGAACACTTTGGCCGGATCGATATTTTAATCAATAACGCCGGTATCCGCATCAGCAAAAATGTTGCTGACATCGATGAGGCCGAATATGATCGTCTGTTTGCCATCAATGTGAAGGGGACATTCTTTGCATGTCAACTGGCCGCTCGCCAACTTTCTGCTGGCGGCAGGATTGTCAATATTTCATCGGCCGTGACGCGCATGATGTTGCCCGGCTATTCCATCTATGCTGCCAGCAAGGGCGCCGTCGATCAGATCACCCGGGTGCTGGCAAAAGAACTGGGCGGACGTCATATTACTGTCAACGCAGTTGCTCCTGGCCCGGTGGATACCGAACTTTTCCGTGATGGCAAATCAGGTGAGCAGATTCAGCAGATGGCACAGATGGCCGCGCTGGGTCGCATCGGTGAGGATGAGGATATAGCGGACGCTGTGGCGTTTTTAGTCAGCGATGACGCCCGCTGGATTACGGGGCAGACCATCCATGTCAACGGCGGCTTCATCTAGTTTCCATTTCAGATTTGGATCTTTTTCCGATGAGCTGTGTTCTCCACGGATTTTGGCTTTTGACGTACAACAAAGTACGCCAAAAGCTAAAATCCCTGTGCGGCCTTGCTCATCGAAAAAACCTCTCATCTCTGAAATGGAAACAAATTCATTTTATTCAATTTAATCCTTACGGAGGCAGCTGTTAAGCGAGGTTCAATTTTCATACATAGTTTTAATGCTTTTGAAACGGGTTTTCCATAAAGTCGTCTCTTAAACGGAAACAATTATCTAAGAAAGCCGGATAAAATTTAGTGATCCCGTTATTCATACTCCAGTACTCTCATACTCCATTACTCCAGCAACAGGTGTTATGGATGAACATACTTCCTAAAATATAATTGCTTTTGGAGAGGTCGACCATGAGAATCTCGCTGATTGCGGCGATGGCCAAAAATCGGGTGATTGGCCGAAAGGGTGATATCCCCTGGACAATACCGGGGGAGCAGAAGATTTTCAAAAAAATCACCCTCGGCCATGCGGTCATTATGGGAAGAAAAACATTCGAATCTCTCAAATGCCCGCTTCCGGAAAGAACCAATATCATTGTCACGCGCCAACCGGACTATGTTGCCAAAGGGTGCCTTGTCGTTCATGATCTTTCACAGGCCTTAAAAAGCTGCCCTCCCGAAGAAGATGAAGCCTTTATTATCGGAGGCGGCCAGCTGTATCAGGCAGCATTTGCCGTGACCGAGCGTATATATTTGACGGTGATACCCCGAGACATCGACGGCGATACCTTTTTTCCGGAGATTCCATCGACTCAATTTCAAGTGATCGAATCCAAAACGATTACGGCAACCGGCATCGAACCCTACGATTTCTATATTTATGAGCGAATTCAATAATGAAGAAACCCAATCCCGAATACATAAAGCGAATCAATGAGATTGTAAATATTTGTCCTTATTTTGATCTACTGTCAATGAAGCTGGTTGATGTCGGTGTCGGGTACGCATCTCTTGAAATAGAGCTGGCCCGGAAGCATTTACAGCCATTTGGCGTGGTGCATGGGGGTGTGTTCGCCTCGATCATCGATGCGGCCGCTTTCTGGTCGGTTTATTACGGGATTGAGGATCCGGATGTCGGCATTACCACCGTTGATTTGAAGCTAAACTATCTTGCGCCCGCCGTAACCGGCAAATTGATTGCCAGCGGTCGTCAGATCAAAGTCGGTCGAACACTCGGTTATGCTGAAGCAAAGGTTGCCGATCAAAAGGGTAAGGTTTTAGCTCATGGGACTTCGACGCTGATCATCTTGCCCGGAAAGGCCATTGAAGCCGACCCACCGCTGCCCCCAAAATTTATAGAATAAGTTATACACAGGGGTTAAATTAATTTCGTGCTTTACTGCTTTCGTGTTTTCGTGGTTGTATGTAAAAATCTTTTTATATCAACTGTAAGCTATAGGAGAGATCCATGAGCGATACCCCCAATGAAACCTACGGATGGAATCCGGATATGCAAACGCCCTTGCTGGGCAAACTCAAAGCAGACCTGAAGCAATCCATGCTACAAAAGGACGTCGCAGCGCGCAGCACCATCCGGCAAATTATGGCTGAATTTCCGAAATTAACCGTTCCCATTACCCTGGAAAGCGGAAAGAAATCCACCCGGCTCAAAACGGCTGAAGAAATTACCGATGATGATATCATCGGCATCATTCAGGGACTGGCCAAATCGGAGCGAATGGTGCTGGAAGCTAAACAGGAAGAAACTTCTGAATATCTGCGCACGCTTCAACTGTATTTGCCCCGCATGGCGAGCCGCGAAGAAATCATTGCCTGGATTAAAGACAACATTGATTTCTCTGACTACAAAAACAAAATGCAGGCCATGGGCACCATCATGAAGCATTTCGGCAAACAGGCGGATGGAAAAATGGTCAATCAGATCTTGCAAAAATGGCAATAAAGATAAAATCCTATGCTCGAATATCGCGGCAAGATGCGACTCGACTGAGCCCTTCGGCCGTGAGCTCAGGGCCGAACGGCTCGTCGAAGCCCGCTCCCGACAGTTTTAAAAGCTGATGATCGAACAAAAAAACACATCAAAAACCCGGGAACGGTTTGATCCGTTTACAGATCGCACCGCACGGGATATGCGAAACGCTTTGTCCGAGGCCTTTGTCGCGGCTTTAGACGCCAAGAATCCGGATGGGGTTGGGCCCACCGCCCAACGCTGGCGGGAGCAAAATCTGTCATCGATACATTCTACCTACATCGATACGCGTCTTCGACGGTATCGGCATGTCTTCAATGCCATCCGCAGCGGCAATGTCAATGACCCCTTGCAGCAGGCGCTGATTATCTGGAACCAGGGCCTTTTCTTCGAGTTTCATGACCATCTGGAAGCCATCTGGAAATCTGCAACCGGAGACAAGCGGCAGGCATTAAAAGGTCTGATCAAAGCTGCCGGTGTTTACATCCATTTGGAGCAGAAACACCAGCAGGCGGCCCAGAGCCTGGCGGCCAAGGCCCTTGCACTTCTGCTGCAGCACCGCCATTGCCTGACGTTTATGGCTAACCCAGAAACGCTTCTGAATAAGCTAAAAACCATTGATCCGGATCCACCTCAACTGGACATAGCGTCTTTTGCTGATTAAATCATCTTTTTTGGAAAGGACTTTTTATGCCAAATCGACACTTTTTAAAATTCGGGCTTCGCTTTGCTTTTTTTGTCTTTGTTCTGCTGGGTGCCTTTTGGGCGACGATTTCAGAGCTGCCGGCCAAGACAGTCACAGTTGAGCAGAGCACCCAAAATTGTCTGTGGTCGATTCAAACCCAATCCAATAAAATATATTTGCTGGGCTCCATACATGTCCTCAAGCCGGAAACCTATCCCCTGGATCCTGCCATCGAAAAGGCCTATGCCTCCAGCGAGCGCATTATCTTTGAGACCGACATTGCGGCTATGCAAGATCCGGTCATGCAGGCCAAAATGCTTGAAATGGGGATGTATCCCGCCGGGCAGAACCTTTTTGAGAACATTGCGGGCGACACGCGAAAACAGCTTGAGAAAAAAATGAGCGCGCTCGGATTGCCGCTGGAAGCCTTTTCGCAGTTCAAGCCCTGGTTTGTGGCCCTGACCCTGACAACGCTGGAATTGCAGCGCCTGGGGTACAATCCTCAATATGGCATCGATGTTTATTTTTTTGGCAAGGCCCAGAGTGGCGGCAAAGAAATCGGATACCTTGAGCCCCCCGAGTACCAGATCGATCTGCTGGGCAACATGGCCGACAAAGATCAAAACGACTTTTTAAAACAGACCCTCGCGGATCTGGAACTGATCGGCGAACTGGCGGGTGATCTGGTGGACAGTTGGAAATCCGGCAATGCGGATAAACTGCATGAGCTGCTTCACAAAAGCTTTAAAGATTATCCGGATCTGAACGATCGTCTGCTGATTCAACGCAATCTAAAGTGGGTAACAGAAGTTGAACAGGCCATGCGCCAGAACAAAACCGTCCTTTTTGTCGTCGGCGCAGGCCATTTGGTCGGCCCCGAGAGCGTTGTCGAATTGTTGCGCAAGAATGGATACAAGGTAAAACAGCAATGACTGCAACCGATGAGCGCAGCTCCTGGCGGCTGAGGATGCATGAGGTCATTTTTGAAGCCGACACGACGGCCGGAAAATGGTTCGATGTCCTGCTGATCCTGGCCATCCTGACCAGTGTCGTACTGGTTTTAATGGACAGCGTCAGCGCCATCCGAAGATCATACGGTCAGATTTTATTGGCCGGTGAGTGGCTTTTTACGGTGCTGTTTACCATCGAATACCTGTTGCGGCTGCTGAGCGTTGGGCGGCCGGTTGCTTATGCCACCAGCTTTTACGGTATTGTCGATCTGTTGGCCATTTTGCCCACCTACCTGAGCATTCTTTTTCCGGGGGCCCAATATCTGCTGGTCATACGGATATTGCGGGTTCTGCGCATTTTTCGAATACTGAAACTGGTTCAGTATCTGGGTGAGGCCCGGTTGCTTGTTCAGGCTTTACGGGCCAGTCTGCGTAAAATTATCGTTTTCCTGATGACCGTCTTAACGCTGGTCACCATATTCGGAGCCCTTATCTATTTGGTCGAGGATCCTGAAAACGGTTTCACCAGTATACCCAAAAGCATCTACTGGGCAATTGTGACGCTGACTACGGTCGGTTACGGGGACATTTCGCCCCAGACCATCTTGGGCCAGTTGATTTCCTCGGCAATAATGATTATTGGTTATGGTATTATTGCCGTTCCGACCGGCATCGTCACGGTTGAACTGGCGCAGGCCTTCAAACGCCAGATCTCTACCCAGGCGTGTCCGGAGTGCAGCGCCGAAGGACATGACCGCGACGCCAAATTTTGTAAATATTGTGGCGCCAAGCTTTGACACATTTGGTTTTCGTTAACGAACGCAAAGGATTGCAAGCGTTCCGTCTCAGAAATCGCCTTTCAGAAAACAACATGCCCGTCCAGTAAAATAAGGGCTGCCAATTTATGAACGGACGCCATTTTGATCCGAGCGAAATTCAAAATTATTTCTGGGACACAACGCCAAGCGAACCGGGAAAATATAAACATGTTGAACTCAAATCTTGTTTTAATCCATCTGATGCTGGCCGTATTTTGTCTGTCAGCGCTGAACTGCGCCGCCCAGACCCCTTCTATGGAAAAACCGCATCACACCCCTGACGGATTCAGAAATGTCGATGCCTACGAGGAAAATGGGTTTTCGGATTTCTTAAGATGGCGCCGTGAACGTGCCAAAATGGATATACCGGGACCGGAGCATTATTCCTTTCCGCTGGCGGAAAACGATCCAAACTTCTTAAGCCATAACCGAGATCAGAACACCGTGACCTGGATCGGGCATGCCACCTTACTGCTACAAATGGGGGGGTACAATATCTTAACCGATCCGCATTTTTCAGAACGGACTTCCCCGGTCCAGTGGGCCGGCCCGGAAAGAGTCGCCCCG
>Ga0209536_100012237_pt1 | contig 12502 bp, 10 predicted proteins | sample DeeMarSeWOR28_12_FD_187461 | JGI IMG/M metagenome (GOLD analysis project Ga0209536, IMG submission 187461) | Marine sediment microbial communities from White Oak River estuary, North Carolina - WOR-2-8_12 (SPAdes) (version 2) | ecosystem: Environmental > Aquatic > Marine > Intertidal zone >...
ATCGCTCCTACGCTGGCGGATGAGCTTGAGGAATTCGTCACGGGTTTGTTGTTGTTTGCGAAACACACCCAACATTTCGCTGGTGACCGCCACAGTATTCTGCTTTTCCACTCCCCGCATGCTCATACAAAGATGGCGGGCTTCCATGACGACGCCCACCCCATGCGGCTTGAGCTTATTGTAAAGCGTGTGAGCAATTTGGACGGTCAACCGTTCCTGGACTTGCAACCGGCGACTAAAGGCATCCACGACCCGCGGAATTTTGCTGAGCCCCACCACATGTTTACTAGGAATATACCCGACATGACATTTCCCAAAAAACGGCAACAAATGATGCTCACAGAGGCTAAAAAAATCGATATCGCGCACGATAACCATTTCATCGTAATCAATGGGGAATAGCGCTCCATTGAGCAATTCGTCAATATCTTGTTGATAGCCTTTCGTGAGATAAGCCAGGGATTTGGCCACCCGCTTGGGCGTATCCTGCAGTCCATGCCGTTGAGGATTTTCACCCAGGTTTTCCAGTAATTGCTTGACGATGACCTCAAGGTTCGCGAGATTAGGCATACACACGGTCTCGCTCTTTTCCCGGATGAAGGCCCCTGGCCTTGTTGATGAGGGCCGCTTCTTTTTAATCGGCATCAGTTCTCCTTGATCCTATTGCTGACGGAACCACTGGCTTTTGGGGAGCTCCAATATATTCAAAGAAATTGTCACGGGTTTCAATCACGCCGATTTTCTCCAATTGCCCGGAAGGGATCTGATCAACCAGCAGGTCCCAGATCAAGCGGGCTAAATTCTCGCCGGTCGTCGTAACTTGTGCAAAGGCGGGATCGAAATTGAGATGTTGATGATCAAAACGGTCCACAATATGTTCTTTTACGAGTCGATCCAAGGCATCCACATCCGTGATCAATCCCGTGTGTGGATCCAGCTCTCCCTGCACCGTCACGAGCACCGTATAATTATGCCCATGCCCGTTCAGATTATTACATTTGCCAAAAATCTTTCGGTTGAAGTCCTCTGTCAATTGATCAGTATGCAGCCGATGGGCGGCACAAAAGGTATAGGTCCTGGTGATGGAGGATTGATACGGCATAAAATTTAGGAGGAGGGTTTTCCCGCTACGCTATGATGACGTTGGAAATCGATCTTTGGTGCGTGGGCTACCGCATCCATTACTTTTGAGATATCTTCATTTCCCCTGATTTTCCAATTCCTGGTTCGCCCCATTTTTCTTCTGGGACTTGCACAATCACATCCCCCCGCACTCGAGCCTGACAACCCAAACGATGGTAAGGCTCGGTCAGGGCTTCCCGATCAAGCAAATCCTGCTCATCAAAATCGATATCGGAGAGATTTTCGGCGCCCGCAATGACATCGACCCGGCAGGTTGTGCAGGAGGCGTTACCGCCACAATCATGATTTAACGGAAATCCCAGTTTCTCCGCAGCTTCTAAAAGCGAAAGGTCTGACGGGACCTCCCCACTCTTACCATCGGGATGAAGAAATGTGACGCGAGGCATCATTCCTTCTCCTCACCCTGCGCCCACCGGAGCGGGCTTGAATGGACATCGCCCCAGGCGAATATGTTCTTCGAATTCTTGACGAAACAGCCGCAAACTATTTTGTACCAACACTGCGGCTCCCGTCACGAGGGTACAAAATCCGGTGCCTTTGACAAATCCACAAATTTGTAAGAGTTTGGCCAGATCGTTCTCGTCTCCTGCTCCATCTTCGATTTTTCTGATCAGGGTGGCTAATTCTTGCGTGCCAATCCGGCAAGGTGGACATTGACCGCAACTTTCCCGTTCAAAAAACCCCGAAAACTTGAGGGTTTTCTCCACCATGCATGTTGCATCATCCACGACAATCACGCCTGCTGACCCCAAGCCGGTACCCGCTTTCTTGAGCGAATCAAAGTCCATGGCTAAATCTAATTGATCCGCTCCCACCATGGAAAAAGACGGCCCTCCAGGAAAGACGGCTTTGACACCATGTCCATTCGGCACACCTTGCCCGCAGACCTCAATCAGATGGCGGATGGTCGTCCCCAGCGGGAGTTCATAGACACCGGGTCGATTAACAGCCCCACTGAGTGAAAATAACATCGTCCCTGGGGTGGTACTGGTTCCCACCTCGCGAAACCATCCAGGACCGTTCCGTAAGAGTTGGGGAATATTAGACAAGGTTTCAACATTGTTCACCAGTGTGGGCTTGCCATGCAGTCCATACTCCGTGGGATAAAAGGGTGGCTTTTGCTTGGGCTGGGCTGGCCGACCCTGCATGGATTCCAACATGGCGGTTTCTTCACCCGCCACGTAACTGCCATAGCCATCAAAAATTTCAATGTCCAGATCGAGCCCTGTTCCTAGAAAATTCTTCCCCAATAATCCCTGCTCTTTGGCTTGTTCTTTGGCCCGCTCAAAGATCGCTCGTTCTTCCGAGAATTCATGGTTCAGATAGATATAAGCCGCTTTCGCTCCAACCGTGTGCGCCGCAATCAGGCATCCTTCCAGAAGTTGGTGAGGATGATGGCGAAGCAAATACCGATCCTTGAACGTACCCGGCTCATGTTCTCCAGCATTACACACAAAGTACCGCTCTTTGACCCGGTGATGAAACACCTTGTCCCATTTCAGGCCGGTAGGAAATCCTGCGCCTCCCCGTCCACGAAGATGCGCCTCCTTCAATTGGGCAATAATGGTTTCCGGATCCTTTTTGGCGACACACTGGACCCACGCCTCATATCCCCCTTGTTGACGATAAGGTTCAATTTCCCATGGTTCGCCCGGTACCTCCCGCAACACGCGAGGTGCAAATGCGTTACCCACCGAAGCCCCCTTGATAAAATGTTCGGACCCACATGCGTACTGGCATTCTTTGCATCATCATTTTTCTACTGTATTCTGCAACAAACTCTCTACTCCGGAAACCAAATTCCCCTTCATGCTCATAAGGAAATTCGCCCCTCAATGCGGTCCAAGGTCACCGGCACGATTCACTATACGAACGGGTCTCCAAAGTCGTCAAGGTGACAAGATGAAGAGTAAGAACCACCGTTGAAGTAAGGGGAAAGAGATGGACAAGCCCATCACAAATTCGAAAAATTTCAGTTGGCTTTCTTCATCACCTGATCAACATGTCCGCACAATTCCCGCACCGCCTTGGCGGAGGCCTCCAGTGCGACTTGCTCCTGAGAAGTGAGCGCATATTCAATAATCTCTTCGGCCCCACCTGCTCCTAATTTCACCGGCACACCCAGGAAGAGATCATTGAAGCCGTATTCCCCTGCACACAAGGCCGCACAGGGAAGAATTTTCTTCTGATCTTTGGAGATAGCCTCCACCATTTCCACCACAGAGGCTGCAGGGGCATAAAACGCACTCCCTGTTTTGAGCAGATTGACGATTTCGATTCCCCCCTCACGAGTCCGCTTGATCAGGGCTTCTAATGCCTCCGGCGACAGCCATTCGCTCACCGGTCGCCCTGCCACCGTGGTATACCGATTCAATGGCACCATCGAATCGCCATGCCCTCCCAAGACCATCGCGTGAATATTTTCCACCGATACCTGCAAGGCTTCTGCAATAAAGGACCGGAATCGCGCAGAATCCAGCACGCCCGCCATTCCGATAACCCGGTTTCTGGGAAATCCGCTCACCCGGTAGGCGACGTGAGTCATGACGTCGAGGGGGTTGGAGACAATGATGAAAATTCCCTCGGGAGAGCGTTTGGCCGTTTCGCGAACCACTGAGGACACAATGTTGGTATTAGTTTCCAACAATTCATCCCGGCTCATCCCCGGCCGTCGCGGGACACCTGACGTGACAACGATAATGTCTGAATTTTTCGTCGCCTCGTAGTGATTGACGCCAGTCACCGCTGAATCATACGCACAAATTGGGCCGGCTTCTGCCAGATCCAGGGCCTTGCCTTGCGGGAGGCCTTCGATAATATCGACCAGCACAATGTCGTACCAGTTTTTTTCTGCTAACCGTTGCGCGATGGACCCACCGACATTCCCAGCCCCCACTACGGTCACTTTGATTCGGCTCATGAAACCACCTATCCCTCTGAAGGGATCGCCAGCCATGCATATTCAATCATCTTCATGGCTCGTCCACCCTGCGACTTTAAAATTTATGGTGCACACGAAATTATCTCCGTCATAAAAATTCACTTTGATCTTTTTCTTTCCGTATTCCCGACTCAAAAACTCTTCCGGATGGTCAATGAACTCCTGGTAGGTTCCCGCCTCATAGCCTCCCAATTCCACGAACGTGACAATCATGCCGGCCTTGACCTCCTGAAGCATCTTGGTCGTACACCGAGGGAAAATTTCCCAAAACTTTTCACGTATCTCATCCTGAGTTGGCTCGGGCCGGTCTCCATCCGACGGCCGGTCCTTCCGGTCAAACTTCGCCTGCCGCCGGACATAGGGATATTGATGTCCGGTAAATAACTTATACAGCCAGGGTGGCACATCAGGACGTGAGGCGGAACTGGTCATACATCTCCCATGTCATGTTATCTGGCCGTGAGCCGTTGATAAATTTTAGGCAACCTGGTGGGAAGCGAATCGACTTCATCCACAACCACATATCCGATCTCCCCATACATTCGCTTCACATAATCGGTCGGCGCTCGATCAATCGTGATGCAAAAGGGATGAACCCCTTTGAGACGGGCTTCCCGAAGAGCCATTTTGGTGTCTTCCAGGGAATATTCATCAGCATAGTCATCATCTAAGGGTTTGCCATCACTGATCAGAATGAGTAGCCGGACCTTCGCGGCTTGCTGCATCAAGCGATGGGTGGCATGTCGAATCGCGGCGCCATCACGGTTCTGTTGCCGGGGTTTGACTCCGCTGATTTTCAAGCCGACTCTTCCGCCAGATCGTTGATCAAAATCCTTGAGGACCTGAATGTCTACTGATTGGCGGGTTTGCCCGGAAAATCCATACATGGCGTATTGGTCACCAATGGCAGCCAGCGCTTCCGAGAGCAACAGCAAGCCTTCTTTTTCAATGTCGATCACGGGACGAGCTCTGGACCCGATCTGACGGCCTGTCGATCCACTCATATCCACGAGAAACGCCACAGCCACCTGTCGATCGCGTTTTTGCCTGGTGCAATATACCTGATCGGAAGGGTCATTCCCGCGCCGCCGGTCAACCATCCAATTCACCAAGGCATCAAAATCAATGTCCTCTCCATGAGATTGGCGTCCCATTCGACGAAAGGCTTCCGGACGAATGGTTTCAAAATAGCGTCGAATGAGTCGCACAATCGGCCCATACGCTTGAAAAGTCTCATCCACAAAATCCGGGGAACCTTCACGAGCCGGTTGCTCAATCACCCGACACCATTGTGGTCGATAGTCGTGTATAGTCCCATCCCATTCTTCATAGAGATACTCTCCCTGACGAAGACGGGTTCCCTGTTGACCGTCTATCGGATGGAGGTTGGGCTGAAACCATTGCTGCATAGGCGATTCACCAAAGATCGGTTTCCCGGGATCTTGCGAAGGAGCGGGTTCAGAAGAAGGTCGACGATCCAATTGACTGCGTGAATCACCCCCAGCCGTACCTTCCAACGTGCCTCCTTGATCTTGATGAGATCCTGCTTGTCCTTGCGATGCACTTTTCTCTTCCCCACCTTTGACGTGGTCCGGATTGAGAATGCCCCGATAGCCCCAGTTGGTCATCGGCTGATAGGCCTCTTCTATGTGCTCAGCCGCTTCTGGATTTCCATTTGAATCAGATACTCCCGATGTATTGGAAAAGGGTTCGAGCTGTTCATCGTGCTTCTCCAGTGTCCCGATCCGACGCTCCAATTCCTGATACAGCCGGTCGGCGAGTTCCACCGTATCATCGACGGTCGCGGTAGGGTGCAAAATAGTTTTGGCGATTTCCCAGATGTCATCGATAACTTCTTGAAGCCCCGGACGAGTGAAGTCCTCTTTGGTGAACCCTGCGAAAAGCAACAACAAGGCGTCCAGCACGATCTCACGCGCAGTCATGCCGTGGGAAAACGTGCGAGTTTCCAGAGCTTCCCTTGTCAGAGTCGTTAAATCCTCTTGTAATCCTGGATATTCCTGACGGAGCAGAAAATCAATCCGGCCATCTTCCACAATTTCCCACAAATCCCGGATAATCCCGGGCTGCGGGTAGCGTTGAAAAAGACTCCCCAATGTGTGAACGGCGCTATTTTGATCGAGGACTTCTTTGTCGTATCGGGTTTGTACGCCTGCGGCCAATCGTTGTAATACCTGATGAGAGAGCACATAGGTACCAAACTCTAAATGGCCGACTTCATGGGCGACCATGACCGTATACCATCGTCGATTACCTTCCCGGGTCTCCGATCGTCGCATGACGAGGGGAAGATACACCGTTTTCCCATCCGCGCTGACTTGCGCTTTCCCAGAGAGATGCTCCGCTGATGGTTGACCGGTGCCGGACGAACCTCCTGCAGTCTCGGGAAGGCCCTCTAAAGCCACGTCTTCTCCACATAAAGCCCTCGCAAACATTTTCAATGATCGGGCGACCTGACGAAGTGGCACCCCGCTCATCGCCTGCTCAACAGCCGAACAGGCCTGCCGAGTTTCCAACCCGAAGAAGGCTCTTCCAGCCTCAACACTATATTCCAGCGCCTCCATCCCCTGGCCAAACCACGCATCAAAGACCACGGAATCTTCTTCTTTTCCGGTCAACGCAACCACCTCGGGAACCTGATTGAAATAAGCGAGAGTGGCAATGGAATCTCGATCTGCCACAAGAAGCCCGAATTTCAAGATCCGGATTTGCCAATCAACCGTCGGGATCCTTGCCAGGATCCCGGGTGCCTTGGCTAAAAAAGAAACCGCCTGTTCAGGAGAATGATCCGCCAGATTAGACCCCAGATCAATGACTGATTGTTTGACTTGCGCTTCCTTGATATCAAGAAACAAACTGGGACTGGTTCGGAAAAACTCCAAGGTCCCAATGTAGTCGGGTTTTCCAAAACTATTTTGAATCATGAGCTTCATGCCAAACCCGATCCAAGCCTTAGCCGATTGCAACGGAACAGCTTTCGCAATAGCAGGACACTCACGGAAAAATTCATTTCCTAACACATAATTCCACGCTGCCAGTTCCATCCCGAGTTGAGCCCACTCGTGAATCTCAGAAAGAGGAATTTCCCCACATAATTGCGGAAGCACCTTCAACCATTCGTACGCACATTGTGGGGCGGCCTCCAAGGACCCATCGGCCAGTTCCAAGACGTGAGTCAGCAATTCGTCCCTTTTCGGCTCCTTGTCCAACAATCCGAGAATCATGGGGCTTTCTTTGAAATATCGCAGACCAAGAGCGCCAGAGGCTTGTGCGAACGTAATCCCTAAATCTAACCAGGGAATGACACCGGCTAAGCATCCTCTTCGATTCACTTCACCGAGAGCCCATACGGCTTCGCCCTGGATTTTGGACGAAACCGCTTTCAATTCAACGAGTAATTCCAACACAGGAGCTCGAGAATGATCTTCCCCTAATCTTTCGTAAAGAAGCTGCGCGGTGGCCGGATCGAGCCGGTCCAATAACAGTTTCTGAAGGTCGTCTTGTGGGGTTGCGGAAGACATGCAATCAATAGAACGAAGTATTGGTTTTCTTTGTAAAAATGAGATCTATTCCCTACGGGCTAACCCGGCCTTGTGACCAAGTTGAGGCTGGGCATTATAAAAGTGGATAGAGGGGTTGTAAACTCATCCGCCCTTCTGTCCGGTTTCCCACATGAAAGCAAAAACATGGCTTCTCTCTCCTCTCCCCGTACGTGCTTTCCCTGGACCATATTACAGGGGGTTCGGGGAAGGACCCCGGGGAAGGCATGCGCCTATTTCGGCGAGAGTCTTCCCTTTAATGAATACGCGCTTCTGCCTTGAGCTGAGACCTGATATCAGCTGCACATATTGTTGAGGAATACTCAGGTGTCGCGCCAGAAATCGGGTCAATTCTGCGTTGGCCTGACCATCCACCGGAGGAGCCGCAATTCGAATCTTCAGAGCTTCCCCGTATAGCCCCACGATTTCAGTTTTTGACGCTCGCGGCTGAATATGAATACGGATTTCCACCCCTTCTGATCGTTCTATAGCATACTTTCCCAGTTCCATATAAAAAAATTCCAATAACAATTACAGATAACTTCTTATTTCATACCCATAAAAAAAGAAGAGAAAATATTTAAATCAACCAAGAATAAGCAGCCAATAATGGCAATAAACCATTTTATTTCAATGCTCTTTGAAGCATATCCAGATCTTGACAGGGGCCTGAACGGCTTGTAAAATTATTTAAAAATGATAACCGTTATCAATTTCGAATTGGTGATCATTCCTTAACGGAGTTTCTTATGTACATCTGTATCTGCAAAGGCATCAAAGAGTCCGACGTTCGTAAGCTAGGACAAGCAGGTATCACATGTCCCGAAAAACTTGCAGACTCCCTCGGTCTGAATGATAAACAAAACTGCTGCGGCCGGTGTATCAAAAACATTGCGAAATTCGTCGATCTCGCTGAAGAGGAAGCACCCTGCCCAAAATCCCCCGTGATGAGATAAGGGAGATTGCATCGTGACAATCTCTCCTCCGGAAACGCGGCATTCCCCCCTCAGTGCCTAATCTGACCGTTATCCCTACAAATGACATTACTTTCTTGATTCCCGGTGGGCTGAGTCTTTCTTATGCCAAAATTATCCGGTTGCCACGCTGATAACACAGCTCACTTTATTGGATTACCATTTTGGTTCACTTTTCAAGAAAAGTGAGGCGTCCTACGCAAGCCTCAACCACCGTGGGCAGCGTGAACCCTTTTAAACTGGATTCAATTCTTAAAATCTCATAGCGAGAACACCGATTCCCTTCCATCGCAACCAGCCACTTACGCCTACCAGGATAACCGTAACACACATGACCGCATAATCTGGCAACAGCAATTTCCCGGTTGAGCAAAAATTTCGCCTGGCAGAAGGATGAAACCCTTTGGACTCCAGAGACATCGCAAGAAGATTCGTTTGCCGAAGGGCATGACCGATCAAGGGGACCACCAATGGTACATATTTGCGAATACGTTGCAGAATTCCCCCGGTAGACACATCTAATCCACGTGAGCGTTGCGCTTGAACCACACCCACACCCGCTCCCAACAACATCCCCACCCAACGAAACGCCAGCGAGAAAGCAAACCCTGCCCTGGAAGGGAGTCCTAATTGCTGAGAGGCCTGCGCGAGTTCTTCAACGGTTGTTGTTGAGAGTAACCAAATGCCACCCCAGAGCATGATCAGCAGCCGTAACCCCATGCCCATGCCCACCATGACCCCTTCCCAGGTGACGCCTAACCTGTTTAATAAGGGAACAGGCGTCGCGCCTTCCACAAAGAAGGGCCAGAGAGCCACGCTGTAGCAAAACAGCAGGGCCGTTAGCGGCCACACTTTTCTGACATTTGCGCCGGCACGAGAAATAGCCAATCCACCCATCACCAATCCAAACACTCCAAGCAGGTAGAGCGGATGGGAAAAGCAGAGCGCCAAGACAAACATCCCAAGCACGGTCAGCACTTTGGTCCGCCCATCCAGCCGGTGAACCCACGTCTTATTGGAAAGATACAATGAAACAGTCATCGTCATTTATCGAACCATATGAAATGTATAAACACCCATCATTCTTCCCATTGATTGAATTTCATCTGCAAATTTTCTCATGGAGGACCAGCCTTGAATGAGGCCCTTACTTCTTCCACCGTTAACAAGGTATGCCCCCACCGCTGGCTAAAGCGGGAAATCGGCGGGATCTCTAATGATGCGGCCCGGATCAATGCCGCATCAGCAAAAATTTCTCGCGGCGTCCCCTCAGCAATCATCCTCCCGCCATGCATGAGCAGGCAGCGCCGGGCATAGGCTGCGACAAGCCTCATCGAGTGCGTAATTATCACAATTGTATGCCCCTGCCGATTCAGTTCGCGAATCATCGCCATCATCCGGTCCGTTTCATCGGTATCCAGCCCTGTTGTCGGTTCATCAAAAATCAACACAGCCGGTCGGGTGGCCAACACTGACGCCACCGCGATCCGTTGTCGCTCGCCTTTTCGCAAGGAAAACGGATCCAGTTCACGACTTCCCTCAAACGGCAAGCCCACCGCAGCCAGCGACTCTACCACCCGTTCGGCAATCTCTTGCTCGGAACACCCCATGTTTTTCGCACTAAAGGCTACTTCCTCCCAGACGGTATCGGCAAAAATTTGGTGGTCAGGATTTTGAAAGACCAATCCTACTCGCTTTGCCAATTCATTCATGGATGTCGTGCTGGTATCCAAACCGTCCACAACAATCCGGCCGTGTGTCGGCGTAAAGAGTCCGTTAAGTAGTCTTGCCAGCGTACTTTTCCCTGATCCATTAGGACCCAGCAACGCGAGAAAGTCTCCCGGTTGAATCGTAAAGGACACCTCTTCCAGCACCACATGGTTTTCATACTGGAATGACACTTCTTCGACTTGGATCAACGACAAGGCCATTTCTCCCGAAAACTCCGGCATTGCTCCCAATCGGACCGTATCATCAAGCACCGACGCCGGAGGGTCCATCACGAGATTCAACGCATCCGCCCGAGCCCAGGCTTCTTCAACAGAGACGGGCAAAGGCTCAACATCCAATCCCTCAAAACATTCCGTCAGCGCGAGCGGGCGAAGGCCCCAATTCCGCATCAACTGAGGACACCGCAACAATGCCTCTGGCTTCCCCTCCCAGACGATGTCCCCATGTCCAAGAACCAGGACTCGATCGGCATGGGCAAGCTGGCCATAATCATGCTCCGTCATAAGCACCGTGATCCCCTCTTCTCGAAGGTTCAGTAACACCTCACGTAACTGAGCTCTACCTGCCGGATCAAGATCTGAACCAGGTTCATCCAGGACCAGCAGACTGGGTTCCTGCACAAGGACGGAGGCCATCACCAGCCGTTGTCGCTGGCCACCGGACATCGTCATGGGATCACGGTGGGCACAGCCTTCCAAGCCGATTCGACTGAGGGCATGAACGACCCGCCATTGCATTTCTTCCGAAGAAAGCGGAGGATCGCGATATTCCAAAGGATGCAGCAATTCCCCTTCCACCGTCGTCGCCACAAGTTGCGTATCGAAATCTTGAAACACAAGGCCGACCCGGCCGGCCTGTTTCCACACGGGATCATCCACCGTGCGTCGGCCACGCACTCGCAACGTTCCCGAAACTATTCCAGGAACCAGGTGGGGAATCAGGCCGTTACAGGCATAGCATAAGGTAGATTTTCCACATCCACTCCTTCCTAACAGCACGACAATTTCGCCAGAAGCAAGGGAAAAAGAGACATTCCGCAGGACAGACTGTGAACCGGAGACATATTGGAAGGAAAGCCCGCGACAATCCAAAATTGATTGGCTGAGATTCTTACTTTTTGCATCCTTGAAAGTCGGATCGTGTGAGGGCGAAGGTCTGAAGGATTGCAAACGGGAAGAAGCTGGCTTCCGAATATCCTCATACCGTAACCGCCACCGTTGAACCCTGGGATAGAGAAAGCCCAATAACGGAGGACCGAGAAAAATGCCCATCACGATATTATTAAACAAAATCGCCGGAGCCAGAATGACAAAAGGTAGCAAACCCAACCACTCCACTCCCCAACCGATAATTCCCGCACAGGCTGCCGACGCGATGACGCACACAACACCATATTCCAACATCTCACGCCAGGCCTTCACCATTGGAGGCTTCCCGGATGAGAGCCACCCCAAATGCCCCCACAACACATAAGGGAGGTACCCGAAGAAAAAGTTGCCTAAAAATCCAAAGACGCTCGCCGGCCCCAACGTGCCAAAGCAATCGCCAATCACATTGCCAATGCCGGCACCCCAGGCCGCAGCGGGACCAAATAACAGCGATGCGACAATAGGTATCGCATTGGCTGGCCGCAATTCGACAAAACCAGGAATAATAGGAATGCCGGCTTTAAACGGAATGAGAATGGCCGCATAAATGGCGGCAATCTGAGCCGTCAGAACAATCAGTCTGGTATCCTGCCAGACATTGGCCAGATCAGCCCACCATCGGCGCGAATCATAAGCGTCTTGGGAAAGATGCATGAAATGGTGGCAGGTTAATGAGAAGGGGAGCTGTTCACGAACACCATACGATCATCTGTTTCCGCATGGAGCGGACCATCGGCTAACGCCTTCAGCAAAAGATCCCTCAAGGGAGTTTGATGGTCTATTCGATGTGTGGCATAAGTCAACATGTCAAAGCCATCCCCGCCGCCCGCAACAAACGCATCCGTCGCCACGGTATAGGTTTTTGTAAAATCCAACGGCGCACTTCCAACCCTTATACTCCTCACCCGGGACCCGACCGGAGCCCCTCCATTATAAGTAACCTGGAGACCGGACATCTGAAAAAACCGGCCGGCATGATTAGGCCATTGGCTCACACTATGCTCTAAG
>Ga0209536_100012238_pt1 | contig 12501 bp, 15 predicted proteins | sample DeeMarSeWOR28_12_FD_187461 | JGI IMG/M metagenome (GOLD analysis project Ga0209536, IMG submission 187461) | Marine sediment microbial communities from White Oak River estuary, North Carolina - WOR-2-8_12 (SPAdes) (version 2) | ecosystem: Environmental > Aquatic > Marine > Intertidal zone >...
CTCGTCGTTTGCGGTCGGCAGACGCTGGATGGAGATACCGGACAGGTGGGCCCACAGCTCGCCGAGATGCTTTGCCTCCCGTTTATCGCCTATGTCAACCGTATCGAGGAAATAGCCGATGGTAAGATGCGTGTCCGGCGCATGGTTGAAGATGGGTACGAGGTCATGGAAAGCCATCTTCCCGCTGTTATCACCGTGGTGAAAGAGATTAATACGCCGCGTCTTCCCTCACTGCGCGGCATTGCCCGCTCGAAAAGCGCCAGCATACCGGTGTGGGGAGTAAAAGACTTAAACATTGACCCGGGCAGGGTCGGTATGGCTGGCTCTTTCACCCGCGTCGTTAAGATATTCTCTCCCCAGCAGGACCGTCAGGGAGAGATATTTCAGGGAGATATAGAAAAGCAGGTGGACTGTCTGATTGGTCGGCTGAAGGATAACGGCCTTATCTGAAGTTAGAAGATATGAGTGACATTAGTTATCAGGGGGTCTGGGTGTTTGCCGAGCAGAGGAACGGCGAAGTAAGGGGAGTCGTCTATGAACTCCTGGCCAAGGGAAGATGCCTGGCGGATGCTTTGCAGTCGGAATTGAGCGCCGTGTGTCTGGGACATGAAGTCGGTGATGTAAAAAGCCTGATAGCCCATGGTGCTGACAGGGTCTATCTTGTCGATAGCCCCGATCTGGCGGGCAATCAGGAGGACTTTCTGACGCAGCAACTCGTCGAGCTGGTTCAGCAGCATCGGCCGGAGATAGTCCTGGCTGGAGCCACCGCGCTGGGGCGCGCTTTCGTCCCCCGGGTGGCATCGGCATTGCCCACCGGACTCTCCGCTGACTGTATCAGTCTGGATATCGATGCTGAGAAAAGGCTGCTCCTGCAGACGAAGCCAACCTTTGGCGGCAATATCATGGCTGTTATAATCTGTCCGGAAGCAAGACCGCAGATGGCAACGGTGCGACCTCATGTTTTTTCCCAGTGCGAACCGGATGGCAGTCGAAGAGGGGAAATAATAAAGGTGGATTTTAGCCGGGAAAGCATTACCTTGCGGACAAAGCTTATCGACTTTGTTGAGGAGATTGGGGAGACGGTCAGAATTGAGGAGGCGGATGTCATTGTTGCCGGGGGTAGGGGGCTGGGAAAGGCGGAGAATTTCGAGATGCTCAATGAGCTGGCCTCGGTCATGGGCGCAGCGGTGGGCGCCACGCGCGCGGCGGTGGACGAAGGGTGGGTCGCCTATTCGCACCAGATAGGCCAGACGGGGAAAACGGTCTGCCCCAGGCTGTATATCGCCGTGGGCATCTCCGGGGCCCTGCAACATACGGTGGGCATGCAGACCTCCGAGTGCATAGTTGCCATTAATGATGACCCGAACGCTCCCATCTTTGAGGTGGCTACATACGGTATCGTGGGCGATCTGTTCCAGGTGGTGCCGCTGCTCACCGAGAAGCTGCGGAAGCGGTAATGACTTAACTTTTTCTGCGTGGGACGAATTATTATCTAGTCGGATGTCTTCAATGCATATTTCTCCAAAATATACTTCTGATTACTGGCGGAGACTGAAGCCAAAACTGAAATTGGAACTGACCTCTTCTACTGAAAATGATTGGCGAAAGGCGATAGATATTTTTAGAGACCGCATTGATGGACGATTCCTGAAGTTCATTTGTCTCATTGAAAAAGATACTTTTGCTGGATTTGCAGTTCTGGCGTTGGACTGTTTGCTCATTGAGACCCTTAAACAATTCTGGGAAGGGGTAAGGGATTCGAAGGGCAAATCAAAACCGTATTTCATTCAATTTCTGACTAATAGTTCTTTTGGGGAATTTTTTAGCAACGGAAAAGCTGAAATGTTTTATTGCCAAATACGCTGTGGTATTCTGCACCAAGCGGAGACTAAAGAAAACTCTCTTATCAAAACTTCTGGCCCTTTAGTTAAATATACTGATGACGGAAAAGGACTTATCGTTAATCGGAAGTTATTCCATGAACAATTAATGAAAGAATTTGAAACTTACATTTCCAGACTTCTAGACCCATCAGAGCAAGAATTGAGAGGGAAATTTATAAAGAAAATGGATTACATTTGTAGGGTATCTGGAGAGATTGATTAAGGTATGTTTTTCCTGAATTACTCTACTCTAATAGACCCTCTCTTGCGGGGCGTTAGGCTTTACACCATATACTTTTCCAGAATGAAAGCTGGCGACAGGGTTCTTGATGTCTGCTGCGGTACCGGAGACCAGACCTTCTATTACGCTAAAGCGGGTTTTATATCTGTGGGCGTAGACTTGGACCCGAATATGCTCAAATTGGCCGGGAAGGATAAAAGGAGAAAAGATTCGGGCAATCTGTCATTTTATAGAGCCGATGCGCGAAATTTACCATTCAAGGATAACAGCTTTGATTGCGCTTCCATCTCCTTCGCTTTGCACGAAAAGGAGAGAGGCGCCCGGGATGAGATAATCTCGGAGATGAAAAGGGTGGTCAGGAAGGGTGGCGCTTTGCTTTTCCTTGATTTTCAGGTCCCACTGCCTAGAAAGCCGGTGCCCTGTCTGGCCAGGATTATCGAGTTTTTCGCCGGTGGAGACCATCATCGTTGTTTCAAAGATTACCTGGCGCAGGGTGGGCTGGAAGTGCTATTGGCCAGAAACGAGCTTGCCGAGGCAAGAAAATGTTACCTCAATGGCGGCCTCATCACCGTAGTCAAAGCGGTAAACTCGTAGCACCACTATTCGCCGAGCTTGCGGCGAGCACGCTGCATGCCCTATAATAGAGAGAACTGGCTGGTGTGGAGGTGGTTGTTATGCAGATAAATGTTTCCCAGTTGCTCAAAGAACCCATCGGGTCATCCCGTAAATATAAAATAGACGACAATATCAATATTGTCGAAGATAAGTGTGACAGCGTGGTGAGTGGCGACGTCAGCCTGCTCAGAACACATCGCGGCATCCTGGTCAGAGGAAAACTGCATACCGAGCTCGAACTCGCCTGCAGCCGCTGCCTGAGTGCTTTTAACTGTCCGCTGGATATAAGTTTGGAGGAGGAGTACATTCAGACTGTTGACGTCAATAGCGGGCTGCCGCTTCAGCCTTCCGATGAGCCCGGTTCATTCGCCATTGACGAGCACCACGTTGTTGATTTGAGTGAAGCCATACGCCAGTATGCACTGCTGGCGATACCGATGAAACCGCTGTGTCGCGAGGGTTGTGCTGGGATATGCCCTGAGTGCGGGCGCAATTTGAACCAGGGACCCTGCAGCTGCCCCGTGCAGACAGCGGACCCGCGCTGGTCGAAACTGATGAATCTGACTCAGCTCGGCAAATAAAGTAAGAGGAAAAGCAGATTATGGGAGCACTACCAAAAAGAAAGATATCCAAAGCGCGTCGTGGTAAGAGACGAAGCCATCTGGCGTTGAAGCCCCCACAGTTTGATTACTGTCCCCAGTGTCATAACCCGAAGCTGCCACATCACGCCTGCCCTACCTGTGGCAATTATGCTGGCAGAGAGGTCATTGAGATGCCGGGACCTTCCGGAAGGTCTGAATAGGGTCTTACCTTCCGATTCGGTGTGCAATGGGAACCTATGGTTGAACCGACTGAAGTAGCTTACGTCTTTCCCGGCCAGGGTGCGCAGTGGGCAGGAATGGGTCATGACCTCTATGAGACCTTCGCTTCAGCAAAGGCCGTCTTCTCCCAGGCTGATGAAGTGCTTGGGTTTCCTCTATCGAGGCTATGTTTTGAAGGCCCTGAAGAAGAACTGCGCCAGACAATAAATGCCCAGCCAGCCATTCTGGTGACCAGCTACGCCTGCCTGGAAGCTGCCCGCGAGGTCAATCCCGCTCTGCCACCGCCCAGGTTTGTTGCCGGCCACAGCCTCGGCGAGTATACTGCGCTGGCGGTATCCAGCGTGTTTGATTTCAAGACCGCGGTTTACCTGGCCAGGGAGCGGGGACGTTTGATGCATGAAGCCAATAACACCCGTCCCGGAAGCATGGCGGCGGTTATCGGTCTCGAAGAATCGGTGCTGCGTGAGGTTTGCCAGCAGACAGGGACCTGTATTGCGAACCTGAACTCGCCGGGGCAACTGGTTATAGGCGGTGATAAAGACGGTGTAACTGAGGCTATGGAGCTGGCGGGGCGAAAAGGTGCCGCCCGTGTGATACCACTGCCGGTGAGTGCGGCGTTTCACACTCCGCTGATGCAGCCCGTTGTTGAGACCATGATGGAAATTATATTAAAGCCTGATTTTGCTGATCCTTCTATTCCCGTCATCGCCAATACCACTGCTCAGCCTCTGACCACGGCGCAGGCAGTAAGGGAAGAGCTTATCCATCAGCTGTGCAATTGTGTGCAGTGGCAGCGTTCCGTGGAATACATGGTGAATGAAGGCGTGAACACGTTTATTGAGATAGGGCCGGGAAAGGTGCTTGCCGGCTTGATAAAGCGGATAAACAGGGGAGTCCGGACTATAAATATAGGAGATGCGCAGGCGGTGAGCAGCTGCCTGACATAAGCCGAGGAGGTAAACATGGATCTTTCCAGTAAGGTGGCCATTATAACCGGCGGCGCTCGTGGCATTGGGAGGGAGATTGCGCTCAGGCTGGCCGAGGCAGGCGCGACCGCTGTCGTCAGTGATGTTGCCGATGCGGAGCCGACGGCTGAGGAGGTAAGGAAGACGGGCCACCAGAGCCTGGCGGTGGCAGCCGATGTCACCTCCGCGTCTGACGTAGCCGGTATGGTGGAGAAAGTCATCGCTGAATACGGACGGATTGATATTCTAGTGAATAATGCCGGCATTGCCCGCGACCAGCTTTTAATGCGGATGTCGGATGAGGACTGGGAAGCGGTGCTAAATGTAAATTTGAAGAGCGTTTTCCTTTGCACCCGCGCCGTGCTGCGCCAGATGGTCAAGCAGCGGTGGGGGCGCATTGTCAGCATATCCAGCATTGTGGGCATCGTGGGCAACCCCGGACAGGCAAACTACTCTTCGTCCAAGGCGGGCATAATTGGCTTCACCAAGACCATTGCCCGTGAGGTCGGCTCGCGTGGCATTACGGTCAACGCTATTGCCCCCGGCTTTATTGTCTCCAAAATGACCGACCAGCTGAGCGAGGAACAGAAAAGTGAGATGCTCAAGCGCATACCGCTCGGCTTTCTGGGCACGCCGCGTGACGTGGCCGAGGCGGTGGCGTTTCTGGCATCTGAAGAGGCAAGGTATATAACCGGACAGGTGCTGGGTGTGGATGGGGGACTGGGGGGACTGTAAAACAGAAGCGGACTACACTGACATCTGATTATTTTTTACCCAGCGATTCTATGTTGGGGCGGTGTCTGAGCCCCCATTCCTTGAAACACTGTAGCACTTCCTTGTCGCTGGGCTCATGCCAGTAGCGGTAAAAGTCGGAGACATAAAATTCCGGACCGAAACCGGAGACACAGGCAATCACTCTGTTGGCTACTTTTTCCACCTTGGGCAGTGCGGTGGCCGATGCCACCGGCACGGCGACGATTATCTCCCGTGGTTGACGATATCGTATCGATTCTACAGCGGCCATCATGGTATAGCCGGAAGCAAGCCCGTCGTCAACCATGAGCACCGTTTTGTCTTTGACCAGTAAGGGAGGTCTTTTGCCGTGGTAGAGCAGACTTCGCTGGCGGATGGCAGTTCTTACCTGGCTCACCTGATAGTTTATCTGCTGCTGGCTCAGGTTAAATCGCTTTACCATCTCCTCATTGAGTATGGTGGTGCCATCGTCGGTCACAGCGCCAAAGCCGCCCTCGGGGCTGAGCGGCAGGGGTATTTTACGCGATATGATGATGTTGAAGTCGGCATTGAGTGCCAGAGCCACCCCCAGCCCTACCAGCACCCCGCCGTTAGGGATTGCCACCACCACAGCCGGCCGATTACGGTACTCGGCCAGCCAGGTCGCCAGCTGGCGGCCGGCGTCATAGCGGTTCTCAAAAACTGGTTCCTGTCTGGTTAAGCGCATACTCAATTTTGCCAGCACCTCTTTTCAACTGATTAACCTGAATTCAATCACATCCACCAGTCCTAAGTCGGTGAGCTTAAGTTCGGGAATCACGGGCAGGGCGAGGAAGGAAAGGGTGGCGAACGGCGAGGGAAGTCTGACGCCAAGCTCACTGGCTTTCTGCTCCAGCTTGTCCAGCTGGGCGACCACGGCTTCCAGCGGTTCATCGGAAAGCAGCCCGGCGATGGGCAGGCTCAGGCTGGCCAGTACCTGGCCCTCGGCCACTGCCGTCAGACCTCCCTGCAAGCGCTCGATTTCCTGAATCGCGGCCAGTATATCCTCGTCACTTGTCCCAACGGCAACTATGTTATGCGAATCGTGGGCAACCGAAGAAGCAAGGGCTCCTTTCTTCAGCCCGAAGCCGGTGACCATCCCCAGCCCTAAATTTCCGGTTGCATGGTGCCTTTCGGCCACCGCCAGTTTCAGAATATCGCGCTCAGTATCAGAAATAACCTGGCCATCGGCCGTGCTGACTTTAAGATAGCGCTTACGGGTAACAATCTGTCCCGGGACGACTTCAATGACGGGCAGTTCTGTTGACGTAGCTGGCATAATCAGCTTTTTTGGAGTAATCGGCTTCATATTTACTGTCCCGGTTACAGCGCCGTTATCTACCTGCGGCAGCGGAAATAGCGGCTTGCCTTCTCTGGCGACCATGCGGCCGCGATAGAAGACCGTGTTGACCGACAGGTTTTCCAGGTCGTCCAGCGCCAGAATATTGGCAAAATAGCTGGGAGCTATTGCCCCCAGGCCACCAAGGCGAAAATATTCTGCGGCGTTTATGGTGGCCATCTGGACGGCCCGCACCGGCTCAAGGCCGAGCTTAATCGCCCTGCGCACTACGGCGTCGATATCTCCGTCGTGAAGCAGGTCGTAAGCGCTGCGGTCATCAATCACGAAGAAGCATCGTTTATAGGTATTATCGGTGACCAGCGGCAGCAGGGCCTCCAGATTCTTTTCCGATGAGCCTTCCCGTATCATAACGAACATGCCCTTTTGCAGCTTTTCTCTGGCCTCTTCAAGAACTATTGATTCGTGGTCAGAGCCTATGCCGGCAGCGATGTAGGCGCTGAGGTCTTTCCCTCTGACGCCGGGTGCGTGCCCGTCGATAATCTTTCCCTGGCTCAGGGCAATCTTGCGCAGCACCGTGGCATCGCCGTTGATGACGCCGGGAAAGTTCATAACCTCCCCCAGGCCGATAGCCTCCCGCCAGCGTAGAATCTGGCGCACGTCCTCAGGGCTGATGCTGGCCCCCGATGTTTCCAGATGTGTTGCCGGCACGCAGGAGGGTGCCATCAGGAACAGGTCGATAGGCAGCTTGCGGACGCAGTCGAGTACATAACGCATTCCTTCCATGCCGCAGACATTGGCTATTTCATGCAGGTCGGTAACGATGGCTGATGTGCCGCGGGACACCACTGCCCGCGCATACTGGCCGACGTCAAGCATTGAGCTTTCCAGGTGGACGTGGCCGTCGATGAAGCCCGGGGACAGGTATTTGCCGGAGAAGTCCAGGGTTTGCTTTGCTTCGTGGTAGTCTCCCACTCCGGCGATGCGGTCGCCGCAGATGGCGACATTGCCCGATAAAACTTCACCGGTGAAGGTATTTACCACCCTGCCATTGGCGAGGATGAGGTCGGCGGGCTGGTCTCCTTTGGCCACCGCTATCAGTCTGGCTTTCTCGGTCATAGTCATACTTCGCCCTCTATATAGCAAATATCAGGCAGGTTACGGTATTTCTGGTTGGCATCCAGCCCGTAGCCGATTAGAAACCTGTCGGGCACGATGAAACCGAGGTAGTCAATGTTTACGGGAACTTCCCGTCTTGAGGGCTTTTCGGTGAGGGCACAGAGCTTAACCGAGGCAGCTTTTTGCTTCTGTAGGTGCTGAAGGAGGAAGGCGGTGGTGAGCCCGGTGTCCACAATATCTTCCATGATCAGCACATTCCTCTCCCGTACCGGCGTTTCCATCTCCTTGACCACCTTGATTTTGCCTGAGCTCTGCGTGCCACTGCCGTAGCTGGATAGGCCGATGAAATCCACTTCGAGGGGGAAGTCGAGGTGGCGGATTAGGTCAGCCATAAATACAAACGAACCTTTGAGGACGCCCAGCAGAAGGGGATTCTGATTGTGGTAATCTTTACTGATTTCGGAGGCGAGACGCCTGACAGCAGTCTCTATCTCGTGGCGGTCGAAAAGGACACGGATCTTTGCTTCGGAATTCATATCTCCTTGCGATTATAAACCGAACCGTTTTACCTGTCCACCGCAAGTCAGTGGGTCGGTGAGCGCTTATTTGACGTTTGGCGAAACTCAGCGTCAATTAAAGATTTCGTCCGGGCAGTATTAAAGGCGCTATTCGCGCTGGCGCGTTTTTATCGATATGGCTGGAGAAACTGTAGTCGTCTATTGATAATCAACTAGGGACCGAGCCATGCCGACTCTAGCGCCTGCCCCTCATTACAAAGAACAGTACGACAAGGATAACGAGGATGACAATTAAGACAATAGTCAGAGTTGTCGACATTGATAAACATGCCTCCTTTCAACTAGGAGTTCGGAGAACTAGCCATATCACTGCACCAGACTGCACTCTTTAAGAATGATGTTCCTCTCGTAGCCAACATATGTGCCCTGTACCGTTTGTTCCTGCCCTTCAGTCAAACGCGATAAATATGCACCGTGCTCGCGACTGAAAGTGCAGCGGACCTGCCAGTTTGATGCTTTTCCGGCACTGGCCAGGATAATATAGAAAATGTCCAGATTATCTTTGGCAAATATTTTCTGCACGGGTCCGCTTACCCTAAGTAACTTATCCACTAATTTAGCGTTCGTGCCTGCCTTGTTCGAATTGAAGGCGGCATCAAGTTCCTCCACAGTTACATTTATGGTGCCGGTGGCCGGATCTGTTTCTAGTGCTGGAGCGGCTACCGGTGCTTGGGGTGGTACTGCTGCTTCGGGCACAGCTTCCGCTACCGGCTCTTTAGCCGGTTCTGCTTCAGGCTGTGGTTGAGGCTCCGGTTCCGGTGCTGGTTCCGTTTCAGCTTCGGCGACTTGTGCTGGTTCCGGTTCCTTTACCGGCTCGCTGCTCTCGATGGCCTCTGGTTCCAGTTCGGTCGGTGGCTGGGGTTCTTTCTCCACCTCTTCCTCGGCTTCCACTGCTGCGTCTGGTTCAGGTTGAGGTGGTGCTTCAGGCTCGGCCTCCGCTACTGGCTCTTTAGCCGGTTCTGCTTCTGGCTCTGCTTCTGTTTCCAGCGGTTTTGGTGTTGGTTCCGGCGCCGGCTCTGGTGTTGGTGGTGCTGGTTCCGCTTCCACTTCAGCTTCAGCGGCTGGCGCTGGTTCTGGTTCCTCTTCCGGGGTCAAACTCACGTTGAGAGACCGCTCTTCCTGCAGTTCTCGATAGGTTTTGGGTATTTTCTTAAAAGCATTGGAGAGCAGAGGATGCCCACACCACTGGCAAGCCCAGTCCTCTGTTCTCTGTGTTTCCCGGCCACAATTAGGGCATCTTGGCATATAAAACCTCTTTTCCACAGATTATACCACATTATTGTTCTATGTAAACTAGCAGGGTGCCATAAACTTCTGTCCGGGTGTTTTTAAATGGCGCTCAGGGAGAATGCCACCTTCCGCGCCGGTGATTTCACGAAGGAGAAATTATCAAAAAGCTTAAGAAAACAGCCAGAGGTATTGACAAAGGGCTAAAAAAATGTTAGAAATATATAACGTTAGAAATATTTAACTAGAGAACGGGAGGATGAGAGTGAAGAAAATATTCTGGATGGTTGCCATAGCTGCGCTTGTCGTGGCTATTGTTCTTATCGCACTGAAAGCGTACTACGTGGTGGTGGCTTTCTTGGGCGGAGTTCTGCTCATGGGCTACCGCGAGCTCTGGTCGTTGGTCAGGAGACGCAAGGTGCCGCCGATTGACGAGCGGGTCCGGGAAAATACAAGTAAAGCAGTGCGCAATGGTTTTATCTTTTACGTGGCTGCCACGGCATTCCTGATGCTGCCTTTCAGTGTCAGACTGGTGGAGGGGCCGACTACTATTCAGGTTCTGGGAGGTTTGTTTGTTGCCGCCGCGGTCGTTTACCTGGTTTCCTACCTTTATTACGACCGGGTAAAGCCGGGGCTGAGTGAAAGGGATTTCAGATTTCTCCGGGTTTTCGTCCTTATCTCTGGAATCTCACTGGTGGTGGGGATTGTTAGCGTCTTCCTGCACAATGCGATATACGCTCTCTTTATTCAGATATTTGGCGCTGGCTTCTGGGAACTCGTGGGAATGCCGGATGAGCCTGTCTTCTTCATCATCGCCACGATAATTAGCCCCCTGGGCATTGCCGTAGGTATCATCGGTAGCATGGTTATATATTTCAAGACCCTGTTCGGCAGGGCGGCTTGAATATGTGCCGGTTTATATTTCGGATTTAAATATGGATATGACGGCTGGCGGAAAGTAATGAAAACCAGGATTAAGGAATACCGAATCAGGCTTGACCTGACTCAGGAGAAACTGGCTGAAATGGTCGGCGTCCGGCGGGAGACCATCATTTTTCTGGAGCAGGGCAGATATAACCCGTCGCTGAGAATGGCGCATAACGTTGCCCGGGCGTTAAAGGCCACGATTGATGAGCTGTTTGTCTTTGAAGATTAGAGGTCGAATTTTTTATTCGTAAACCCGGCACCTTCTATTGACATCGCGATTGTCTTGGTATACTCTTATGCACAAATAACCGTGCAGGAGGAAAGCCGTGGAGAAATCATCTACCGGTCTGGATGAGAATGTCGCTGGGTTACTGTGCTATGTGCTGGGCTGGATAAGTGGGCTGGTCTTTATCCTGATTGAGCAGGAGAGCAAAACCGTTCGCTACCATGCCATGCAGTCGATTTATGTTTTTGGTGCCATTACTGTTGCTGCCATCGTTCTCGGCTGGATACCCGTTATTGGGCAGGTGATTTCAGGACTGCTTGGTTTGCTTGGATTCGTACTGTGGATATTCCTCATGATACGGGCTTACCAGGGGGCAAAGCCCAAGGTGCTCTGGGCGGGCGATCTGGCAGAAAAGTGGGTGCAGAAAAAGGGCGATTAAACAGCTATCTGAGCGACAGATAGAAGGAGGGAAGGGTTTTGCCCCTCCCTTCTTTTTTAGCTCCTTAAGTTTTGAATGCTTAGTCCACCTGCTTGAAACGGCTCTGCGGCGCCCCGCATATTGGGCACTTGTCCGGGGCCGTGCCCTCAACCGTGTAGCCGCAGACCTGGCAGACGGCAAATGACTTCTCTTCCAGTTTTTGCCCGCCTTCAAGCGCCTGCAATGCCTTTTCGTACAGTTTGTGATGGATTTTCTCTACCTTGTTGGCGAAATCGAAGGTTACCTCCGCCTTCTTTGCGCCTTCGGATTTGGTCTGCTCGATGAATTCCGGGTACATTTTGATAAATTCGTAGTGCTCGCCGCCGATGGCTTCTTCCAGGTTTTCCTTGGTTGACTTGATGTTGCCCATGGTGCTCAGGTGGTTGCGGGCGTGTACCGTTTCCGCCTCGGCGATGGCGCGGAACAGTCGGGCTATCTGCGGGTGTCCATCTTTCTCCGCCTTCTCGGCAAAGAACAGGTAACGTCGGTTGGCCTGGCTTTCGCCGGCAAAAGCCGCCTGAAGATTGTCCTGTGTACCACTCATTTTAATTGCCTCCTCTGCTGTGATTTGTACGCGTCCTTAACTGAAATTATATCATTTTATGACGGCTTGACAAAGGGAAAAAGGCTTGGGTAAAGTGTCATTTAATGGTCTTATAAATACGGGAAAGGAGACAAGTCAATGCCGTCTAAAGTTTTTGCTCTCGTATGTAGCGGCGACCGTGAAGTGGCTCTGGAGGTGGGGCTGGTCTATCCGCTCAATGCCGCCAAAAAAGGCTGGATGGACGAGGTCAAGGTTATCTTTTTCGGCCCTTCCGAGAAGGTGGTCGCCAGCGACGTTGAGGTACAGGCGCGGGTAAAGGAGATTCTGAAACAGGGCGTTGAGGTCCTGGCATGCAAGTGGTGTGCCGACCGCATGGGTATCACCGAAAAACTGGAAGCTGTCGGCATCAAGGTTGAGTACGTCGGGTCGATAATCTCAGACCTTCTGAAGGAAGGCTGGGCATCGCTGAGCTTTTAGATTATTTTAATGGAGGTATTATCAATGGAACTATTGGAAGGGATTAAAACCAGGTACAGTGTGCGCGGTTTCAAGCCTGACCCTGTCCCGAAGGACGTGCTGGAAAAAATATTAGAGGCGGTGAGCAACACCCCTTCATATACCAATACCCAGCCGTGGGAGGTGGTGGTGGTAAACGGGAAGAAGAAGGATGAGCTGAGCAAGGTTATCTTTGATTTGGCTAAGGCAAAGGCGCCGACCAATCCCGACCTGCCCATGCCCAAGGACTGGCCAGAGGGGCACAAGGCGCGCTCCGGTGAGCACGGCGCCCGGAGACTGGCCACGCTGGGTGT
>Ga0209536_100012239_pt1 | contig 12500 bp, 12 predicted proteins | sample DeeMarSeWOR28_12_FD_187461 | JGI IMG/M metagenome (GOLD analysis project Ga0209536, IMG submission 187461) | Marine sediment microbial communities from White Oak River estuary, North Carolina - WOR-2-8_12 (SPAdes) (version 2) | ecosystem: Environmental > Aquatic > Marine > Intertidal zone >...
GCACATGGGGCTCATTTACGTGAACCCCGAAGGACCCAACGGCAATCTCGACCCGGTCTCCGCCGCCGCGGACATACGCAAATCATTCTACCGCATGGCGATGAATGACGAAGAGATCGTTGCGCTGATCGCGGGTGGGCACACCCTGGGTAAGGTCCATGGTGCTGTGAAAGCTGACTGCGTGGGTCCGGAGCCTGCTGCAGCCCCCATCGAAGAGCAAGGCCTTGGCTGGAAGAACAAGTGCGGCAAGGGTAATGCGGAAGATACCATGACCAGCGGCCTGGAAGGTGCCTGGACCCAGACGCCGACTGCATGGTCCATCCTCTACCTGGATAACCTGTTCCGCTATGACTGGGAAAAGCAGAAGTCGCCCGGCGGGGGAACCGTGTGGGTGCCTACCGACAAGTCGGCACATTCGGCGGTACCGGACGCCCACATCGAGGGTAAACGTAATCCGCCGGTCATGCTGACGACAGATCTGTCGCTGAAGGAAGACCCGGGCTTTCGCAAGATCTCCGAGCGTTTCCTGAAAAATCCGAAGGAATTCGACAAGGCTTTCGCCAAGGCCTGGTTCAAGCTGACGCATCGCGACCTGGGCCCGCGTGCCCGTTACGTAGGCAGTGAGGTTCCGGACGAAGTGTTCGTCTGGCAGGATCCCGTCCCGGCCGCTGAATACAAGCCGAGTGACAGCGAAGCGGAAAGCCTGAAAGCGCAGATCCTGAAATCCGGACTGACCGTGCCTGAACTGGTTCGCACGGCCTGGGCGTCGGCTTCCACTTTCCGAGGCTCTGACATGCGCGGTGGCGCCAACGGTGCGCGCGTACGCCTGGCTCCGCAGAAGGACTGGCAGGCCAACGATCCGAAAGAGCTGGCCAAGGTGCTGAAAGCGCTGGAGAAGATCCAGAAGGACTTCGGCAAGAATGTCTCCATGGCAGACCTGATCGTACTCGGTGGTAACGCTGCCATCGAGAAGGCCGCTGCGGATGCCGGTCACAAGGTCAAGGTCCCGTTCCAGGCGGGGCGTGGTGACGCATCTCAGGAGATGACCGACGCGCAATCCATTGCTGTACTGGAGCCGACGGCGGACGCCTTTCGCAATTACTACAGCGACAGGGCTTACGGGTCGCCGACAAAGATGCTGGTTGAAAAGGCCGACCTGTTGACCCTCACGGTGCCGGAAATGACAGCGCTGCTGGGTGGCATGCGCGCACTGGGTGCGAACACCGGTGGCTCGAAGCACGGTGTATTCACCGACAAGCCCGGCACCCTGAGTAACGATTTCTTTGTGAACCTGCTCGACATGTCCACACAATGGACGAAGTCATCGAAGTCGGAGGGTGTCTACGAGGGTCGTGATCGCGCTACCGGCAAGGTCAAATGGACGGCCACCCCCGTCGACCTGATCTTCGGCTCCAACTCCGAGCTGCGTGCAGTCGCGGAAGTCTATGCCTACAGCGGTTCGCAGGAGAAGTTTGTGAGCGACTTCGTTGCTGCGTGGGCCAAGGTCATGAACCTCGATCGCTTTGACGAGGTCTGACCTGGCGGAGAAGGGTGCTCGAGAGCTTGGGCTACCCGGTTCAATCCGAGCGCCGGGTCAGGTTGTCAAAACAGCGGTAAAAGCTTGTCCTGACCCGTGAAAACCCGATACGGCGGCGTTCTAAACGCCGCCGTTTTTTTTGGGGAAGAGATCAGCAGGGGGGCTTTGTTGTCACAGCTGGCCGCTGTAAATTTGCATCTGTTTTCCGGGAAAGACGACTGTTCAGCTATTCACAAAAGGAATCGGAGCGGCAACTTGCTGTTTCCGCTCACTGCAGGCTGGTCGGGGTGAAAACGCGAGTGGGCTGCACTATAGTTAGCGGAACGATAACAGCTGTTTCCAACTTCCGCCGCTCGGCGGTTCTTGATAAAAGGGGATAGATATGACTACAGGTAAGATCAAATTTCTGATCGGCGCTGCACTTGTCGGTGGAGCGATGACGCTCGGGGCTGGTGCTCAGGCCTATTGGGGTGATCCCGGAGGAGGCCCCTGGACCGAGCCCGGTTGGCGCGGTGGTCCCTGGTCTGAGCGAGGTTATCCATATAGCGGCTATCGCCCGGGTCTCGATCGGACGCACGAGCGCCAGGGCGAGATGCACGACCACAAAGCGGCCATGCAGTCCGTGGCTCGCATGTTGTCGGGGCGGCGTAGTTTCGATCGCGCTGAAGCGATCGGCCTTGCGCGAGAGATCGAAGCGAGTGCCGGCGAAAACCTTGTGCAGTTGTTTGAGCCGGGCGACCAGCGACGGAGCCCGCTTTCCAGGGCGAGGATCGGGGAAAACATGGAGATATTCAAAGCCCATGCCGAGGCGCTGAAACAGACGGCGGGGGCATTGGCCGATGAACTGGAAAAGCAGCCAAGCGGCGAAGATATCATGGCCGGCCGTGCCTGGTCGCCGGACTGGCGGCGTTCAAGGCGGGCCTGGGGGATGGCTGATCCCTACGGCCGTTGGAGAGATGAGAACGCAGCGGTGACAAGGGAAGTGTTTATGGCTTTCGAGAGACTGCAGGCCACGTGCTACGGTTGTCATGCGAATTTCCGTTCGCCGTGGCGTTAGTTCAGACAGGCGTCAGAGCAAACCCCACCGATACGGTGGGGTTTTTTGTTACTGACCGGGCAGGGTCGATCCATTCGCCAGTCCTGTGCTGACAGGGCGGTACATCCGGGACGGCAATTCCCATTCCCACCGCGACGCTGGTGCCAAGGCGGTCGGCGCGCGGCCTCACGGCTCCCTATCGGTTGTCTGAGGCCGCTGCATAGCCCTTCAAATCCACGCTGTGCCGTACTATTTTTTGTATATACGAAGTTGCTAAGGTGGAGCAAGGTGGCCATGCAGAAGCGACCAAGGCGTCGCTGCGGGCCCCACGCTGCGCAGCAGTAGCGGTTTCGAGTTGGAGAGCATTGCTATGAAAAAACTGACAAAAATACTACTTGTCCCATTGCTGGCGGGTGCTGGCGCCTTGCCTCTGTCGAGCGCGCAGGCCTGGTGGGGCGGTCCCGGCTGGGGTGGTCCGTGGGGGTATCAGGGGCCGTACGGATATCAAAATTGGAGCGATGGCCTGGGCTACCTGCTCGGCGATTTATGGGGGGACTTCGACTTTCGGGTGCATTTCAGTCTTTACGGCCACGGTGATGGCTACGGGCGCGGCTACGGTAACTACCATAATTATTACGGCCAGGGATACTATGGGTATCCGGGCTACTGGGGGGGGTATCCCGTGCACCACGGGGTCCACCCCGGTTATGTGATGCCTCAGGCTCTGCCGGCGGCGCAGCCACCCGTGGCCACACAGACCCAGAAGTAGGCGCAGCTCGGTTCGAGCGGCAGATGTGCAGGGCCGCGACGACAGGTCTTTATCCCGCCTGCCGGTTCGCTGACCTCCGCCGCTGTACGCCTGGCGTACTCACTGCCGCCTAGCCCATTTCCAGATCGTCGATAACTGCTTTGATACCGGCCTTGGCGCAGTCTTCATCGACTTTACCGGACGGTGCACCGCTGACGCCTATGGCACCGTAGATTTCACCGCCGGCGTGCACCGGCAATCCCCCGGGAAGCATGACCATGCCGTCGAGCCTGCCGAGCGGCGAATCGGCACGTGCTCCCAGTTCCGAGGTGGACACGTTGAACGATAAGGCTGCATAGGCTTTCTCCTCGGCAATGCGCAGGGTGATGTCCGCCGCCACCGTGTCGCGCAGCGCCACCTGGGCGCGCCCACCGCGATCGATGACGACTACACCGATCTGTATGCCCTGTTTGCGGCATTCGCCGACGGCCGCACGGGCCATGGAGAGGGCTGTGTCCATTGACAAGCGCTTGATGTCGACCGCAACAGGTTGGTCAGCCCAGCCTGGATTGCTGAGGATGATCAAACCTGTCAGGGCAAATTTCCGAAACCAGATTCGCATGAGGTGTTACTCCGCTAAGCGAGTTGTGCCGTGAAGATCCGTCTCCAGCGCAGGCCATGGTTCCGGGCCTGGTCATCGGCGGAGGCGGTTGCAGGCCTCGGCCCGCATCGATTGAGGTGAAGAAGACTAACGCATTCCGTGCCCGATGAGAATGGCGCCGGCCACCAGTCCTCCGCTGGTTGCAGCGGACAGGCTCTATACTTACCGTACGGTGCCTGGGTGTTGTGCGCCGCTTGGAACCCGGCGCGGCCGGTTGGAGCGGATTTCTCAAAGGAACTCTGCCAGACTGTTCCCGTACCGTCATGGATTGGTCTGCGAGTCGGACATTGATGTATTCCCGTAACTTACTCGAAATCGTTTAGCTGGATGTTATGGTCGAGCTGGAACCCGACAAGAAACCACTCGGTCTTTACGACCGCTTCAGACGACTTCCAAAAAGCAAGAAAGTTATCCTGATCGTTTTCCTGATCTGGCTTGCCCAGGCACTGCCCAAATGGACCGCCGCCATTACCGCCGACGGTGAGTTGTCGGCAAAGATAATGAAGGTGTTCGTGACACCGCGTTGATACAGCTCGACGACGATTCTGCAGCTCGTTAATACCGGCCGGGTAGGAGGCTACAGGCAAAGGCCGGCGACAAGCAGACCGCCGGCCTTTGTCATTCGTCAGCGGCGATCTTCAGTCGTCTTCGTCGTGATCGTCCTGGTGATCGTCATCATCACCGCCTTCGCCATGATGTAGATTAATCACCTGCAGATCACTGGCTACACCCATGCGGCCGTGGTAACCCGCTGTTCTCACGCTTTTCTGTACCTGTTTGAGGTTTGCTTCGGTGATCGGGGTTATGTGCGACAGCAGCAGGTGCTTTACACCGGCGTCACGTGCCACCTCACCGATACGCGTGGGCGTGGTATGCAGCAGGGAGAAGGGCGCCCCGGTATCGTCCAGAATTGCGGTGTCGTAGACAAGCAGGTCTGCGTCGCGCGAAATTTCGACCATGTTGCCGTTGGGTGACAGCGAGGTCGTGTCGCCGGAATAGACAACACTCTTCCCTTGGTATTCGATGCGAAATGCCAGTGAGGGTGCCGGGCCGTGCGGGACACCGATGGCTTTGATGACCAATCCGTCTTCGTCATAGATGGTCCTGACGCCGAGACTGTTGTCGTGTTCCACGCTTTGCACGGCGTAGTTCAGGGGTATGCCACCGATAACCTGGGAAAAGTCGTGCAAGTAAGCCTCCACGCCGTTGGTCTCGTCAAAATGGGCGTCAATGAAGGTATCGGTCGTCGGGAAGCGCAGCGCCGGTGGTGGTGCGCCCGCCGGCGCTTGGTCGGGCCCGAAGAACTCCAGCACCGTGCCGGCATCGCGCGGGAAGCCGGCCAGCCGATTGTGGAAGAACAGTGCCTTGACGATCGGGTCGACATCGCCCACGTGATCAACGTGCAGGTGCGTCAGCAGCACGATCTCCAGGGGATAAATATTCATGCCGCTGTCGGCGATGCGTTGATAGACGCCGCCGCCGACATCCATGAGGATTTTGGGTACCCCATCGATGAAGATCATGTAACCGGCGCTGGCGCGACCGACCGGCTGGGCGGCGGGTGCGCCGGAGCCGAGTACCATGACAGAGAGTCCGTCCTTGACGCGTTCGACGGCGAGCTTTTTCTTGCCCTTGCCGGGATTGTCGGCCTGGACATTGGAAAACGCGGCCGTGGCCAGGCTGGTTGCCAGTACTGCTGTTCTCAGGATTGTTTTCCACGACATCTTGGTCCACCTCCTTTTGGTGTCAAGTTTGTTCAGATTATTTAATAGTTTTATCTATCAATTAGTTAAATTTGATAATTAAAGTATTTTATAATTACTTTGCCGGTCATTGCAGAGACTCGTCTGCCGACCGGCCCCTATGTGATCCATCTGAGGGGCGTTTTATTCATTGCCGAGCCGGCCCGTTCTGGTCGCGACTTTCTGCCCGGCTGTCGGCGACATGCTCGCAGCTAGCCAGTGCCGAAAGCGGCCGGCGGCCAGACGCCATTGGTGCTGGCAGCCCACCGGCTTGTTGGCCGTTGTTGCTTACCCTCTCGACCGTGTACGGACGTCTGGCGTAGACCGTCAGTCTGCCTGTCGTCGTCAACACGCATCACGGAGAAAGGAGGTCACGGCGGATAGGCGTTTGTCGCCTGGCTCCGCTGATGGGCTTCGCATAGAATCAAGGCCTGACGTCATTGAGCTGCGCTAGAGCATTGCAGTGCTGGGGGTGAACACATGGCCAGTAACGATTCGAATGCTGCATCGGACACTGTCGAGCAGGCGATGAACAAGGTACTGCAGGCCGAACGCGAGGCGGAGAAGGCGATCGCCGATTGCGAATATGAAGCTCGCAACATACTGCAGGCGGCTCAGCAACGCGTCAAGCGCATCGCCGACCGGACCGATGCGCGTATTGCCCGCATTCAGCTGCGTCTGGCTCACAAACTCAAAGCTCAGACCAAGGCCATGGAGAGCGCGGATAAAGCCGCTCAGCGCGGACCATCGGCGTACACGCTCGACGACACGGCGCTGGCAGCAGTGGTACAGGATGTCGCTGCCGAGTTGACCGGAAACAGGCGTTCCCATGGAGGCGAGCGCGGCAGGACCGGCGGTGAATAAGATCACGCGTTTTGCCTACGCACAGGCACGCCTGCAGGCGCGTCACGGACAGCGCCCCGATGAGCAGCTGTGGCGGCGCCTGCGCAGTACCGGTGATCTGGCCAACTACCTGCAGATGGCGCGGCAGACGGTGCTGCGGCCCTGGGTCATGGGCATTGACAGCGGCGGCAGTAGTGACGACATCGAGTTCGCTCTGCGCCGCCAGTTCCGCCTCTACATCGATGAGGTCGCGCGCTGGCTGCCGGCTGACTGGCGGTCCGCGTTTCAGGCTCTGCAGACCTTACTCGATTTGCCGGCCCTGCAGCACCTGTTGAGCGGTGAAGGCTTACCGGCGTGGATGCCGGAGGATCCGGTGTTGCGCGGTTTCGCCAGCCAGAATGTCAAGCTGCGTGGGGAAGCGATACAGGCTTCTGAGGCGGGCTATCTGGTGCAGGCCTGGCAGCGCGGAGAGCCCCTGCACGACGCCTGGTATGATGCCTGGCGGCGTCGCTGGCCGGGACCGGCGCGACTCAACGCCGCGATGGAACGCCTCGGTCGGTTGATGTTGCAACATATTCGCTCCGTGAGTGCCGACAGCGGGCCCTCGACCGCTGAGCAACGCCAGGTCCTGCTCAGCAAATTGACGACTGCATTCCGCAAATACAGTTTCCAACCGGCGGCGGCTTTTTGCCACCTGGGGCTGGTCGCACTGGATCTGGAGATGCTGCGCGGTGACCTGCTGCGCAGGAAACTGTTTTCAGAAAGCGTCGGGACGGCCTGATGGCCTTGCGCCCCTCGGCGGCCCGCTGGTTCGAGCTGCTGACATCCAGAGCGGATTTGACGCTGGCCTTGGAGACTCTGGCGCGCACCGGCAGTGTGGAATTGGAGGTTCACAGTGACTCACGCGCCCGGCTCAACCTTCCGGACCTTCGTGAACGCCTGGAGGAATACAGCCGACTGGCACAGCGATACCAGCACTACTGGCCAGAGGCGGAAAGTCGGCCGTCTTTCGTGCCGGCCAGTCCGATCCGGTTGCTGGACCGTGCCCTGAAACGCCTGCAGGCCTGGGAGGTAGAGGCAGCGCCGCGGGCGCATCGTGTCGAGTCGCTCAGCGGTGAGCGGGCGGACCTGCAGTTGCTCGAGACCCTGCTGTTGCAGGTTCAGGATGACACCCTGGACTTCGACCTGCTGGCCAGGGCGGGGCCGGAGCTGGCGGCGCGCCTGTTCGTGCTACCGCCCGACAGCCGCGTTCAACAGTTTCCCGCCGCCTTGCTGGTCAAACGTTACAGCTCCAGCCGTCATGACTTTCTGCGTGTCGTCGGACTGCCGGCCGATATCGACGCGCTGGCCGTCGATCTGGCCGCTCATAAAGCGCGTGTGGTGGCGATACCGGGGTATTTGCGCGGCAGCCGCATCAAGGCTCTCACGCAGGTCAAGCACCGGCTTCAGGAACTGCAGCTGCAAGTGAGCAGGATACGGGAGCAGATTGATGGCTTGTCGGAGAGACACCAGGTCGCAGAAGCCCTCAGCGATATCGCTCGTCTCGAATGGTTCATGACTCACGTCACCAGCCTGCCGGTGTCGGAGAATTTCGCCTGGGTAACCGGCTGGACCGATGACCTTGATGGCGAACGGCTCAGACGGGCGCTGGCGGATGCAGGCGTCAAGGCGATTATCGACTTTCCGCAGGCGCCGCCTGAGGCGAAAGCGCCGATGATCATGCGCAACCCCTGGTGGGCACAGCCGTTCGAACTGTTCGCGCGCATGCTCGGAACACCGGCGAAGGACGAGGCCGATCCCAGCCGACTGCTGGCGGTGCTGGCACCACTGCTGTTCGGTTACATGTTCGGTGACGTGGGCCACGGCCTGGTGCTGGTGGTGGTCGGGCTGCTCTACCAGCGACGCTGGCCGCTGCTGCGTATTCTCATTGCCAACGGGCTGATGGCCATGGTTTTCGGCTTTGTCTTCGGTAGCGTGTTCGGCCGTGAGGACGTCATTCCGGCGCTCTGGTTGCACCCCATGGAGGATCCTCTGCCCGTGCTGCTGGTGCCGCTCGCCGGCGGTGTACTGGTGCTCCTGCTGGGTCTCGCGCTCAACGCCGTGGAACTCTACTGGCGAGGCGAATTGCTGCGCTGGATCAGGGTCGAGGCTGCGGTCCTGGTGCTGTACCTTTCGCTGATTGCAGCCTTCTACGTGCCGCAACTCCTGCTGGTCAGCTCCGCTGCCGTACTGTGGTATTTCGCCGGCAGTCTGATGCAGCGCCAGGCGGGCTGGTGGTCGACGCTGGTCGGCGCCGTGGGCAGGCTGCTGGAGAGCGTGTTTCAGCTGCTGGTCAATACCGTGTCGTTCGTGCGCGTTGGCGCTTTTGCCCTTGCTCATGGCGGTCTCTCCCTGGCATTTATCACCCTGGCCGCGGCGACAGACAGTGCCATTGCCGGTATGCTGGTGCTGTTGCTGGGCAACCTGATCGTTATTATGCTGGAGGGGCTGGTGGTTACCATCCAGACCACGCGCTTGATCTTGTTCGAGTTCTTTATTCGCTTTTTGCAGGGGACCGGGCGTAGCTTCCGTCCTCTGGCCGCACCGGCCGGTGATGCCGACATAAGGAGAAAGACGTGACAGTCAGAATCACAGGTATTGCAGTCTGGCTCGGCGTTGTCAGCGTGCTCAGCGTAGCTGCGACGTTTGTGTTCTGGTGGTCGCCCGCTACGGCTGCTGAGGCGGCCGCAGAGGGGGTGGTATTGCCGCCGTCGGCGCTCAACTGGGGCTTTGTGGCCGCGGCGCTGGCAACCGGCCTGTCATCGCTGGGGGCCGGCATAGCGGTCGCCGGCGTCGGCAGCGCGGCGATCGGTGCTCTGGCGGAGAAGCCGGAGCTGCTGGGCCGGGCGCTGATCATGGTCGGTCTGGCCGAGGGTATTGCCATATACGGCCTGATCATCTCGATTCTTATCCTCAACAGAATCATGTAGGCCGCGGTAGCTGGCGCAAGCGATCGTGACCCTGCCCGTGTTTGTCGGTGATGAAGTGGAGGCCGCCGGATTCCGTCTGGCGGGGCTGAGCGTACGGACGCCCGCTGTCGACGAACTGATGGAGGTACTGCAGTGGGCAAGAGCTAATGCACCGCTGGTGTTGATCAGCGCCGCCACCGCTCGGCGACTTCCCCAGGCCGCGCTGGAAAGCCTGCTTGCCGGCGTCACACCGCCCGTGGTGGTCGTGCCGGACGTGCACCGGGAGACGCCCACGCCGGATCTGGCGAGTCGCCTGCGGCAACAGCTGGGAGTTCTGGAATGAGTGAGTCCGGCCCCATTGTCGCCGCCCAGTTGCAGCACCTGTTGGCGGTCGTAGAGCAGCGTCGCAGCGAGCGATGCCGGGAGGTTTTGGACCAGGCGCGCGATCAGGCGCGCCAGCTGATCAAACAGGCCTACCGCGATGAGCGTGAGCGCATGCACAGGGAGTTGGTCGAATTGCGCCAGAAGCTGCGTCAGCAGATGGTATCTCTGGGGGCACGGCGTGAGACCAGGAAGCGACAACAGCGTCAGCACGCCGATGAGGAATTGCTGGTGGCAAGCTGGCAGCTGCTGCACGAGGCCCTGCTGCATCGCTGGCGGGATGCAATGATGCGCGGCCGATGGGTCGAGGATGTGGTGGAACAGGCAGCTTCGGTGCTGATCGATCACCACTGGATCATCGAGCATCCCATCGACTGGCCTGCCGAGGAACGTTTGGCGTTGCAGCAATTGCTGCAGCAGCGCTCGGAGCGGGCGCTGCATTTCGAGGCTCAGCCGGCAATCGCCGCCGGTCTGCGTATCTGTGCGGGTGGCGCCTGCGTGGATGGCAGCGTGGACGGCCTGCTACGCGATCGGCTCGCCGTTGAGGCGGTGCTGCTGGCCAGCATCAATGAACGCCGTGGCGGCCAGGATTGATGGTTGCTGACTCATGACAATAAAACCACAGGGCACCGACGCCGGTTACCAATCAAATGACTCCAGGACAGATGCCACCATCAGCTGGATCAGCGGACCCGTGCTGCGCGCCCGCACAACGAAGGCATTCAGGATCAACGAGGCCGCCCTGGTCGGCGAGCGGGGCCTGCTCGGCGAAGTCATTCGCATCAATGGCCAGGAGGCCGTGATGCAGGTTTATGAGGACACCACCGGGCTGAGGCCCGGGGACCCCATCATGGGAACCGGTTCGGCATTGTCGGTTCGCCTGGGCCCGGGACTTCTGGGTAATATCTTCGACGGGCTGTTGCGGCCGCTGACCAGTCAGGGCCGTTTTGTGGCGCCCGGCGTGGATCACTCCAAGCTGCAACAGCGCTATCCGTTCAAACCGCTGGTCAAGCGCGGTGACCGGCTGACGGCCGGCAAGACTTTCGCCGCGGTGCAGCGTGCCGATGCCAGGGCACAGCGCTGCCTGGTGCCGCCGGGCTGTCAGGGCGAGGTGATTGCCATTGAGCCGGCGGGTGAGTACGCGGATGACCATCCGGTATGTATGTTGCGCTGTGACGACGGCACCAGCCGGGAAATCAGCATGGCTCATCCCTGGCCGGTTCGACAGCCCAGGCCGGTGGCGGAGCGCGTGCCGGTCGAAGGTCCGCTGTTCACCGGGCAGCGTATCCTGGACAGTATGTTCCCTCTCGCCTGCGGTGGACGTGCCGCCATGCCGGGTGGTTTCGGCACCGGCAAGACTGTGTTGCAGGAGACACTGGCGAAGTGGTGCGATGCGGATGTCATTGTCTATGTCGGCTGTGGTGAGCGTGGTAATGAGATGGCAGGTGTGCTGCACGAGTTTCCCACGCTGGCGGATCCGCGCACCGGCCATCCGCTTATGCAACGGACCGTGATTATCGCCAACACCTCCAATATGCCGGTGGCCGCCCGGGAAGCCAGTATTTACACCGCGGTGACCGTAGGCGAGTATTTCCGTGATCAAGGCATGCGTGTTGCCCTGATGGCCGATTCGACCAGTCGCTGGGCCGAGGCTTTGCGTGAGGTGTCGGGGCGCCTCGGCGAATTGCCCAGCGAGGCTGGTTACCCGGCGTATCTGAGCAGCCGTCAGGCGGATTTTTACGAACGCGCGGCGCACGTGCGCACCCTCAGCGGTGAACTCGCTTCGCTCAGTATTATCGGCGCGGTCAGTCCGCCGTCGGCCGATTTTTCGGAGCCGGTCACCAACCACACGAAGCGCTACGTACGTTGTTTCTGGGCGCTGGACGCGGGCCGCGCGCAAGCGCGCTTCTACCCGGCCATTCACCCGTTGCTGTCCTATTCCGAGGATATCGAGGTGCTCGCTCAGTTCTGGAGCCAGCACGGTAACCCGCAATGGGCCGAACACAGGCGGCGTTTTCTGAGTCTGCTGGAGGAACAGGCGCATCTCGAGCGCATGGCGCGTATTGTCGGCAAGGACGCGCTGCCAGCGCGACAACAGCATGTCCTGCTTTGCGCGGAATTGATCAACGAGGCGTTTCTGCGTCAATCGGCGTTTTCCGAGGCCGACCGTTTTTGCTCGGTCGGCAAACAGATCGCCATGATGCAGGCAATCAACCGTTTTATCGACCTGTCGTCAGATGCGGTTGCGCAGGGGATTACCGTGGAAGCCATCAACGCCTTGCCGGTGACGCGTCAGCTCAGACGTATGGGCGAGGATATCGACGAGGACGAACAGCCGGAGAAATTCGATGAACTGCGGCGCGACCTGGAGGCTGCCTTTACGCGCCTGAGCCGGGAGAGGGCGGCCGATGCGCGCTGACGTCTACGCAACGGCTGCGGTGACACGCATTGAGGGTCCTCTACTGTTTCTCAAGCGCACCGTCGATGCCGGTCTGCACGATGCCGTTGAAGTCGAGGACGCCAGCGGGCGGCGGCGCCTGGGGCGGATTGCTGCCCTGGATCATGAGGTCATAACCATCGAGGTGCTGGAATCGACCGCCGGCC
>Ga0209536_100012240_pt1 | contig 12499 bp, 11 predicted proteins | sample DeeMarSeWOR28_12_FD_187461 | JGI IMG/M metagenome (GOLD analysis project Ga0209536, IMG submission 187461) | Marine sediment microbial communities from White Oak River estuary, North Carolina - WOR-2-8_12 (SPAdes) (version 2) | ecosystem: Environmental > Aquatic > Marine > Intertidal zone >...
AATGATATCTGTCAGGATTTTGAAATAAAAGTGGAATATTATTTTTATCTTTTTATTAGGTCTGGAAAAAAAAATATTTTTATGTCCGAAGTATTCAGAAAATTAAGTTTTGGTATTGGCTACAACGGTCTCGGCTATGCGTAGTGCGGGATTTTACACACAAACTTTTCAGTATGGTACTGACCATAAATTTATGAAAACCACTTTAGATAAAGTACTTAAACCGTTTCCGTTAGCATCTGTTAGTTTTAACTTATAACCACCGTTTACTGCTAGCGTTGTAGATTTTATAATTCTATCTTGATTAGGCTGTATAACTACAGATATTTCTGAGTATAAAATACCTGTAATAGCATCTACAACAACCACAATAAGCTGTTCTTTATTTCTACTAGTATCAGCTGAGCCATTTAAAAAGCTATCAGCTGTCATAGTAAATAATTCTTGACCTTTATTTTTCTTAGTTACAGTAGGTGGTTGATTAATAAAGATAGGTGCTACGTTTTGTAATTGACAATTTCTTAATTGTATAGGAGCATTAGTATACAAAGGATCAGGAGATGCTGAAGTGTCTGTAGCTAGTAAATTAAAAGTATAGTTTTCATTAAGCCTTCTCTTAGAGGAGTCGTAGGTTGCCACTTTAGAATTCTTTTTGCTTTAGTTAAGTCAGCACATCTTCTTATTGGATCATCAATAGGTAAAGGCTTAAAAACGATTTCTGAATTAGAATTTGCTAACTCTTTAATAATTTTGGCTATTTCTAGGATTGTATACTCTTTATTGTTTCCTAAATTTATAACTTCTCCAACTGCTTCACCATTGTGAACGATCTTTAATATCCCTTCAATCTCATCAACAACATAAATAAAAGATCGTGTTTGTGAACCATCTCCAAAGATAGTAATCTCTTCGCCATTCAATGCTTGATTTATGAAATTGGGAATTACTCTTCCGAATTCGGGACCATATCTAATTCTTGGTCCTGAAGTGTTAAAAATTCGTACGACTTTCGTTCTAATTCCATGCTGGAGTTCGTAAGCCTTCACAAAAGCTTCTCCTGCTCGCTTAGATTCATCATAACAGCTTCTTGGACCAACAGGGTTCACGTTTCCAAAATAAGTTTCTGCTGTTGGTATTGCCTCATTAGGAGGGTTACCATACACTTCAGACGTACTTGTATAAAAAAATAGAGCATTATGTGCTTTGGCAATGCCTAGTGCGTTCATAGTTCCAAGTGTGTTACTTTTTAGGATCGAAATTGGGTATTTACTGAACTCAAATGGAGATGCTCTGCTTGCCATATGCATAACGATGTCGATTCTCTTAATATCACCAACACAAATCCCGTTTGGATGATGAGTCAACCCAAAAAACACAGGTTTCGATATGTCATGATTTATAAAGCGAAAATTGTTTTTTTCCATTAAATGAGAAATGTTTTCAAATCTTCCTGAAGAAAGATTATCTAAACATACACAATTAGCTCTCTGCTTTACTAAGATGTCACACACCCATGAGCCTAGAAATCCCGCTCCACCCGTTACTAAAACATTTTTAGCTCGAAATGAAATATTATCCTCTTCTAAGCGGTTTAGGATTTCGTCGAGATCTTGTTTAAAGTCGTAATTCATAAAAAGAACCTTCTAATTTTATATTAATAATTGTGTTAAGAGTTTTATTTTTTAAAAAGATATAGTTTCCTTAACCTCACTATTAAAAAAAAGAAATTGATAGAATTATCGAGTTTTCTGCCCACAATATTGACAATATTTAAGTTCTAAAGGGTAAAATTTACCACAGCTAGTACACTTTTTTAAAGAATTCTTGATAATTTCTCGCCCAAGCGTTTCAAAAACATTTTCTACATTTTCTCCTGTTTTTGAAGAAACTCCATAAATCTCTCCATGAAATTTGTATTTATCAAAAAAAACTTTAGCATCGCTATGTTTTACCTCTCTCTGACTTTCTAAATCAATCTTTGCTTCAATCAATAATTTTGTTTTTGGATAATTTGGAACTGAACTTATAACATTTACCCAATCATGAAGATCATCTAAAGTTTCTTTATTAGTAATGTCATAAAGAATTAAAGCTCCAGACGCGCCGGAAACATAGGAGGGTAATAAAAGGCGGAATTTTTTTTCACCAGCAAAATCCCAGATATTGAGGAGAATTTCAGTACCATCAACTAACACTTTCTTTGTTTCGAAATCGACCCCTATGGTTGATAAAGTCGATCTATCGAATTTTCCAGTTGCATACCGTCTAATGAGAGAAGTTTTTCCCACATTTTTCGCACCCGCTACAATAACTTTAAATTTGATTATAATAATTCACATCAAGTTTTTTTAATGACATTCTAATTATATTACTCCTAAAATAAAATATTAATCTTTAATCATAAAAATTTTGTTATTAATATTAACTAATTGTTTTTAGGTAAACTCCGTCAATTTTTGAAGAGGGGGAATTCTTTTTGTCATAGATTAAATATTATAAATGTTTTAATTGAAAAAAAAATTCTGTAGAATCATGAAAAATGTTTCAAACAAGAAGTTTTTTGGAACTTTATCACAGAAAGAACTACTGAAGTTATACGCAAACCATGTGAATTCACCAAAAGTTCATTTATTTAAAGGATTTGGCCTTGGAATTATCCCAGGTGAGAGGGAGGGTGTTAAGATTAAAACATTGGAAGGACCAAGACCCAACGATCCGTCAATGGAACTTTATAATTGCCATACTTGCGGAGGCGTTTACAATTTAGGACATGGCAACCCTAGAATTGTGCAAATCCTGAAAGATGCCTTAGATAGTGGATTAGATATAGGTGATCACTTGTTATTATCAGAATGGAGAGCTTTATTAGGGAAAAAATTAGCAGAGCTTATGCCACCAGGTATTACGAAAACTACATTTGGAGTTAGTGGTGGTGAAGCAGTCGACACCGCCATTAAGTTTTCAAGGGCTTATACTAAACGGAAAAAGTGCATCTCTGCAATTGGAGGATATCACGGTCATACTGGGTTTGCGTTAGCAACCGGAGATCCTGACTTTAAAGAAAATTTCCTTTGGAACCTTTCGGATTTTAATCAGGTTCCTTTTGGTGATGCTGATGCCTTGAGAAAAAATGTTTCTGACGAAGTTGCATGTGTCATTCTGGAAACAATTCCCGCAACCGGGGGAGTATTAATTGCTCAAGAGGGCTACTTTTCAGAGGTCCGAGAAATATGCGATGAGCATGGAGCTATGATGATAATTGACGAAGTTCAAACTGGACTGGGACGCACGGGTCATTTTTGGGCTATATTCGGAGGACTTTACGAACAAGAAGAAGTTATTCCTGATTTTTTAGTTTTAGGTAAGGGTATGAGCGCAGGAATTTATCCGATATCTACTTGTAGTTATAAACCTTTTATAGAAAAGGCAGTTTTTAAAGACGACCCATTCATTCATATTTCTACAACCGGTGGTTCTGATTTAGGTTGTGTTATTGCATGTGAGATGTTAGATATTCAATCTAATCCTGAGTTTTTAATCCATGTAAAAGAAATGGGAAAATTATTTGGCAAAGGTTTAAAAGATATTGCAGATGATAATTCCGAAATCATAAAAGAGGTAAGAGGCAGAGGCTTAATGTGGGGTATGGAGTTTAATAAAGATACAACTGGACAATTAGCTATGCTTTCTATAATAAAAGAAGGAGTTCTACAAAATTATTGTGGAAATAGAAAGAACACGCTCATTATGATGCCACCATTAGTTGTAAAAGAAGAAGATATCGAAGAGATCATAAAGAGAATCGGTGAAGGAGTCAAAAAGATTAAACACTTAGCTTAAACTTTAGTCATGTTTTGATTTAAGAGTTATTTTGGTATTTAAATCTACTTAACTTATATATTTCTTGGGCAATTTTCTTTCCAACATTTTTAACTTTCATTAAATCACCAATATCAGCGTTGAAAATTTTCTGAAGCGATTTTAATTCCATAAGTAAGTTTTTAGCTCTAAGAGCATTTATACCCGGAATACCTGCAACTATATATTCTAATAAACTTGATGTTTCAATTGGTTTTTTATCAAACCTTAATTTTAAATCTATTTTTGAATCGGATTGCTCTTTCTTCGCAAGTTGAAAAATAAACATCGCAGAGTCAATAGGATCCTTTGTTTTAAATATTGTAATTCCTAAATTCAGAATAATTGATGTGATCGCTCCGTAGAGTGCATTTTGACTAATATTTGAATTTATAAAAGGATCTCCTTCTAAAATTAATATGGGTCTAAGAAAATTGTTCTTTAAATCAAATAATTCATTAAATAATCTCCCATCTTTCACCGAATCGTTAAAATCTTGTGCAGATTTTCTCTCGATCCCAACTCTTTCTGAGATTATGTAGTCAGCAACCGTTAATTGTTTTAATTCTAAACTAACGCCCATTAAAGACAACGCTCTGACAACCGCGGAAGCAGTTTCTCTATTGTCACATATTACGGTGTAATCCTCAGCGCCCTCAATCCTTTGGCTAGAAGAAAACTCTGAAATATTTTTAGTATCAATAGTTTCCTTTATCTCTTTATTGTTTTTAATAAAATTCAAAAGGTTTGATTGTCCTCCTTTAGAACCAGAATCACTTTCTTTCATATTTTTTAAACTTTCTTTCATAACCCGTTCCTTGGCCTTTTCAGCCCAGTAATATCCTTCATCCCGAGTACCTTCAGCCATTAATATGAAAACCTTTCCTTCCTTTTTTCTACCAGTCCTTCCCCGACGTTGAATAGAGCGAACAGCACTTGGTACAACATCATAAAATATTACTAAATCACATTCCGCAATATCTAAACCCTCCTCACCAACACTCGTAGCTATTAATGTGTTATAAACTCCTTCTTTGAATTCTTCAAGTAGTTTTATTTGCTCTTTTTGAGTTAAGCCTTTATCTTGAGATTTAGAAACTTGCCCTACAAATTTATGAGCCTTTATCGCATCAACTCTTTCAAGAAATTTAACTATATTGTTGACTGAGTCTCTATAATGACAAAATACTAGGATTCTCGAGTCTTTATTTTCAATTATTTGATTATGCAAAATTTTCGCAAGTTTCTCAAGTTTAGGATGAAAAATTCCCTTTTCTTTGTTAGTTTCGATTAATTCAAGAACGCGTTTTATATCAGAATCTCCAAAAAGTTCTTTCAACGATTTATTTGCGGTGTTTTGTTTGATTTTTTTAATATTTTTCCTCATGTAATCATCTAATGCGCTTATTCCTTGAGTTTCAATGAGCTCATCCATATGAGATAGTCTTATCGCATTTGCTACAAACTTTTTTGCGTTAAATAATTTAAATTTATCTTCCTCTGTTCTTGAAGATGTGATTCTTCCATTAATTAATTTGTCTAAACCAAGCAAATCTTTCCTAGTAACCTTTGTAATATCTGACGAATTTAATAAATCCTGCTGTTTTAACCATTTATATATTGTTCTTAATTTCTCTGTCAATATTGTTTTAATTTCCATAAATTCATTTGGAAGCTTGACCTTTATCCATTCATTATCGACCTTGTAGATGTAAGGTTTTACATCTAAGTCTTTTTCGGTTCTAATTTCGACATGTTCAATATATAAATTCTTTTTAATCTCGTTAATCTTGCCTTCCGTAGATCCTGGACTTGCCGTAAGCCCTAAGATTTGAGCTTTCTTAGTTGTTTCAATATACCTCTTAGCGATAAAACAATACGCATAATCGCCTACACTCCGATGACATTCATCAAAAATAATTAAAGACACATTGTGTAAAGAATAAAGATTGGAAATAATATCATTTTGAAGTACTTGTGGTGTCATAAAAGCAATCTTTAAGGCTTTCCATATATCCCTTCTATTTTCTGGGGAGGTGGTTCCTGTAATTGCTTTCAAGCTTTCCTCGGGAATAACTGTTAAATCTAAAAAAGATTTATAATGTTGATTTACAAGAGGTTTAGTTGGAGCTAAGAAAATTATTTTAGAATTAGGCGCTTCGGATAATTTGTGCATAGCTAGCATTAAAGCTATAATTGTTTTTCCTAAACCGGTAGGAATAACTACTAAACAATTGGTATTAAGACAATTTATAAAGATATTTTCTTGATATGCCCTTCTTAAAATGAAATTTTCCTTCAGTAAAGGGTGTGATAAAAATTGTTTATTATTCGATACTAAAATCACCAGAAAATATCAAATTATAATATAAGCTAAAAGAAATCTTTTTCAGATTTGATTTAAAGTTACAGAGACTATAGAATCTCTTAAATTATATTAATACCTTTTTAATAATTATCATTATTATTTATATCAATTCAAATTGCGCGAGTGGTTTAGACGTATAACGACACTTTAACAATAAAAAGTATGTGTAAAGCGTTAAACGCTCACACCGTGTAAATTTTCGCTAATTTAAAGCGATAATCTCGACGGTCGGGGGTTCAATAGTTTGAAAATTTCTTTCGAATTGAAAAATTCCCCCCTTGCGCATATTTTCGAAGCACATACAATTGCTGAACTTACTTGATTTATAGTAAAAAACAAAAAAGTTTTATGTTATACTACATTTTAGGACTCAATTACTAATTCTTAGGATTATGTTATGTCTTCTTTTTTAGAGTCTCGTGAATTGAGAAAGTTATATAAAGAAGTTCGAAAAAACATCAAAGTTGGTTCGATTTTCCTTACTCGATACGAAAAAGCGCGAATCACAGGAGCACGCGCTCTTCAAATAAGTTTTGGAGCACCAATTTTGATCGAAAAACCTAAGAATGTGATCGATCCTATAAAAATAGCTTTATTAGAATTAAAATCTAAAATCTTACCACTGACAATAAGACGAGAGTACCCTAGCGGAGAATATCAAGATATCTCGATAAATAGTTTAATTCTTAAAAAAGATTAAATGCTATTGAATTCTGTATTTCCCTCGTTCTGTAAGAATATATACATTGTTACCTTCAACTTGTTCTATCTCTAAATAACCTTTAAAAATTAGTTTATCTAAGATTTTTTCTAATTCAGCTTTTTTGAACGGTTCGATGCCTAAAGGAATTCTACTTTGATTGGCAACAATAGCAATACGCGATAGTAACATTCTTTTTCCCATAAAAGACTCAAGAATTGTAAGCTCATCGTTAGAAAGTCGTTCAAATTGGTCATGTTCCAGTAATTGTTCCTTGAGAGTGTTTGCGAGATCTAATGTTTCAGAACTAATTTGTTGTTTCTTTACTTCAACATGTTTTAATTGGACTAGGTCTTTGGCTACCGGTGACTTTTTAGACTGAGCCATTTGCTCTAAATAAGCACGAATTTTTTCTTTATCTTCTAATCCTTTTTTTAAATTATTATCATCATTTTGATTTTCCATAATAATACGATAAGGAATTTAATTATAAAAATCTATATTTAATCAATGAAAGACATCTTAAAGTTAAAAACTGGAGAAAAAATTTTTATTAGACATATTACTGAATTGGATATTGATGGAGTTTGGAATAATTTCAATGAAGTTGTTGAAGAAGGTATCTATCTTCCTGTTTTATTTCCGGTTAAATCAAGATTTGAAAAACAATCATGGTATAATAATATTAAGAAAGAAAGAGAAATCTGTATAGTCGCAGTTAACCCAAATTTAAAAACTCCTAATAACATCCTTGGTCAATGTGAAATATCAAGTTTAGACTGGGACGCAGCAACTCATGTCGGAAGCTTAGGCGTAATTGTGCAAAAAAAATACAGAGACTTAGGAGTTGGCTTTCATATAATCGACATGGCTATTCGAGAATCTAAAACTTTAAACAGTAAAGAGAAAATTATTCTTAGTTGTTTTTCAAATAATAAAAGAGCGCTCTACCTTTATGAGAAAATGGGTTTTAAAACAATAGGAAGGAGAGAAAAACAATTTTATATGGATTCTAAATATTACGACGAAATACTAATGGAATTATGGATTGATAACTATTTAGCAAATAATCCTTAATTTTTTTAAAATACAAAAAATTTGTATACACAAAACCTTACGATAGAGGCTTCAAAAAATTAGATTTTGTTTACACTTTTCCTAAATAAAAAAACAACTAATCAGATTTGTTTGGCTTAATCTTTAACAGAAAAAATTGTTTTCTATAAAAAAGTGTTCTTTTATATCGCTTTTTTTTTGTAATAAAAAAAATTTATATATATCAAATTTATTATTATGATAATTTGAATTTGTTATAATTTATCGATGTTATTATACCATAAAAAAAATAATATAGATAAACAATAAAAAATCAAAATACTATTTCAAATGAAATAATTTTAAGAACTATAAATTAAAAAGCTGAATATTATGGCAGAAGAAGAAAGTTTTTTAAACGCAAAAGCTTTAGTAGTTGATAATGGAACTGGGATTTCGAAAAATGGGTTTGCCGGAGAAGATCAGCCTCGTTCTGTATTTCCAACTCTTATAGGTTACCCTAAATATGAATCGATAATGACTGATGTTGAGCATTACACACGAGAATACTATATAGGAGAAGAAGCTATGCAACTTAAAGGTGTTTTAAAGTTAATGTTTCCTGTAGAACATGGTATTATCGAAGATTGGACTGCTATGGAAAAGATTTGGCATTATACTTTTTACACTGACTTAAGAATCGATCCAAGCGAACATCCTGTTCTTCTAACTGAAGCCCCATTGAATCCAAGACCAAATCGAGAGAAAATGGCCGAAATAATGTTTGAAACATTCAATGTTCCTGCCCTTTATGTTGCTATGCAAGCTGTCTTGTCCCTATATGCCTCTGGGCGAACGACAGGATGCGTAATAGATATTGGGGATGGCGTCTCTCACGTTGTACCCATTTTCGAAGGTTTTGCTCTAAGTCATGCAATCCAAAGAATCGATCTTGCTGGCCGTGATATCACAACATACCTACAAAGATTACTCCGTCAAAAGGGATACTCATTCACAACTTCTGCAGAGAAAGAAATCGTTAGAGATATCAAAGAAAAACTCTGCTATGTAGCAATTGATCCTGAAAAAGAAATGATGCTCTCAAAGAAAGTTGCCGGGATGGAGAAAAGCTACATGCTTCCCGATGGAGAGACAATTAATGTAGGCGTTGAAAGATTTTTAGCACCTGAATGCTTCTTCAATCCATCAGTAATCGGGAAAGAATTAGAGCCTCTCGATGATGTTATAGTCGGTGCTATTTCAGAATGTGATGTCGACCTTCGTAGAGACCTTTATGGTAATATTGTGCTTTCTGGTGGATCAACAATGTTCCCTGGAATTAAAGAACGTTTAACAAAGGAAATTAAAGAACAAATTCCAGAATCCGTTGATGTCAAGATAATAGCTCCTCCAGAACGTATGTATTCCGTATGGATTGGAGGTTCTATCTTAAGTTCCTTAAAGACATTCCACAGAATGTGGGTTACGAGACGTGAGTATAAAGAAATGGGACCACAAGTAATTCATAGATGCTTTTAAGCCCTTATGGGCAACATCTTAAATTTTATGAATTTTTTTATTTTTCTTTTTTTAATTTTTACTACATTATTCAAAAGATAACTTTTAAATATCTAAAATATAATCATAAAATTGATTGTATTAGTCAATTTTAAAATATCCCTAAGATATTTTAGGGTTGAGTCCAAGAGATTTTCATTTAACAATAATGAACTGATAATATTATGCCCGAAAGTAGTGTTATTTTAAACGATCTTAACAAAGTTTTCATACCTTGTAGAACTGTTTTAGAGATGGAAGCATTAACTTCCTTGTTCTTAGAGTATTATAATTATGATCTTATAAAAGAAATACCAAAAAGTCAACCTGAAAGCGAAAAAGTTATTGAAATTTTCCGAATTTTTGACTGTCAGCCTCTAGAAAATATTATAAAATATTTTATTGATGGTGTTGTCCATAAGCTTAGACCCATAGTCATGTATGAAAGGGATCATCACGATCGCTTTCGAATGGGTAATGTTGTAGCTTATACGAAAACCCGAGTGTGCCTTTATCTAGCTTTACATAGATTGAAGTTAAAATTTATGTTTATAAAACATTTTATGGACGAATTTAAACGTAATGAATTTAAATTAAATTTATCTGAAGAGCAAGAAAATCTAGGTCCACATATATTTATTTCTTCCTTTTATGAGGATTATATTCATAAGAATAATATGAATCTAAAATTAATGCTTTCTTCCAAAAGAGTTTCAGAAAGAGTTAGTAAGTTAATAAATCTTAGAGATATAATCACTAATGAAGATATTATTAATGCTATAACATTTAAGAAGTATTTAGATGATATCAATCGCATAAAGTTTATTATGAGAGAGATCAAAGCTTCAATTTTCGTATGTAAAACAATGTTTGCACAAATCGATGTATTTAACCCTTTTTCCGTGGGTAAAGAATTGATGATTGATGCTGAAGAAATTATGTTAAACCAAGACTTTATTCCAGCATTAATCCCTGCAATTTCAAATGCCTATTTTGAAAATAAAAGGGTTCAACTTGAAGACTTATTTCGAGCGTATGAGTTTATGATGAAAAGAGCATTAGAAGGTATTAATTACGCCATTGAAATTGCTTCAGGTGGGCAAATTCTTCTTGATTTAGAAGATACAATATATAATTCTGGTAATATTTTCGAGATTTAAGTCAAAAATGTTGAAAAGTGCTCGTTTTTACCCCAATCTTTTCCAATTTTTATTAAGAATAAAAATTGTTAAAAATTAAATTAGATTAAACATTTAGGAATGTAAATATAAACACAAATCGCATTCCTATGCTAAAAAGGAAACTGGATTCAACCCGATTTACGCCAGATTTTAACAATATGTTAAAGATCGTTATTCTTAATAGCCTCGGTTTTTTTTTTATAGGTTTTTTAATACCTATTACTGCTCGATACAATATGGCTGCAACTGCCATACAAATTAGTTTGCTCGTTTCCTTTCAAGTATTAGGTCGAATTTTTAGTGGTACACTTACGGGATTTTTGACTGATCGAGTGAAATCACGGAAAAGACTCGTTTTAATCGGTTCAATTGGTAGAGGAATCTCATATTTCATTATATATATCGCTATAATCTTGAATTCCTTAATATTATTAGGAATGGGAACTTTTACGCTAGGTTTTATGGCGGGTGTTTTTTGGGTGCCATTTAATACATTGATAGCAGAAAAATCGAATAAAGATAATCGTTCTGAAGCATACGGTAAACGAGATTCCTCTAATGCAATAGGTCAAATGATTGGGGGTGTAATCGGTTTTATTCTTCTAATGATACTTGGTTATTTCACGCTTAATCCCTTTCTTTTATATGCTAGCATTCCATTATTTGGTGTTGCCAACTTTATTGCGGGTATTAAATTCAATCTAAATGTGGATGAATCAATAAAATTTAGAAAATCCTCAGATCATCTCACAACTCCGCTCATTAAAGATAGTAAGGAAAATCCCCCTAACCTTGCTGGGTTTATATTATTAGGATCAATTTTTTTGATGTCAGTATTATTTCTAAGTAGTATTAATGGTTCTATAGCAAAACCCTTTTTAAATATTTATGTGATTGAAACTATTGAAAGTAATGTTCAATTAGTCACTTGGGCATATTTACCTGCCGGAATTGTTGCAACACTTTTAGCTCCAAAATTGGGAATGTTTATGGATAAGTTGCGTCCAGCTATTGGTATAGCTATAACGAGCATATTAGGTGCTCTGGTGACCTGGTTATTAATAAATTCAGCAAATATCTGGATTTTTACGTTTCTACTATTAATAGATCTTACAATTGGGATTGCTGCAGGACTAATTTTTCAGAATTTACTTAGTAGGATATCACTAAAAAATCGTGGTAAAATTTTAGGTTCAGGTGAATTTTTTCAATTTCTCGGAAGCTTTATAGGACCACTTCTAGGAGGTATAGTTTGGGACTTTATCGGTCCAAGTTATCCCTTTATTATATCAATCTTCGTTGAATTATCACTAATACCCCTCTACTTAGTCGTAGTTTATTATTTAATACCGCATATAGCAGAAACTTATATTGTAGAAGGTAAAAAAAAGAGTAGTGGAAAAATTAATAATACTTAAAACTAATCCGTTTAAAGACTTTTAGCTTTTATTGTATTTTCTGCTCGCTTAATTTTCTTTTTACTAAATTCTTTAACTTTTGCTAATATCTCATCTTTTTTATTTGGTTTATTTAATTCAATTGGTTCTTTGATATATCCTTTATTTAAAGCGTTTCTATAGAGTTCTTCACCAATTTTAGTTCGAACAATTACTGATGTTAATTTCTCTTCTGATCCGAGGCCTCCAAAAGAAATATCTGCATAGATATTGGAAAAATCAGGGCATGCAAAGCAAGCAGGTCTTCCAATTTCGTGTAACTCAGAAAAAGGTATATGTAATACCTCATTATTCTTGAAATACAGAATAAGATCTTCCCTAATATTCATATTGTTAACATCCT
>Ga0209536_100012241_pt1 | contig 12498 bp, 15 predicted proteins | sample DeeMarSeWOR28_12_FD_187461 | JGI IMG/M metagenome (GOLD analysis project Ga0209536, IMG submission 187461) | Marine sediment microbial communities from White Oak River estuary, North Carolina - WOR-2-8_12 (SPAdes) (version 2) | ecosystem: Environmental > Aquatic > Marine > Intertidal zone >...
TTTTCAATACAAAAATCAAGTACCCTCAAATAGCCATAATTGATCAAATATGACTAATTTGAACTCATGAATTGGAGTTTGTGCGCAGACTCCCGTTGTGTGCAATTGCTGTATTCCTCTTGTATTTAATAAAAAATATACATCTTTGTCAACTAAAAATATTATCTTCATTAAAAGGATTTTAAGGGAACTTAATCTTAAGTCATAGCAATATTTGAGTTTTAATTAGTTCTATAACAAATTGTTGGACCTTAATAATTGGAAGTAAACGATGACAGAAAAAAAAATTTCAGCCGAATTTCCTTTTGAATCAAAGTACATTAAGGTGCGCGATTCAAAAATGCATTACATCGATGAAGGTTCAGGTGATCCAATCCTCTTCTTACACGGAAATCCAACATCTTCTTATTTGTGGCGTAATATCATTCCATACCTTGTACCACATGGGAGATGCATTGCCCCCGATCTGATCGGCATGGGTAAATCTGATAAGCCTAATCTCGACTACCGATTCTTTGACCATTCAAAATATGTGGAAGGATTTATTGAAAAATTGGATTTGTCTAACATTACCACAGTCCTACATGACTGGGGTTCTGGTCTTGGTTTCCATTACGCAATGAGGCATGAGAGCAACATTAAAGGAATTGCCTTCATGGAAGCATTGGTAAAGCCAATGAAGTGGGAGGAAATGCCAAGTAGTGAAAGAATGGGTTTCAAGCTATTTCGTACTTCAGGTATTGGCTGGTTTATGCTCAGTGTTATGAATATGTTTCTTACCCAGCTTGTGCCACGAATGATTGTCCGAAAATTGTCCGCAGAAGAAATGGATTACTATATGGCCCCCTTCAAGACAATTAAAAGCCGCAAAGCAATACGTCAATGGCCTTGTGAAATCCCTTTAGATGGCCAGCCGTCGGATGTATACGAAATGATGTCGAATTACAGTCAAAAACTTCAGGAATCCGAGATACCTAAAATACTCTTCTTTGCAAGTCCTGGTGCCATCATTGATTCAAAAGCGGTTGATTGGTGCAAGCAAAATCTTAAAAATCTAAAAGTAGTCGACATTGGCGAGGGATTACACTATGTGCAAGAAGACAACCCTCATTTGATAGGTGAAGAATTAGCAAAGTGGTATCAGGAATTATAACCGTAAATATTGTTGGCCGATTGGAAATAGCAGCTACGGACAGATTATGATTGCCCACAACACTGTTTATGAAATCATAGCATCTTATTGGGATGCTACGCTTCATTTACTAAGCCTTAGGCGCAAGTAAAAAAGAAACTTGCGACATCGAATAAAGAGTAATTGTTAATCCAATACATTTACAAAGAAATAGATGGAACATGAGTTAATCTATTTTGATAATGGGCAGCACCGGTTACCTTGGCGGAAAAGTTATCAATCACTTGCTAAGCCCCAAAATAAATGTAAGTGCTTTGGTCCTGCAAAAATCCGACACCAAAGGTCTGGAATCAAGAGGTATTCAAATTATTAGAGGTGGCCTTACAGAAGCTGAAACTATTCTACCTGCCTTAAAAAATATTGATGCCGTAATTACAACCGCCAGTGGATTTTTCAATAAAAAAAAGGCGGCAACTTGAAAATTGTTAAATAATATTTTGTTTACAGCCTAATACACTGATGCTTCGTCCTGATAATTCTTATTTACGTAAACTTTTATAAATTCAGTTACTTTACTTAATTGAAAGTATACAAATGAAAGCTATAATATATGAAAAATATGGTCCCCCGGATGTACTTCAGCTCAAAGAGGTAGAAAAACCTGCTCTTAAAGAGAATGAAGTCCTGATAAGTGTTCAAGCTGCTTCTGCTAACGCAGCTGATTGGCATATGCTAAGAGGTAAACCATTCCTGGCCCGCCTTGATTCTGGACTCTTCAAACCAAAAAATACAATACTCGGGATTGATATTGCTGGATACGTTGAAGCTATCGGTAGTAAAGTAACCGTATTTAAACCGGGAGACGAGGTATTCGGAGACTGCGGTTGGGGAGGAGCTTTTGCCGAGTATGTATGTGTTAAAGAAAGTGAAATAGTGCTTAAACCAACTAATGCAACTTTCGAGTAGGCAGCGTCCGTACCAGTATCTTCACTCACAGCACTTCAGGGCATTCGCCATAAAGGAGAGATTCAAGTAGGACAAAAGGTACTGATTAATGGCGCCTCAGGTGGTGTAGGTACCTTCGCTGTGCAGATTGCCAAATTTTTTGATACTGAAGTGACTGGCGTATGCAGTACATCAAAAGTAGAAACAACTCACTCGATTGGTGCAGATTTTGTTATTGATTACACAAAGGAAGATTTCAAAAAAAAAGGGAAGCAGTATGCCCTGATTATTGACGTTGTGGGTAATCGGTCGGTCTCAGATTATAAGCGGGTATTAGTTCCCAATGGAAGGTGTATCACAATTGGCTTTACTTCAATGGGGCGGTTGCTCCAGCATGCTTTATTTGGAGTGTGGGCTTCAATTACCGGCAACAAGAAGGTTGACCTTATGGGAACAGCGCAAATGAACAGAGAGGATCTGATTTTTGTGAAAGAACTTATTGAAGCAGGAAAAGTCAAACCCGTTATTGACAGACGTTACTCTTTAAGCGATGTGCTGAAGCTATTAGGTATATTGAAAAAGGACACGCCCGGGGAAAAGTAACAATAACTATGGAACATATTAACAATCCCGATAGCTAACGGTACCAGAAGCTTCCAAATTACCAATTATTTCTATAACTTGCCAAGATGCCACAGTCCCGTAAATTAGCCGCAATCATGTTCACGGACATCGTGGGATATACGGCCCTTATGCAGCAAAATGAGGAGAAAGCAATCCAGGCCAGAGATAAACATCGACGGATATTTAATTCCATTACTGATAAGCATAAAGGAAGGGTTCTACAATACTATGGTGATGGTACATTAAGCATTTTCGATAGTGCTATTGAAGCGGTATAATGCGGGATTGAAATGCAGCTGGAATTCCAGAAAGACCCTCCCATACCGATAAGAATCGGAATTCATACAGGCGACATTATATTCAGTGAAGAGGAGATCATTGGTGATGGAGTAAATGTTGCCTCTCGCATAGAATCCCTGTCAGTTCCGGGAAGTGTTTTTATTTCTGACAAAGTCTATGACGAAATCAAAAACCAGGAATCCATCAAGACTTCCATGCTGAGGACATTTAAACTGAAGAATGTTGAAAAACCAATTGAAGTCTATGCCATTTCCAATGTAGGACTGATCGTTCCAAAACCTGAGGACATTAAAGGTAAAACTGACACAGATCTTTCCTCCCTGCCTGAAAAACAAAAAAAGAAAAAATCAAAAATACGAAAAGGAGTTTCACTTGCCATAACAATTACGACCACTATTACAGTGCTTATATTTGTTTATCTGAAATATGGTACTAACTCAAGTCCATCTGCAGGAATACAGGAAAAATCAATTGCTGTTCTGGCATTTGAAAATATGAGTGGCGATCCGGACCAGGAGTATTTCAGCGATGGAATTTCGGAAGAAATACTCAATTCTCTCACCAACGTAGATGGATTGAAAGTTGCCGGCCGGACTTCAGCATTTTCTTTCAAAGGAAAAAATGAAGATATCCGTACGATTGGTGAAAAGCTGGATGTAAATATGGTTCTGGAAGGAAGTGTAAGAAAAGCCGGAACAAAAGTGCGCATTACAGCCCAACTCATCAATGTGGAGGATGGCTTTCATATCTGGTCTGAAACATACGACAGAGCAATGGAGGACATCTTTGCCGTTCAGGAAGATATTGCTAACCGCATCGTTGAAAAACTTAAACTACAGGTTCAAAAGTCGGCCAAAGGTGTAGGTCGGACACGTAATATAGAAGCGTACGAAATGCTTCTAAAGGGGAACTATTTTCTATTAAGGGATTATCAGGGCCCACAAAAAGCAATGGAATACTTTCAAAAGGCGGTTGAATTGGATCCTGATTATGCAGAAGCGTACGCCTTTATCGGTGAAACCTACCTTTATCATGCTGGTTCCGGAATGATGTCGACTGCAGAAGCGTACTCCAACGCAAGAACAGCCGCGCAAAAAGCGATCGATCTAAATGAACAAGAGCCACGTGCACATAAGGTTTTGGCATATATTCATCTTTTTTATGACTGGGACTGGGAGGCAACCCTTAGCGAATATAATAAAGCCATTCAGTATGGACTGCCCGAACAAAACGAATTTATTACATACTATTACATATTCGTAAATAAGGATTATGATCATGCAATACGTGTTTCTAAACAAATACTTGAAACCGATCCATTAAATATTGTAAATCACTGGCAACTTGGATTATGTTATTACTTTGCCAGAAGGTTCGAAGAAGCACTCGTTTCATTTAATAATGCTTTAGAGCTTGATCCAAATTACAGTTTAGGTCATCATTGGAAGGGAGCAACATTAGGTTATTTGGGAAAATATGATGAAGCAATTTACTCATTTGAAAAAGCAATGGAAATTGCACAGGGCAAAGGTCCAATAAATATAGAACTACTTGTGGTGAAAATTCAAATGGGTAATAAAGAAGAAGTACTGCAAATCCTTAAGGACTGGGAAAAGTCCGGGGAGCATATCGAACCTATGGATCCGGCAATGTTATATACATTATTAGAAATGTATGATGATGCAATTTTCTGGCTCGAAAAAAGTTACCGGGAACGGTCGCTAATGATGGTCACCCTGAAATATTTTTGGATCTGGAACTCAATCAGGGATGATCCTCGTTTCATTGATATTTATAACAGAATGAATTTTTCGGAATAGGGCCAGCCAATGTGGGTCTCCTAAAGATAATACACTTTATAAAATGAAAGCAATTATAAATGAAAAATATGGACCACCGGAGGTACTTCAGCTCAAAGAGGCAGAAAAACCTACTCCCAATGACAATGAAGTACTGGTAAAAGTGCATGCGACATCTGTGAATTATAATAACCTGCTTTTTGTGAAAGGAGAACCGTTTGTGGGCCGTATATGGACAGGGATTCTGAAACCAAAACTCAAGATACCCGGAAATGACGTAGCAGGGCGGATTGAAGTCATTGGCAGAAACGTAGAGCAGTTTCAGCCAGGTGATGAGGTATTCGGGGATATATTCGTGTGTGGATTTGGTGCTTTTGCCGAGTATGTATCTGTTCCTGAAAATATATTGACTTTGAAACCATCCAATATATCTTTCGAGGAAGCAGCAGCAGTACCCGAAGCGGCACTCGTCGCACTGCAGGCTCTTCGCGATAAAGGACAGATTCATACAGGACAGAAAGTTTTGATTTATGGGGCGTATGGCGGTATTGGTACATTTGCGGTACAGATTGCCAAATATTTTGGGGCTGAAGTTACTGGCGTGTGCAGCACGAGAAATCTGGACATGGTGCGCTCGATTGGTGCAGACCATGTCATTGATTATACGCTAGAGGATTTCACTCAAAAAGATCAACGTTATGACCTGATTGTTGCATGTGCCGGATATCGTTCGATTTTCGATTACAAGCGTGCATTGAGGCCTAACGGAACGTATGTTGCAACCGGAGGTTCCATGAAACAGATTTTCCAGGCGTTATTACTGGGGCCATGGATTTCAAAGACCGGTGGTAAAAAACTGGCTAACTGGACGGTGATTCCAAACAAGGATCTGGATTTTATAAAGGAACTGATAGAAGCCTGCAAAGTAAAACCCGTTATTGATAGGCGATTCCCATTTCATCAGGTTGCTGAGGCGCTGCGGTATTATGGTCAAGGACACGCCAGGGGCAAAGTCATAATCACAATGTGAATCATAACCGCAGGTTCTTACATGTATAAATCGGTGCTGACAACTTGTCCGAAAGAATATTTATTATTTATTGCTATTTTGAGGATTAATCGGAATTCTTATCTTTATCAGTAAGTCATTTCTTTTGCTGATGAAAAAATAAGTAATGGGACAATTTGATTCTGTATAAATAAAATTGTAATGAAATCAAAAATGATATGGTTACGAATGAGTTACTGGGCACCTGCCATCGCTGATTTTTTTATTGCTGTAACTGTCTTAATACCTGAAAAAGTAGGATTGACAGAATTTGTTTATCCAATGGGTATGATGTCGGCAGTGGCTTTTTCATGGGGCATATTGTTAGTTTTGGCTGATAGAAAACCTGTTGAACGAAGATGGGTTCTGATTCCAACCATAATTGTTGTTGCTTTATTAATTTGTGTAGGGATCTATGCTGCACTTAAGAATTTGATTGAACTTGATATTGTCTTTCTTATAATAGGAATCACGATATTGGTAATAATGATATATGGTTATCTTATTTCAGGAAGTATTGAAAAGGCCAATTAAAAAACTAAACTGCAAATTTGTGTAATACTATTTGACCGGGAGCGGATTGATCGAAAATGAGTAGATTCAATAAATATAGAAGCGGTTTTACAGTGGAGTGCCTCGATCTTTGTGACTATCGATAGTCCAACATGTTTGTCTGTTCCCATGGCAGTATAAAATAACTTTACAGTAAAAATCATGAATAAACTAAAATATACTTTTTCTGTTTTTATTCTGGTAATCATCGTGGGATGTAATAATAATCTATCTCAAAATAATGTATTCGATTATTCAAAATACAGCAGGTTAACGGATCCCGGAGAACTTGAACCCATGCTTAAAAATTTGCCGGATGATATAGGGGAAATGTGCAACATTGCCAATGTACAATCTGTTCATCATACCATGTTGTCGCAATGGAAGATACCAAGAGCAGAGTGGGACCTGGCACGAGCAGATCATGATATAAAGGATATACTCGACACTTTACGGGTAAAAGGTGATGGAACGTTAAGTATTCACAGAAGCCTGAAAAACAGGATATTTGGAGCATGTACAAAAGAATCCATATTCAGCACAAGTATGCTGAGGGCGAAAGGCATTCCCGCGAGGATACGGGTTGGCTATCTGACAAATCTCTACTCCGGTGAAAAAGCTGTGGAATTCTGGAGAAATGTAAATAAATATGGAAGGGATATTCCCGCTGATTCAGCATCGTTCGATCAGTATACCCTCTATATGAAAGATGTTAATAAATCCATAGAGCACTGGGTGACCGAATACTGGGACAAGGATCAGGGAAGATGGCGGATACTGGATATACGGCCTGATTATTTACAGGCGTATGGTCTGGATGTTGATTACCATCTTCCTGACGAATATTTTGAATATGGGTATGAAGCATGGCAGAAAATAAAGAACCCGGAATTCAAAAATGATGCTTATTCGGAAGGGGAATTGGATGGCAGGTCACATATCCGCTACCAGATGCTGATGGATTTTTACAGCCTACTGAATCATGATGTGCCTGGTGTTTTTGATGATGCAGGAAGGGATATCAGCAACAACAAAAACAATGATGAGATAAAGTTTCTTCGAAAAAAATATGAGGATCTCAGCGAAACTGAATTAAAAGAACTGGATGATTTAGCCTCCCTCTTCGGACAGGACCCCGGCGTTGAAGAATTACTTACATTTTATTATGCTAGTTCAACCCTGAAATTAGAATCAATGATGAACGATCCGTATAGTTTTGTTTTTATCGATCAGAAAGCGGGAGAGACTGATAAGTAATACGTGCCGTTTAGATCTCTACTTCAAACCTAAAGGTAATTAAACGAAGGAAGGGTGTTGAGATGAAAAGAACTTGATATTATTCTTAATTCCATATTCCAGTTTAAAATTGAATAACTGGAATTTTTATATATATGAACTGGTTATGGATAATCTTTTCAAAACTGAGTAAAAACTATTATCATGAAAAAAGAAAAATTGGAGATTGAAGAAATAGTAAATAAAGAAACAAAGGCGTGGGATACTCAGAATGTCGACCTGTTGATTTCCATTTTTCATCCGGATATGGTGTGGCCATGGCCCAAAACCCCTCATTCTCACAATCCTGTCGATTGGGAATTAGTCATGGGAAAATTTAACAAGGAAAGATGGTACAAAGCATGGAAAGTATTATTCACCAATTATCGATTGGTTCATAATAACCGGAAAATTATAAAGATTGTAATTTCCAATGAAAAGGATGGAGCATTTGCCGTAGTTGATATTGATACGTTATGGTTAGATAAGGATAACAATAAGAATCATTGGAAAGGGCGTGTATGCAAGGTATATGCAAAAATTGGCGATGATTGGAAAATGACCATGCATACAGGTGCATTAGAATATTTATGATAATTTTTTTTATATCTTGCTTAATACACGGCTCAGGTAAATATCTATTAAGATCGTGGTTTGAAACTTCATTTCTGATACGTAATTTTAGTTATATTTAATATGGAATAAACGGTACGATACTATGCACTCCTAAATCAGATTTTATCAGCGATTTCCAAGTATAAAAATATAGTGTCTGAACAATAATTTACTTTCATGCCGATTTAGATAAAACAAAAAAAAGGAAATTGATATGAGTCTTTCAAAAAAAACCTGCCTGATTACCGGAGCAAATACAAGTTTAGGATTTGCAGTAGCAGAAAGATGTGCAGCTCAAGGTGCTGTTACCATTTTGGTATGCCGAAACTGGGAAAAAGGTGAAAATGCAATTCATCAGATTAAAAGAGACATTCCAAATGCTTCCGCTGAATTAATGATTTGTGATCTGTCATCCCTGAAATCAATTCAAAGCTTTATATCAGATTTTAAACTAAAATATTCAAAACTGGATATACTGTATAATAACGCCGCGGTTATGAAACGGAAACGCACAGTAACTGAAGATGGTTTTGAAATGATGTTTCAGGTTAATTATCTGGCGCCATATATACTAATGAATTCTTTTCTTGAATTACTGAAGAAGGGTTCTTCTCCTTATATCATAAACAATGGCAGGCCAGCGGATAAATTGCGCCTGGATATGGATGATTTACAATTTGCAAAGAGTTACCATATGTATCATTCTTTCTTTAAGACAAAGCTCTGTCTCCTTTTTGCCACTCTTGAGTTGTCGGGGAGACCTGAAAGTGATGGCATTACGGTTACAATGATCGATCCGGGACCTTTTAAATCAGAACTGGTGAGGGATGTACCCCTTATGGGATGGGTTAAAAACTTGTTCTCTGCCCCTGTGGATAAGGCTGCCGAAAATATTCTATATCATGTTACATCGGATGAGGCAAAAGATAAAAATGGAAAAGTATTCAGGGAAAAGCAGGAAAAACCGATCATTGAATATTGGAAGGATACGGGTATCAGGGAACGTGTATGGTCTGTCACAGAATCGTTAATCGAGGGTAAAATAAATTAATCAGTAAAATTGAGGTAAAGGCACACAACAAAGTCTGAAAACAATACGGGGTGTGAGCATATAAGAGAAGTATTCAGCTTATTTTTAATACATCATAGACTGGTTACTGATCATTATGGAAGGCCTTTTCAAACTTTCATTGTTGTAAACAAGTTAAAAGATGATTATGATTAATGAAATAATCGGAACAGTTCTACAGGTAATTGTTTTTACGTTAATTCCTTTTTTGGTGTATATTATCAGGAATAAATCTGTAAAAGGCTTTTTAGGGTACATAGGGTTGAAAAATCTACTGCGAAGGCAAATTACCTGGCGGTTCTTGCCTGTTTATTATTTGCAGCCCCCACATTAATCTTGATAATTACAAATACTGAATTTAAGGAGATCATATTAGAACCTGAAAGCATTACAGGGAAATTCAATCAAATGGGACTAAGTGCAAATTCAATTTTGTTATTATTGATTATAGCAATCTTCAAGACTTCTTTATCCGAAGAAATTTTATTCAGAGGATTTATTACAAAACGTTTGATCGGTCTGTTAGGATTTATAAAAGGAAATGTATTACAAGCCACAATTTTTGGAGCTATACATACAGCCCTGTTTGCATTAATAACGGCAAATTTAGTTTTCTTGATCGTGATTTTTATTTTGCCAACTCTTGGAGCATATGTTTCCGGTTATCTGAATGAGAAAATTGGAAACGGAAGCATTTACCCAGGGTGGATTTCACATGGATTAGCCAATGTTATTGCGTATAGTGTGGTTGGATTTATATTGTAGCTAAAAAATCAAACAAACAACTTGCCTTACAATAAAAAAGCTTCTAAAAATGGAGTTTAATAAATCATTGGCAGTATATCTGCAAAAACCGGACCTGTTGAACACCCAATTCCGGTATTTTAGTATTATTAAGTATCTAAATTACAGTGAATTAAATCAAATCCCTTAAAAGAATATCTTAATAATTGTATTGTGGTCAGAGATTCCGGTTTTGGGTGATCAGTAAGATCGGATTTTGCAAAACCTAAGAAATGGTTATTTGAAGGGGCAAGAGGGAAACAATATTCTTCCCGCAGTTGCCTATTCGGCTGGTCTTCGTCGACAGGAACTTGTAAACCTGAAAGTCTCTGATATTGATTCGGCACGCATGGTTATCCGGATCAATATTGGGATAGGCAAAAAAGACAGGGAAACACTGCTTGCTCAAAATACTCTGAAATTGTTAAGACAATACTATATCACCTACAAACCATCCGAGTTATTATTTGAAGGCCGTCCTGAAGGGACACCTATGTCTTTCACCTCGTTATCAAACATTTTAAAGAATTCGCTCAAGAAAGCTGGGATTAATAAAAAGGCATCTATTCATTCTCATCGGCATTCCTTTGCCACCCATCTGCTCGAACAAGGCACAAACATTAAGATCATACAGAGGCTGTTAGGCCATCATTCCATCAAGACCACCATGATATACCTGCAGGTAGCCAAAATAGATCCAAAAGCGGTAAGCAGTCCTTTTGATAATCTTGATTTCTGAATATGATGGAACAGAACAAAAGATATCAAGTTGAGGTAGCGGATATATTGCACCGTTATGGCAAAGGCCATTTTCACCGTTTATGCCCACAACAGAAAAAAGCCTTTCGAGCTATTATAAAGTGTCGTACTGATCAAATGGGAGGACATATCAGCCAATGTGATCACTGTGGACATATCAAACCGGTTTACAATTCCTGCAGGAATAGACACTGTCCTAAATGCCAATATATAAAGCAGGAACAATGGATAGCTAAATTAAAGGCTTCTCTACCTCCTACAAGTTACTATCATTTAGTCTTTACAGTTCCACAATCACTCAATAAGCTGTTCTACATTAATCAGGCTATATGTTACAGTCTTCTTTTCAAAGCTGCCTACAAAGCACTTTATAATGCAGCAGCTAATCCAGTATTCCTGGATGCTAAAACAGGGTGTGTAGCCATGCTTCATACCTGGGGACAGGCTTTAACTTATCATCCCCATATTCATATGATTGTTCCTGCAGGTGGAATTTCCTACGATGGAGCAGAATGGGTGCCCGCAGGGAAGAAGTTTTTCCTGCCTGTCAAAGCATTAAGTAAAATGTTTCGGGGGATTCTTTGTCGAATGCTGGAAGCCCATATGGAAAAGAAAGCTCTTAAGCTTCCTGCTGACCTCTCTTGTTTTGAAGTACAGCAAACAGAATTATACAAGAAAAACTGGAATATATATTCCAAAAAGGCTTTCAGGGCAGTTGGTGGTGTGATAGAGTATTTGGGGCGTTATACCCACAGAGTAGCTATCTCTAATGATCGTATCCTGTCTATTGATGATCATATCATTCGTTTCAGATGGAAAGACTATAAAGCCGGAGGTAATAACAAGATTATCAATCTTGATGCGGGAGAATTTATCCGACGATTTATTCAGCATGTATTACCCAATGGATTTTATAAGATCCGATATTATGGTTTACTCGATTCGGTCAATGCAAAGACAAAAAGGGTACTTTTATTCCATTTACTGGATGCTGTACCGGGCACAAGCATTTTTGATGGATTAAAAGCTATAGAGGTTTTTAAAGTCGTTACAGGCAAGAATCTACAACAGTGTCCTATTTGTCGTAAGGGAATTATGAAACCTAAATCTTACCTATTTCCCAAGGCATATACTCCCCTGTAAGTTTATATTAAATATCACCCTTCCTAAAGGGGCTGATGTTCTTTGAAATATGTCTCTTTAATGCAGCCAGAATACGCCCATGGGATAGGTACGTCAAAACTATCAGGACTGATTAACAAAAAACAGATAATTATGTATGCTGCTATTAAATCCTTACTTAATGCTTCCATAAAGAGGATAACAAATCAAAAATCCCAAAATAGAAATGCCCATAGTGTCGGCGGCATCGCTCAACTTGATTTTATACAAAATATCTTATACTTCATTTCGTAATAAATCCTTCTTTTATTTAATCTTTTTCTTCTGGTTCTATTTACTTAATTTCAGGATACTTTGTATAAAACACTTTATCGTTGGCGATAATATTTACATCGATACAGCTATTTAAATCTTAAACAATAAAACAAAATATGAAATTTCATTTGCTGGTTATATTTTTTATTTTCTCATTTTC
>Ga0209536_100012242_pt1 | contig 12498 bp, 9 predicted proteins | sample DeeMarSeWOR28_12_FD_187461 | JGI IMG/M metagenome (GOLD analysis project Ga0209536, IMG submission 187461) | Marine sediment microbial communities from White Oak River estuary, North Carolina - WOR-2-8_12 (SPAdes) (version 2) | ecosystem: Environmental > Aquatic > Marine > Intertidal zone >...
CGGGTAGGGCCCCGCAGATAAAGCGTGCCGCATTGTCTTTCAGGCAAAACTCTGCCCCCGGCATCCCTGATTTCTATTTCATAGCCAGGCAGTATACTGCCACAGTTGACAAATGTATTGAACCTGTCAATCCCTTTATTCGGATCTGGGCTGACAGGAACAGCTTTCAGGTTTTCAGCAAGCTGTTTTGTATCGACATGATCCAGCTGCATACCTTTGCCGAGCGGCCCGAAACATACGGCCAGGGAACATTCAGCCATGCCATAGCAGGGCAGAAAAGATTTGGCTTCAAAGCCGCTGGGCTTCAATTGCTCGGCAAAAAATTCAAGCGTTTGATTACGGATCATTTCCGCACCAACACCAGCCACCCGCCAACTGCTTAAATCATAACTGCCAACCTCATCCTCACGCAGACGACGGGCAGCCAGATCGTAGCCGAATGGGGGACTGAAAGATATGGTACCCTGGTTTTCTGAAAGGATTTTCAACCAAATGCGAGGGCGCATTGCAAAATCCCGGGTACTTAAATAGTCAACAGATATCTGACAAACCATTGGCGCCAGAAGCAGACCGACAAGCCCCATATCATGAAAGAAGGGAAGCCAGGAAACGGCGCGGTCACCCCTGCGGACCTTAACACCATCTTTTATAATAGACGCAAGGTTATTTATTACTGCTTTCTGGGTTATCATGACGCCCCGCGGGAAACGGGTGCTGCCCGAGGTATACTGAATGTAAGCCAGTTCGCCTAGCTGCAGGGGTTGCAGTTCAGTCTTGGATTCAGGAAACCTGTCAAAGGCCTGCGGATTTCCAACAAAGTGGATATCCAGTCTCGTGGCGGCCTCGACCAGAAAGGGCATGAAGTCATCATTGGCCATGGCCAGTTTTGCCTGGCATATCGTCAAGAGGCGTTCGAGTTGCTCAATATATTCCTGACGGCCGTTTAATTGTATTTTTGCCGGCAGTGGGACAGGAACAAAACCTGCATATTGGCAGGCAAAAAAGAAGCGGACAAAGTCAGGATGCGTATCTGCAATTAAGGCCACTTTTGAACCGCGGGGCACCCTTAAAGACAGTAATTTTTTTGCCAGAACCCGTGCATCGTCCCGCAGCTTTGCATAAGGAAGTGCGGAGTAGAGTTTGCCCCGGCCGGAATAAAAATTGTAACCGGTTTTTCCCTGCGCCGCATAATCCAGTGCTTCGGCAAGGGTTGTGAATTTCTCAAACTGTAAGGGTAAATTATGAGTAGTCGGCGTAGCCTTCATAAAGCAAAATAACTCCGTAAAAAATATCGTTCAAACTGATAGGCATTCCAGATCAAATTATCTAGGCTGCATTCTGTCCTGATCAAATTGACCCTTAGTGCCAAAGCCTCTAAGCATATTTAAACGAAAAAGTCAAAACACAACATAATCATTAAACTATTATTACTTAACTGAGAAAGACATGCAAGATTCAATCCATTCTTTATGTTTTTTTCAAAAAAGAAAAAAACAGAAAAAATATAAATGATATTAATCATATGTACATTTTTACAACCCAGGAGCTTGTCACGGTTGGCACTCAAAAAGCGTGTCAAAAATAACACATGTGAAGGTAATATGCATGAATTTGAGGAAAATTTTACCCATTTTGTATTTTCCTGCTTTGGAGGGATAATTTTTCTGCAACCGGCTTCCCCAAATTGCCTGTAGCTGCTTTCTGTTATATCTTGTTTCAGAAAGAACAAATAATGTTATCCTTCAAAAACTCCAGGATGCATGGGAGTACTGATTAAATTTAGACCAGAAAGCAATTTACTTCATGAAACCTTCCCTTAAGAATATAAGAGCCTTTTTACTGCTGACAGTACTTGTGGCCCTGTCTCAATTCGCTATTGCCGGCGAAAATCCTGAAATTAAAACTATGGAGGGGAAAAGGATTTCCTGGTCTGACTTGACATTTACGGCTTCAAAATATTTAACAACCATTACTGTAAATATGCACCTTGGCCCAGGCGACCTGTCGCCCGATGATCCAGCTGCAGCAGCAGGGACATATCTTCCAGGCTGTTCAAAAAATGATAATCACAGCAGGCTGTTGACTGTGAAATCTTCCTCTCAAGGGCTGATCTCACAGGGCCAATACGATGAACAGATCTGGTTCAAGGAACCAGAAGGATTGCCGTACAAACGAATCCGGGTAAGAGACGATGATAATCCGTGGATAAAAGGCTACTGCTGGGAGGAAAAAGGTGTGCGCCGCCATGAAATCCAGCCGAACGGTACTGCTGAAAATAAAAAACCGCCGGCCAGCTGGTCGCAGCACAATGAGCACTTTTATGCGTATCCAAGCGAATCAGCCGGCTGCACTTTTATATCCGATCCTTCTCTCATTTTTTATTTGCTTTCCACCCTTGATCCGGGAATGCAGCATAATCCTGGTGAAATCTGTGTGTTCGGCAAGAAGCAACTGCACCGGCTGACCATACGTCAGGTAAAAGCATCCCCCATGGAAATTTCCTTCAAACTCCAAACCTCATTCCGGAAAGATACAATTAAAGAACAAATCACTCCGCTTGTTTATTCGATTCAGACTGAAACTTATGCACCCGAAAAAAAAGAGCCGGAAAACTTTTCACTGTTTGGCCTTAACAAAAACATCCTCATTTACATGGATCCGGGAAAAATGATACCGGTCAGGGTCAGCGGGACCAACAACATTTTTGGAAAAATTGAGCTGGAACTGCAAAATGCGGGACTGAAATGATACCGTGGGTTCTGATGATAAGCTCAGGGGGAAGTTTGGGCCGCAATCTGCTCAACTATGTGCCAATCGCTGGCTGAATCAACATCTATGGCCGCTTCCGGAAAAGGCAATACAACTATACCGGCCCTACATCCCAGGTGTTTTGAGATCTGGGCGACAGCATCCGTCAAAGTCAGGCTCCTCAGCATATACCGCAACACAGTTATCCAGCCAAGCTTAGAAATTACTTTCAACGGATTCTTGCGCTGTTGTTCAACCTTACGCCAGAAAGACGGCACTGTCCGGGAGAGCGGGGTCAGGAAGGCAAAAAGATTGCAGGAACAATAGGACCCATCCTTGAAGCGATAGGCGGTCCTGCGGGTCTGCGGATATGCAGCAGTAACCGTTTTATAAGGAGCAACTGCCGCAACAACGTCACATCCAGCCCTTTGGGCTTCACGACAAAAATGATCAACGATCTTGGGGCTCAGCAAAGCATGATCGCTGGTTGTTAGAAGAACAGGAGTCTCTGCCGGAACTTTCTGAATGACGTGGATTGTACTCAAACTTGGGGTTTCCTGGCTTTCCATCCAGTCGGCCTGCCCTGCTGCTACATATTGACTGAGTTCAGGTTCACGGTCTATAATGTTTTTGGGTGGGCCACATAAAATCTTCCGGTTTACAGACCTGGAGGCTGAAAGTGCTGCAAGGACCCGCAATACCATCGGTTTGCCGTTGACCGGGGCCAGTGATTTACAGCGGACACCGGCTGCCTTGGCTACCGGATTCTCTGCTTCCCGATCCGCGGCAAGGATAATAGCGGTAAATAACTGTTGCCCGGCATCCATATTATCTGAGATCAAAGCCCCTTGCCGAAAATACGGTATGTCTTGTATATCCTGCCCCCGACATCCTCAATTATGCCCCGCACCCCGACATTATCTTCCAGTATCCAAGACATCTCGGCTTTTCTAATACCTCGGTCAATAACAGCATCCTGCATGTCACCTATTACCCTGTACGCAAGTGCTGCACCCAACAGGCTGCCCTGATGTTTCCGGAGTACACCCATCAGGGGCACCCTGCCGGTCTGAGGAGATTTTACCTTCAAACGCCATAAGAGTTTCAGCCAACCAAAGGGAAACAGTCTGCCGTTCAAATCCTTGATTGCTTCATTCAGGTTGGGCAACAACACCATGAATGCCGATGGTTCATCATCCACAAAAGCAATTCTGACAAGATCATCCTTGATCAGCAGTTTCATGTCATTGGCCAGGTGAACAAGCTCTTTCTTGGTAAAAGGGACAAAGCCCCAGTTTTCCGACCAGGCATCATTGAATATACTGAAAATAATATCCAGGTCCTCCTGGAAGTTTTTTCTCCTGAGTGTTCTCGTCTTAATACGGTTTTGGGTTCTTCTGGTGATCGCTTTCCTGACCCCGGTTGGCTCAACATCCGTATTCAGTATATAAGCCAGCATATCTTTCACCTTGGCATAGCCGCATTGCTCAATACGGTCAGCATAATAGGGCAGAGCATGCCCCATCATTACAGAAGGCTCTGTATCAAAACCCTCAACCAGCAATCCGCACTCATGGTTAATGGAGAGGTTGAACGGCCCCTGGCTGCATTTCATACCCTGGCTGCGCAGCCAGCTCTCAGCAGTATCAAACAGGGCCTGAAAGGTTTCCGGATTATCCTCAGCTTCAAGCATCCCCCAAAATCCTGCACTGTCCTGATACCGCTCGAGGTGAAGGCGATCAATCTGGGCGCTGATGCGTCCAACCGGCTTGCTGTCCCGGTAAGCGATCCAGAAACAGCAAGTTGCATGTTCAAAATAAGGATTCTTAGAAGAAAGATGCATGCGCCGCTCAATAATTAATGGCGGTACCCACATTGGATCGTCCCGGTACAAAGACCACGGCAGCCTTATAAAGGTATTACGGGACCTGCCGCCCTCAACCTTAACTATTTGCAGGGTACTATTTGACAGCTCACAGTTTTTTATTGTGGCTGATTTTCTGAAATCTGCTGCTGCCATGCCTTCTATGATAGAATCAACTGAAATGAGGATTTTTGTCGAATCTTTAAGCCGTCTGCCCCGAAGGGCCGATTTTCCTCTTACATGATGAATAACAAAGTCAGCTGTGACTGTATCAATTTTCGTGATATCTATCCAGCATCTTTTGAGAACACGGCTTTAAACATTTACTCCTTGAAACTTTAGGCTTTTGTCCTTGATGAGAACGGACAGGTTGCGGTACCAATATGCCCATGTCCCACTTACAAGAAACGTGAGCCTTCACCGTCAAGGACTTTTTGATTCTAATTGTTGTCGGTTTGTGCTAACAGCAAGATTTCTGGTTGTGATTCAATGGTAATAGCCCAAAAAAAAAACCCTTTCATAGTAATTAACCTCAAGCAATACTGCCCAACTCAATAAAAAAGCTTGTGAGCGGAAAAATATTACTGTAAATCTTACGGCTCATACATGACGGCAACTTACACCCCCAGAAAAATGTGCAAAAGGCGACACACAGAACCCTGACGTCTTTCACCAAAACCTGGCGCAACTTTTTAATTGAACCAAGATTTTATTCACAGGAAATGGAATTACTCATATGAAGGCGATTATTTTAAGCGCCGGTCAAGGCAAAAGATTATTGCCGATGACGGCCGCAATACCAAAATGCCTCCTGGAAGTCCGGGGCAAAACCATTATTGAATGGCAGATTGATGAACTGCTTAAATGCGGAGTTGACCGGATCACTGTTGTCACCGGATACGGGGCGGACAAAGTTGAAAATCTTCTGCAGCGCCGTTACGGAGCTCAAAACATACAGACACACTACAACCCGGATTATGCAACAACGGACAACCTGGTCAGTTGCTGGAAAGTGCGGCAGCATATGACCGAAGACTTTATTCTCCTAAACGGAGACACCCTGTTTGAGGCGGCTGTGGTGCAAAACCTGCTTATGTCGCCTGCCAGTCCGATAACGGTTACTGTGAGTCATAAAGATATATACGATGCAGATGACATGAAGGTAAGCATGGAAGGCAGCCGACTTACCAAGGTCGGCAAGGACATACCTTCCGGAAACATCGACGGGGAATCCATAGGCATGATACTGTTTAGAGAAACGGGCCCGATGATATTCAGAAACGGCCTGGAAAATGCCCTGGCAGACACAGAGGCTGTCCGCCGATGGTACCTGTCAGTAATCGATGATATAGCCCAAGAAAGAGCAGTGCAGACATACTCGATCAAAAGGCTGGCGTGGTGCGAAGTTGATTATCCTGCTGACCTTAAGCAGGCCGATAGAGTTGTTGCAGCCTTTAACAGTAACGGCATGGATTTTGCTGCATCAGGCAAATCGCGACAACAGAAGACTGCTGCAACCCAACGCCGATAATTGTTTGATATATCGGAACCGAAGAACATTGCTGCGTCCCGGCTCGATGGCAGGGCAAAGTATTTCCCACCGGAGTGTTACCCTTATTGGCATTGCTCAGCACCCCCATACCTTGAAATGTGCTCCAGAATATAATTTAATGTTCACCAGGCACATTTTTCCCATGGACAAATCTTAGATTCAGTGCAACGTGATTATTGACCGTTATATAATACGTGAAATAATTAAACCCACAGTGACTATTTGTACTGTACTGGTATTAATCTTCGGATGCTATATTGCGGCACGCTACTGGGAAGACGCGGCACAGGGCCAGCTGCCTGGGGTCATAGTTTTACAACTAATTCTACTCAGAATCATAATTGCCCTCGAGGTGATGCTGCCGACCACCCTTTACCTGTCGGTTGTGATTGCTCTGGGCCGTTTATACAGGGATGCCGAAATTACCGCCATGTTTGCCTGCGGCATAAGTATGGCAAGGATCATCAGGGCTGTTCTACTTTTATCCATTATGACCGGTGTGGTTGTTGCGTGCCTGTCGCTTTACGTCCGCCCGTGGGCCTGGAATCAGTTCTTTTGGTTGAAGGCTGAGGCAAAATCAAGTTTCGATCTGACAAGGATGAAAGGCGGCAATTTTTATAAAACCGACGATGGTGAACGGGTCATCTTCGCCGAGGATGTTGATAACCAGAAAAACCAGGCAAAACACGTTTTTATCCAAACACAAAAGGATGATTCCCTACAGATAATTTATGCTGACAAGGCCGTCCAGTTTGAGGACGAAACCACCGGGAAACCGATCATAGTAGTCCAGGACGGCCAGCTCTATGAATTTTCCAGGACCGGTGATGAGAGCCTGATTCTGCAGTTTAAGAACTCTGCAATGCACCTGGAACCCAAAGACGTTGTCCAGCCTGCATATAAAGTCAAAGCGGCTGCAACCAAAGCACTTCTGCACTCGAATAATCTGGAGGAAATAGCAGAAATGCAGTGGCGACTCAACACCCCACTGTCGATCATCCTCTTAGCCCTCCTCGGCATACCTTTAAGCCGCACATCACCGCGTCAGGGGAAATATGCCAACGCACCTTTGGCAATTATAATTTTTGCCGTTTATTATAATTTAAACGCCATCATGAAAAAGTGGGTGTCACAGGGAGTTATTGGCCCCCTCCCCGGAATCTGGTGGGGACAGCTGTTGCTGGTGGTGCTGCTTGTCCTTCTGCTATGGCAACCGGCCTTCTTCCTGCACTGGCGCAAGCGATAACTGTTGCTAATGAGAATAATTGACTTTTATATCGGCAGGAGTTTCATTAAGTACTTTTTCATTATCATGATCATCCTGATGGTACTCTTCAGTTTATTTGAACTACTCTCACAGCTGGATGATGTTGGGAAGGGTGCTTATCAGCTGCACGATGCCCTCATCTTTATACTCCTGACGCTTCCCAAGCGTTTGCTCGATTTGATGCCGATAAGCACCCTGCTCGGCGGCATTGTTGCCCTTGGACTTATGGCCGATCATGGTGAACTTATAGCCATGGAGACCTCGGGAATATCGATTTTGAGAATATGCACGGCAGTCTTTATAAGCGGCTTGATCTTAATGCTCCTGTCCACCATTCTGGCTGAAATGATTATACCCGGTATGGAACAGCAGGCCCGCAAGTTTCGCGCCCAAGAGCTATCCACAACCGGCATTAGCCTGACAAACCTGGGATTCTGGGCCCGCCGGGACAATTCTTACATTCATGTCGACAACATGTTGAATGAAGGGGTTGCCGCTAATATTGATATTTTTGAATTTGACAGTCAGGGGCGCCTGCAGACTTTTACCCATGCAAAAAATGCCAACCTTCAGGACAACAAGCAGTGGATACTGCACAACATCACCCAAAAAATCATCGTTGACAGTGAAGTGACAACTAAGAGACAGGACACGTTGACTCTGGATTCCTTTTTAACTGCCGACCAGGTGCAGGTCCTGGAATTACCGCCATACAGTTTGTCGACCCCCAACCTTATGCGATATATTAATGCCCTGCAGGAAAGCGGCCAGAATGCTGACCAATACTCCATAGCCCTGTGGCGCAAACTCAGTATACCACTCACCACCGGGGCGATGGTATTGCTTTCATTGAGTTTTGTATTCGGGTCAACGCGGACCATCAGTGCCGGTTACCGTATTACCATCGGCGCCTTTATCGGTATTATCCTGTATTTTGTTGACCAGATGATCATGCAGTGGGGATTACTGTTAAACATAAGCCCTTTCATTACAGCAATAACTCCTGTCCTTCTGATTTCCGGCATCGCATTCGGGAGGCTGCGAAGAGCCTTCTAAAAATTCACCTCCACGCAGCAGGAAGACAAAATTCCTGCTGCCGCCCTCCAACAAATCTCTGCTGATCCGAAGACAATACCCTTTCATTCATGTAAACATCCCAGCCCTTGGCAGAAGGTATGATTTTATAGAGGTAATAACGGCATAGGCGTTCGTTGGTAGCCTGCAGGGAAGATGCCGACGGCACCCCCATGGCTGGGATCAATCCCGCCGGTGTCGCAAGGTCGCCATGCGCTGCTTTATGGGCATGGCCGAACAGTACCAATTCGGCCCCGTACCGTTCAAGCAGGGCCTGCAAAAAATGGGCATCGGTTAAACGCCTCCGCCAGTTGACTATTCCAGATATTGGCGGGTGATGGATCAGGATAATACGGAAAAGATGTTGACCGCTAAGCTGTTTCAGAATAATTTCCAGCTTTTTGAACTGTTCAGCGCCGATTGAACCGGTAGCAAGATGTGGTGCGCTCGGCCGGGCGGTGCATATGCCGATCAGGGCAATTCTATTGCGGACCCGCAGGGTTGGAAATACCTCATCCAGACTGGTTACTGAACCAGGCGGAATATCCTTCCGGTCACTAAACATGTAATCAAGCCAGAGGGCAAAACTTTGATGCCATATGGTCTTGACGTACATATCATGGTTGCCGGGGATAACGGTAACCTGCTCTGGTGTGCCAAGATTTTGGAGCCAAGCCCTTGCTTTTTCGAATTCCGCCGGCAGGCCCAGCTGGGTCAGGTCGCCGGTTATCGCAATATGGTCAGGTTTTGAACGTTGCAGGTCTTTATGGAGAATGGTAAGAAGTTCATAGCTTTGCTCAAACCTGCGTTTCAGCTTCCAGCGCAGGTAGCCGAAGAGCCGTTTACTAAAAAAATCCCGCTTAGCAATCTGATCAACACGGGCGATGTGCGGGTCGGAAAGATGAGCAATAACAAAACTTTTACCGCCGGCCATATTTTCAGCTGTTCTTTTGGCAGGGCTGCTTGCCTTTGCATTTTCAAAAGAAGTCGAATTCATGGCCTACCTATACAGAAAGTAACCTCTTTTTGCAAAGCCTGATCCTTCTTGCACTTTTATAAAAATATAAAGGAATTGAAAAAGGTATGGGTTTATATATTTATTTTTCGCATCCCTGCCCGGTGAAAATCTGGGGCCTTACCTCGCAACAGCGGATAGAAAAGATCCTAAAAGGTATTGCCCATAGCGTTACGGCAGATGAATTTGATAGTCTGGAGGACAATGACTCAGTCCTTATCCTCCGAACCGACTACCTTTTTGATGACCGGCTGGTTAAATATCTGGCTACGACACCAAGCATTACCCTGCAGCTTAGCGGGAATCAACAGGAGATTACTGTTGCGGCCCAGGTTCCGGCCTGCCTTGCTCAGCAGGCCCTCAGTGTTGTGGAAGAAAAGGCTATTGCCGACTCTCTGCCCGGGATAACGAAACAGGCACTGGCCGCAATGACCATTTCCTTCCAGGAAAAGCTGCTCAAATTTGAACCCCCGTTTGTACTGCCTGTCTCTGCTGAAAAACGACTGGAACTTGAACAGAGGCTTTTCGACTGGTCCTATAAGGGAATCACTGACCTGGTTACAAAGTGGGTCTGGCCGCGTCCGGCTTGTTGGGTAGTCAGTCACTGTGTTCGCCTGCATATCCGCCCCAACCATGTTACCCTAATCGGCTTTCTGCTGGCTTTCCTTACCGGGATATTTTTTGCCTATGGCCAGTATGCCTGGGGCCTGCTGGCAGGATGGCTGATGACCTTTCTGGACACCGTGGACGGCAAACTGGCCCGTGTTACAGTAACATCCAGCAAATTCGGTCACTATTTCGACCATATTATCGACCTCATTCACCCCCCCATATGGTATATCCTGTGGGGCCTAGGTTTAAGTAGTGGACAAGTCGACAGTTTGGGTTTCCCGCTCAATACCCTCTTTTATTTGATCCTCATCGGTTATATTACAGGCCGCCTCGTCGAGGGATCGTTCCAGTTGTTTCTCGGACGTTTCGGTATATTCTGCTGGCGCCCTTTAGATTCCTATTTCAGGCTTATAACTGCCAGGCGCAATCCCAACATGATTTTCCTGACCTTGAGCTATTTCATGGGACGGCCGGACCTGGGCCTGCTGGCTGTTGTTTTCTGGACTTTAGCCACCAGCATATTTCTCCTGATACGTTTGATTGCGGCTGCTTACATGCGCTCAAGCCAGGGACCGCTCAAGTCCTGGCTCGCGGATGCCGACCAGCCCAAATATGAAAAATCTCTTGCAGCAAGATGGTTTACCAAGCATATAAGAAATTAATTCAGGTCAGCTATCCCTAACCCAGCAATTTATGGCATCAGAAAATTTCGACCGCGGTCAGGCAGCACGTATCGGCATAGTCACTAATCCCTTGAGCGGCGCTAACCGCAAGGGTCTGGATACCCTCTTGCAAACAATCAGACAGTTTCCTCAAGCCCTCCACCATAATGTCCAAAATCCCCTGGATATACAAAACGCTCTGCATGATTTTGCCGACCATGCAGTTGACCAGGTGGTCATAAGCGGCGGAGACGGCACCGTCCAGGCCGTCTTGACTGTCCTGTTCCATCACAAACCCTTTATCATGCAGCCTCAACTGGTTGTGCTTGAAGCCGGCACCACTAACATGATTGCCGGCGATGTCGGAATAACGGGCGATCAACACAAGGCATTGCAACGTTTTTTCAAATGGGCGCAGACAGGCACCGGCAGGGTCCTGAAAATAGAACGCCCGATTATTAGATTGCAGGTCCCGGGCCATGACGTGAAGTGCGGCATGTTTTTCGGTGCAGCTGCAATCAGCCAAGGTATTCAATACTATCACAAGAATCTGCATAACAAAGGGTTACGTGGCTTTCCCGGCATCTGTTTGACCCTGGCCCGCTATCTCTTGACAACAACCACCAAACACCAGCGACCTGCTACAGTAATCAAGTATGGTATAAACGGGCAAGCGCTGCAAAAAGAGAATTTTCTGTTATTATTTGTCAGCACACTGAACCGCTTGTTTTTCGGCCTGCAACCTTTTTGGGGTGTTGAAAGCGGACCACTCAAGTTTACCGCGGTCAGGTCGTCGGCCAAATATCTGCTGCGGGTCCTGCCTGCATTGGCCAGGGGTTTGCGCACCGCCAGGGGGAGCCGGGAAAATGGTTACTATTCCAACAACGTCGAAGAGGTAAAACTTTTTCTGGATAGTCCAGTTGCACTGGACGGTGAAATATATTTGCCTGAAACCATTCATCAACCTACCGTGCTGCAGTGCGGAGGCACGGCAACATTTTTGCGCCTACAGTAATGCAGATTCCTTTACAGCTGATCAGCACCATAGAACTAGCCACTGCCAGGGCCCCATCACAGGCTGTTAATTGCCTGGTCAAGGAAATTCTTTTACGCCATGGTGCGGATGTACAGGCCATATTATTTTATGGCTCCTGCCTGCATAAAGAGGAAGACCTCCACGGCCTGTTTGATCTGTACATACTGGTTGACACATATGACTCTGTCAATCGGAACTTCACTCTGGCTTTCTTGAACAAATTGCTGCCGCCTAATGTTTTTTATCTGGAAGTCCCATATGCAAAACAAATTGTCCGTGCAAAATACGCCGTCCTGTCGCTGGCCGACTTAGAGCGAGGAACATCCAAAAACTGGTTTCATTCCTATCTCTGGGCCCGTTTCTGTCAACCCACGGCACTGGTCTATGCACGTGATGAAAAAGTGACAAAACTGGTGAATACTGCCTTTGCTCAAGCGGTTATCACCTTTGTATCCCGGGTCCTCCCCATGCTGAAAGCAGATTTCAGGATCCGTGAATTGTGGCAAAAAGGACTTGAACTGACCTATAGGGCTGAATTCCGCCCGGAACGCCCAGACCAACAGGTCCGGTTATTTGATGCGGCGCCGGAATATTTTGAAGATATTACCCGTAAAGCATTTACAGCCCTACCTTTCCGGGTGGCCGCAGTTAACAGAAGCGAGAGATCA
>Ga0209536_100012243_pt1 | contig 12497 bp, 13 predicted proteins | sample DeeMarSeWOR28_12_FD_187461 | JGI IMG/M metagenome (GOLD analysis project Ga0209536, IMG submission 187461) | Marine sediment microbial communities from White Oak River estuary, North Carolina - WOR-2-8_12 (SPAdes) (version 2) | ecosystem: Environmental > Aquatic > Marine > Intertidal zone >...
TGCGGCAATTCCTAAGATTGCAGCCATTAAATATCTGATTAGTTTGTCTGTCATGCGTACACCTTTGCGTTTAATATTGTTTTCACTTCTCCATCTTCTACTACTACGAAGATATAATTACCTACCTCTCTAAAATTAAAGTCAAGAATAAAAACCCCAGGTTCAAGTTTAGTTAGCTTTATCGTGTTAGGCCGGCTGCGTGTAGGAACATAAACGCGAGCTTCAACAACGGAAGCTCCTAAGTCCACAGCCCCATAAACCAAAGTATCTTCTCCTGACTTATAAGATTCTCGACGAAATTGCATTATCCAAAATGTCCCCCACCAGTGGCGGTTTGTCCTAAAATATTAGCCAAAACAATATTTTGAGCGTCTATTTTGGCATCTATTGTCGATACTAATCCCCCAATTGATGTAATTGAAAAAGCTCCAACGATATACTGCTTGATGACGTCCATGCCAGTATCATCTGTAACCTGGACAGACCAAACACCTTGAGCATCGGGCACAAACGACCCCTTTACAATTTGTGTAGCCCCAACCTGAGTGAGTCCAGCTCCCAGGGCCAGTGGTGTTCCTACCACTGCATCTGTCTCATCTCTAATTGTGGCAGTTGGATTATCTACTGCGGGATTGCCACTGATCCGAACATGAAAATCTATCGTGTCACCTACTAACCAGGTCTTCATACTATCCACCTTTCATTTTGTAATAAAGTAATAACGCCAACCAAACTGTGTTCATAAACGTTATGAGATAAGAAGCCGTCAAACTCCATTTTTGCTGGATTGATTTATAATAATACAAATTCCAGTAGCCCCATATAACGAAGAACGTTATAGTGACAAGACTGAGTCCGGCCACTGATTTGTCGTGAAGCACTTGTAGTATGTGGAAAACAGTAAAGATTCCACCAGCAAATTCAAATCCGCTATTAATCCTGTCACTAAATCCTCGACTTGTTGTCACGCCATCCTCGCTTTCTTGCCTTAGCCCAGGCTTCTTTAATCCGAGTGTTGTATTGTCTTGCGGTGATGTTACCCAAAGCTCGATCATATAAAAGATCTCGCACTTCCCAGGGAAGTCCACTGGGCCGAGTCGCGTCACCTTTGCCGTAATCCGAAGCACCACTCATGCTCTATACTTTCCTTTCCAGACAGTAATAATAGTACGTTTGCCATTAGGATATGTCACTACATGGGAGTGTGACCAACTTGAGGGCCCTCTGGTGTACCAGACATCAGACTTTATGTCACAAGATACGCCTGCTACATAAAGACCATCATGGATTCCTGCTTTGTGTAAGTGACCGATGTTAGCTTTGCGTCCCATTCTACTCAGGTTCGATGGGTTGCCTCGTGAGCCATCAGGCCCAAGGGAACCGTGCATCCCGCACTCGATTTTGGCGTCTGTGAGTAGCACGCTTTCATCTTCGCGTAGGAAGCTTGCTACATGTTTTTCCAGACCTAACATTCGGCAGGCATACTCTAAGACATGAAACTTTCGGCTATAGGGATCAGCTTCCATAGCTTCATAAAAGGCGGCGTTAAGTTTTAGCCAGATCAAGGCATTCTTAGGATCGTCAAGACCTTCCCGACTATCCAGCCAGCGTTCAATCCAGGGACGATCATGGTTGGCATCTACAACATAGGTCTTACAGAAGTCACGATACATGTCACGAAGATGATTGTTACATTCCAAAAATTCCTTTCTGAGATCATTCCATGCACCAGAACGGGCAAAGTTGCGGAAGCGTTGATGTAGTGACTTCTTAGAGTGGTGGTTTGTTATTGATCCCGCCATAAGATCGTGAATAAACTGAAACTTGGGACGTAGCTCATCCAACATGCGTTGAGAACATTTATTGACGCTTTCGTCCAGAAGCATTAAGCTGTGAGCATCACCCCACGTAATAGCCTCAATATAATCATTCTCATACACGACGCCATCTTCAACTACCAAATCAAGATCGTAAATTGTACCTTCGTCTGTAGCATTCAACTGACGTAACCACCAGTTACCATCGCTATCTACTTCAACAATCACAGCACCGTAGCAGTGATGGAATTCCGCTTTAAGCCCTTCACGCTTTTGGATATAGTTACGCTGAGTGACCGTTCCAGTTGTATAATTAAACTTGGTGTTCTCTTTCCGTCCAGTTGCAATAGACTCCATTGCAAACTTCACTTGTGGAAAGATGGCACTGGATCGGCCTGTATAGGAATCAAAACCAGTTAAAGGACGAACCGCTGTAGGTAGAATATTCATTTCACCACACCAACATAGATGGTTGGCGATAAGGTGACGCTTATCCACAATATAAGGCACAATCTTCTGATCGTACCAAAGTGTGCTCTCTCGTACTTTGGCTTTGCCACGCTTGACAGATAACTTACCAAAAGCGTTTTGATTGTAGGTGAACGTCCCGACCATCACCTGAGCGTCATAGTGATTTGCCAAGGCCAATAAGCTGTTCCACACGGGAGCATGAACATGAGTGTTGTTCTGAGCGGATGTCAAAATATATCGCTTAATCTCACCACGTTTCGGTAGCGGACATTTTACAGCCTCAACCCCACGGACACTTCCATCAACGATTTTTTTGGTGCGATCAATCCCTGCTTTCTTTAGATGATGGTAAACGCTGGCTCTACCAACATTCAAACTCTGGGCCGCAGCTTGAACATTACCACCATGATTTTGATATGCACTAACCACTTGTTCCGTTGTTACTTTAGGCATGTTGTCTCCTTTTTGCTGGATGATCTACTATATCCATCCACTTGTTTATCATGTTTGCGATATAACTTACGGCTTTACCGTCAAAGAATATTTGACGATTTTGATTCCACGGACGCGGCACTAATATTACAGCCCCGCCCGCCTTAATGAAGTTTTCTACATTTTTTTGACAATCATCAATTAGCAGACGATTGAAATCGAACGCAAATTCTTCCTTGGGCACAAGTGTAGGTATTACTCGATGATAGAGTTGAGGGACATTATTCTCAAACCAAATCATCTTACCGGTGTATGATCCGTTGTTTCGCATCGGCGTTGTTAAAATAGTAATCTCATCTGGGCAAAATTGAGTAAGTACAACATTTAGAATTTCTTTACCGTCTTCGATCCAGGGTAGATTTGCCCAGAAGTCGATGTCACAGTGCTCATTTACTTCTTCTCTTGTGGAATTCATAAATGGGAAGAAGTCGTATGTCCAATCATCCGGAAAATTCTCAGTACCTGGATATGGATAATTTATTGCTTTGGCAGTGCCAGCAATAAAGTCAGCCATTACTTGATCGCAATCAAGATATACCATGTGATCTTTCATCAAGATCTCCTACTCAGTTATTCTTATTGGTCGATCATCAATCCAGTTACCCATGATCATGCTGTCGAGCATCACTTGCGTACTGGATAATGCCTTAGTTAAATGTGAAAGACCGCTATCGCTATCGATCTTAGTGCCTTCAATAAAATCAGCACAGTGACGCATCGACGCGTCATAATAAACTGTAGCACGTACACCCATCTTGCGATAGTTGTGCCGACCATATTTTCGGCCACCTTCCATCATGCCCAGGGCCATTTCCATGACTACTCGCCAGGGCAGTACGTTAAAAGGTATTGTGTTTGTGATTTGGACAGGAATCTTAAAGCCGGTAGTATCCGCAGGAAGTTGTATGAACGGAGCAACACAATCAGGATATTGTTTTATGATCTCGACAGCTTTTGTGTTTAGATCTTTTACATGTAGTCCTGCTATACTGAAACGATCATCTTTAAGCCGACCTTCAAGCTCAGCGGATCGAATAACCATGAGACGTGCCATAGCTCGTGCAAGCCAAGGCGGAGATATATCATCACGATAGCCTTCCCAGAAATTCATAAAGTAGGACACCGCCGCGTTGAAGTGCTCGGACACCAAAACCTTTTCGGGCTTTACATACTGCTCAAGCTCTTCGGCAAGCATTGCCTGAGCCACCAGAGTAACGACTTGTGAGCTTAGGCAAGACATCGGAACCTTCTTTATTCCCATTGCTTGTTTTGGATTTGTTGGTTTTACGTTTGGTTTTATTTTTTGGTGTTGCTTTTTCATCCAGTGTTTTTCTCCTCTTCTTTTCAGCTCTCAATAATCTACCAACCTGTAGATTACACGTTAATGCTTTTTGCAGCCCCAATGATCCAATTAGTTGTTGATAGACCGCATTAGCTGCTGCATCGACTTGTGTTTTTGACACCTTCGGCATTCTCACCCACTCCAAATTTTATTAGCTCGTCATCAATATATCTTTTATTGCCTTTCCAATGGCTACGAGTCCGCTACTTGCTAACGCTATCGTTGCGACACTTATCAATACCATGATGATTTTTGTTCCGGCTCTTTGTGCGAGGTTACGAAGTGATCTTAAAAAGTGCATGTCTTCTTGAGCTGCAATTGGATCGCTTAAGTCAAAACCGAGTTTTGTTAGTGTACATGTCACGGCCTTATCGATCATTTGTTCTGTTCGTTCATCCATCACACCACCAGTTTCAATAAACCATAAAACGTATCATAATAAGATTGTACACTTTTACACACAATTTGTCAAGAGAAATACTATGCAAAAACTAAAATTCCAAAAGCATCTACACTACTTGTAGGACTGTCCACTGTTAAAAGCACTTCATCCGACGAAGAAGAGTCCAGGTGCCTGACCTCGATTGTATCACCAGCCGTAACTCCAGCTAAATTACCGTTGGTATTACCGGACGCTATGACTTGAGCCCAACCACCGCCATTGATTCTGGCTTCCACATCTCCAGATAAGCTTGTACCAATTGTAAAAGCATAGGTGCCCGTATCCGGAACAGATGTCCAGGCATTCGGGCAAGTTGTCGACGGTTGGCACACGCCAAACCAAAAATCGTTATCATACGCAGAGGAATTAACATCTGCTGTGTGAAAAATTTCTTGTATTGCTTCGTAATCCACTGCACTATAAGTATGTTTTGTATCAAGTGACATTGTTAGTGTTGAGGGCAGTCCATCTAAATAGCGGAGAATTTTTTCAAACGTCATAGTCACTGTTGCCGCTCCTGCATTCCAGGCTCCCGTGTACTTTAGAGTGACTCCGTCCCAAAGTTTGAGTCGGTACATGGTGCTATTATTTGATGGAAAGTCTCCATTAATAGTAGACGCATCAGTAGCGTGTTGAGAATACTCGTTCAATATTCTATAATCTCTGCGGTTAAATGTAACTACGACGTCCGACGTTATAGTTACAGTAGTTGGATACCCTGATGAATTCCACTCCATGAACGTTGGGGGATATGGACGTCTTGGACGGTAATCGAGATCCAAATTAATCACGGTTAAAGCTGCATCGCTGGCGGATACTTTATTTCCAAATTGATCATAAGGCAATAGTTTTAGATCTACATTATAATCATTAGTAAATATAGTGTCGGCTATTCCACCACCAGTAGATAGGAACCACACCTGTAAGGCATCTACATGAGTAGCCTGGGCAGTGTCACACAATCCTCGAAGACATCCTGTAAACCGCAGCCCACCGGTGATCTCTTCTACGTCTGTAGCAGCGATTAATTCATCCTCGATCATAAAGAGATTGTACAAGTATTCACCTACTTCGGTAGGTTCAATGGCTGACAAAAACTCGTTAATACTTACATCACAAATAACGTCGATAGTTGTATCATCCTGATCAATAGCTCCGCTGAGCACTCCATCCCAGGTGAATCCCGACTCGTTTCCTGCTACATAATAATCTCCGGATGGAGATCCAGCAGCATTTCTTTGTAGTATTTCATAACCTGATTCTGCTCGACCTGGAGCAACTCCAGCAGTCCAAATTTGACCTTCATCGGTAGAAACATTTCTTCGTTGAATAGCATAAGGCAACTCAAATGCAAGCTGATCCGTTGCTGGAAACGGTATTAAATTCTTTGAGGGCAGTGTCCAGCTCGTAGGATCTGGATTTGCAAATGAAGCTGCACGCCAGGAAAATACATCTTGAACCGCATCTATTAAGATCTCTGGATTTTCTTTTTGACCAAAATCGATCTGGGTAATTCTAAATGGCAAATCTGCAACACTAAATTCTTCAAATTGCCAGCTAAGCAAAAACACTTCACCAACATAGGCATCCCAAAATGATCTCGTTGCCTTCATGCGAAGCTTTGCAAACGGATAGCTGTTGGCTCGCACTTCACGCCAGGCAAGCTTATTCGCAAGTGTGTCATCTCTAACACCAACATAGGTATACATCGCAGGTACTTTTCGGCCTTGAATCTTCATATTGGCAGCATCGTGAGCCTGGGCATAACCATCAGTATAATCATTAGCTCTACGCTTGTACATAATCCTGATGATGTTTATTGTATTATCCCAAGAACCTCTAACATACTCTAACATCTCAACAACATTACTAACGTTAGCTGTTTTTAGCCCAGAGGTAGAGTAGCCGTCGCGTATTAAAGCACACTTCCACTTTCCAGTAGCAGGATCTATTCGGAAATGTCCATCAATCTGTCGTTCAACTTCTTTTATTAGATCAGTAGCATTTCTTTGATTTGATAGCACAAGTGACATGCCGTTACCTTCATTATATAAGGTCTGAGCTTGTGTGCTCCAATCAGTAGTGTCAATTTCAGATACTGCATACCCATATCCCCAACTCGTATTGGTGAAGATCTCATAAACTAATTCCATTGGATTGCAGTCGGCGGAATTAACTGTAGAATAAGTCCCAGAGGTTAGAGCTGTAGGAATTCGTTCAATTTCAAAAGCCCACGGCTTGATCGACGTGGAGTTGCCTACATACCCACCTTGCCAAACACCGTAACATAGCCCACGATACGCTGGACACGGACTTTGATGAGCAGACAGGTAGGAATTTACACTTTGTGTCGTACTACCGGTATAAAAATAAAATGTTCCTCTTAGATCCTGAGTATCTATCGAAATAGCAGCGTCTGTGCTCTGTGTTCCAGACCAAACTTTTTCATCTCCTATCCAAATACCTTTTAACACGGCAGGCCCGTGGCATATTCCCATTTGAAATCCAAGATAATATTTGAAACCTACAGTGACTTTCTTTTTCTTAAAGATGCTGACCTTTATAGTATCAGTAATAGGAATAGCCCTAAAGTCGCCATACCAAATAACATTCGGCCCTTTGATTTTATCTGTACCCCAGTTTAGCGGAATTGCACGGCCCTCAGTCGCTGTAGGAAAGTTAAAATCATCTAAAGTCTTTGGTCGAGCATTTTCCACATCCGGATCAGGAGTTAGCCATTGACTCAGAAGAAATGCACCTACCCATAAAACTAATGTAAGAATAAAGGCCATTATGTTATTCCTGTCAAGAAGATATTTTTTGTCGGCACATAAGGACAGCCGCCGAAGTTGACTGAATTACTAAACTTTGAATTACATGTAGCTACTGCATGATCACAACCAGCATATACAGTGACATCTTCTCCAACAACGCTTTCGTGAAATGGCAGCACTAATACTAAGTCGTCACCATCTTGCTCCAGGATGAGTCTATAGTCCAGAGTGCCATACCCGACATACCCGCCAGTCGACCAGCCAGTACCTTTTGCGGATTCAAGTCCCGCTACTTCTATCACGTTGTCAGTGATTGACAAAACTTCTCCGACATGGGAGAATGAGCCTGCCGAAATTTTACAATCAGCGTCAAACAAAACATTATTACACTGTGCTTGGTAAGTACGTTCTGGAATCTGTTTGTCTAATGCCTCATTGACCGGCACAAGCGACAGCGATGATTTCGACGCGTTCTGGGTAAATGCTACTGAACGTACAACACCTTTATAAATAACCCGCACTTCAAGAGCTGGATCATTTCTATGATACGCCTGAACAGTAAGTGTAGCAGTCTGCCCTGGAGCGATTTCAGCGAATTTTAATACAAATTCGTGATCTCCTGGTAATGATAATTCCAGATATTCTTGGCCTGACGCTATTGCTCCACGACTAATTTGAGTTTGATAAAATGTATCTCCACCTACTGATAAAGTTAATTCTACTGAATCGTGCATTCGGTAGATTGTACTACCTATCGTCAATGTATATAGCTCAATCCTACTTCCAGCATCTTGTGATTCTTCGTATGCTTCAAAAGACATTACGCATTCTCCACTTCTTTTATAGGCACGATACACTCGGCCTGACCTAACCCATTATAATGAACAATGGTGATGTCGTCAACATCTAATCTAACTTTTTCTAAAAATTCTATTCGCTCAATATCATCAGGAGTATAGGTTGCCGGCCAGGCAGTATCTACTGTTAATTGCTCTTCTACATTACTAATAACGGAGCTATTCTGGATAGTCCTGGTCAATATAGTCCCTGACTTTAGATGAATGCGGATCACTTGTTTGGGCCATCGTTGCTGAGCATTAGCTACATAGCCGATATTCTCTATCGTCATAGTTAAGGTGCCAATCGCCAGATTTTGAGTTGGGCTGAGATCTTTCCAAAAAGTAGGAATATAAAAAGCAACTTGTCTGCCTTTAAGATAGTGAAGAAGTTGTCGTAACTCCCACAATTCTTGCCTGCTATTTGTTTTCCATCCCTTCTTACTATATCGTTTAGCATGAGCCCACGCGGAATGCTGGGTGCGTAGCCCAGAGAGGTTGTCTATGACAAATACTTTGGTACGAATAGCTTCCGCAAGTTGTCCACCCTCAACTAAATTTGGCCCATCCATGAACGGCTCACTATTGTACGTGTTCCAGGCAGCGGCTGAGGCAATATCGTTTACTTCTGGATGAGCGTGTATTCTCAAATTAAAATACTGTTGATTGTAGGGATATTTCAAAGACGCGGAAGCTGCTTCGATATACGCGGTAAGCAATGGCATTACTTGTGCTTTTTTAGTATAATCAAAACTCAATCCTGATTCAAAAGTTATAGATGTTCCAGTCTTTGACTGAATCTGCAAAGCATCAAAAGTGTGTTCATCTTCCATCACAACAGCATACCCGCCAACAAAGAAGTTTGCGTAGTTTGTTGTATTCACGTAAACCGTTGTGTCATCTACCGAGCCTGCTGAGGTTAAGAATGCCGGCTCATGCCATGCTGGAAAAGCAATTATTTTAGCTTGTCGATCAAACAATATCATTTCGATATTTTGCTGTCCATTTCTATAAGTTGCCTCGAACATGGTGCGAGGATATTCTCTATTTGCAATTCTCTGTTCAGAGCCATCTACGATCTCTATTATCTTTGTGTCGAAAAGCAAATGTTCTCGCAATGGAGCTTCTGGACGAATAGGAAACATTACAACACGAGATCCAGTGATATAGATTGTGTACTCTTCGCCAGTTGATAGCTCCAAGGTGTATGACGCGTCAATAGTTAAATCACCCACCGACTTAACTGTTAAGGTAAAAATAAGGCTATCTTGAGATTCAATATCAAACGGTGTTGCTGGAACGCCAGCAACGTCAATACCATAACCAAGATTATTAGTGATAGAGGTCACGGTGATCTTATCTTCTCGATCTGCGTTATATAAATCACAATTAATTACCTGCTCTGAAACAAGATTGCCCAGATCCTGGACTACTCTTGGTATGAGATGAGCCATTTCATACCAAACATATTCGTGACCTCTAATTTGACCTATGCCGTCGAAATCATTTTCGTCCATTGGTTGTTGATCAACTTGTTCTTGAGAGCCCGCTCCTGCAAGTTGATCTACTTCTATAGGAATAGATGATGACCAGGGAGCCGTCGCCGCAGATCCTTGATCGCAGCCTGAGTCTTGTCCTGGTCGAATTAATGTATCAATACCGCCCATTACGTGGCCTATAGTATAGGCATTAGTGACATTTGCTCCTAAAATGTCTATTTCACCCGCGGATTCAAGATCAACCCCAGTGAGGTCAACAGCAATATTCATGCTTGAAATATTAATTGATCCCGAAGCCGAGATGATCTTTATTACGTCTTCAAATTGAGGCGGATCAGTTAGATCAGCTCCTATATTATATCGCCAGTCAGAGTTATTGGCGATGTCATCTTGATATGCACCTATGTTTACAGCGTAACTCATTATAAACCTACTCCAGCACCTAACTTTATTCCAGCGTCAAAACATGGACTTCCAGCACCAAGGGTAAAATCACCATTTGCTGGATCTGCTAATAGTGGATCAGATGTTATATTGTTGGGGCCAGCAACAACTCCACCGGTTCGCTCTGCTGTATTTCCATGATAGCAATTATTGTCGTCATAGGTATATTCAGCAGAGTTAATTCCCGTAGTGCATGATTTGAAAATATTGTTGACAACATGGTTATATGTGGAGCTGCAACGAAGACCAGTACCACAATTGTAGATTGTGTTACCGCCAACAAAAGCTGCATAGTATAGATCTAATCCATAAGTAGTGCAGGTATCAATCACACAATTCTCTACTGTAGTGCTATGTGCAGATGCTCCACTATAGAGAATTCCATTTGCCGAATCATGGATGTAACAATAGATAGCACTGGAACGTGCATTCTCAAATCTAATGCCCGTTCCGGATGTACACACTAACTCACATTGGATCACTGCGTTATAATTACCAGCAAGCCGCATACAAAAAGCGTTGCTAAATCCAGACCGCGTAACTTTGCAATTCCTAAATGTTAGCGTGGTTCCAGCGGTTGAAGCATATATTACTGACAGTGCCGAAGAAGAGTATGTTGAATCAAATCTAATATTTGAAAACCAACTGTAACCTGCGGTGATATAGAGGTATGTATTATCGTTACCGAAGTTAAAAAAGGGTCTATTCGTGCCTGTAGGACAATCTCCTCTGGTTGTGTTATATCCCTCAAGTCTAAGATAAGCTGCACTGATATTATTATATGGTGACACCCAACAACTGGAGTACGTTCCAGCCTTGATGTGGCATTTATTGTAATTGCTTTTGTTTGTAGCATTGAAGAACGTAGTAGTTTCTGGATCAGCAAACATCCAGGCTCCGCCTACATTTCCAGTGCCCCCAGTTTGACTTATACCACAACTTCGATCAATAGTAATATTATTTGTGTCTGTATATCCAGTTATTTGATACCATCCAGTTGTGAAGCCAGTACCAGAAATGTATATGCAATTGCCTTCCATCGCAGCAGTAAATCCACCGGTAGTTGAGGATATTCCAGTGCCGGCACCATTAGAGGCAATATCAGAAAGCGATAGCTGGGCTGAATCTTGTTGACTATAATCCACTGATGTCCCTGGGTTAAGATCTTTGAACCCACCGCCATTCGTAGGTGAACCTGTCGTGCGAATCTCCCAATCTGTGTTCGTTGCAATGCTCATAATTTCTCCTCTTAGTCAAGCTTGATCTGGAATTCTGTAGCATCTATACTTATTTGGACTCCAGTAATAACCTCGATGTCTTCCAGACCCAGAGACGCGAGTGACACACTGCCCAGGAAGTTGCCGCCTGGAAAGCAATGAAAAAACAATCCCATATGCTGTTTTCCTGTCTGAAATCCCAGGCTCTGTTATTTCGAAACCACCCAGTGATCTGGATGATTATTTTTTAAAAGACTCCAATTTTGGCAAACAGGATCCTGACTGAAATTTTATATGAAAAGGCTTTTTCTGTTTATTCCCGGTGGAATCCTGGCATTGTTATTCGCAGTTATTATTACATTGTGGATTTTTTCCAGAATCCATCATAAGTCCACCCATGAGGAGGTTGTTAACTTTTTAAATCACCACATAAACCATCAGGTACATTTTGGCGATTTCAATCTTTCGCTGATCAAAAAGTTCCCAAATATACTGATCGAACTGGACGATATCCGGATCCATGACGGAGAACAGGAAATATTGAAAGTGGGTGAACTTGACCTGGTGATCACTGTGAAAAATCTCAGAATGGATAGTTTTGAATTGAATCGCATTATTGCCAGCCGGATAATCTTCAATTCCATCATCGATGAGAATGGACGGAAACCGGAACTCTTTAAATCTCAGGAAAAAAAGTATCTGCCCAAAAAAAGGTATTTATCCATTGAATCCCATGACCTGGAGCTGCTGGATGCCCAGTTATATTTTGAAAATAAGGTCAAAGGCAATCAGGCATATATTTCAGTAGAAAAAGGTCTTTTTGACCTTGAAATAAAGGATCGTCACATTCGTTTTCTCGGTGAGGCAAACGGCGGGGAATGTAGTTTATGTCCAGTTTAGCCTCGTCTTTAAACACGCTTCGATGGGGCACCACAGGTTTTAACCTCAAATCAACATACGTTTTGGGTGTGTTATTCTTATTCTCGGATATCAGCAGACGGAAATTACGAAAAATCGGGAGGGATGGGGAGCAACTCCAAAAAGGAAATACTTCTAGTTAAAATCAATCTCTGAGGATTGAGTAAACAGGGTTATCCAAAACTTAAACATATCCATCGCTTGAAGAAAAAGGAGAAATACATCATGAGAAAAACCCTTATTTT
>Ga0209536_100012244_pt1 | contig 12496 bp, 15 predicted proteins | sample DeeMarSeWOR28_12_FD_187461 | JGI IMG/M metagenome (GOLD analysis project Ga0209536, IMG submission 187461) | Marine sediment microbial communities from White Oak River estuary, North Carolina - WOR-2-8_12 (SPAdes) (version 2) | ecosystem: Environmental > Aquatic > Marine > Intertidal zone >...
TCCCTGGCCAATTTCATATTTAGGGGTTTAACTTCAGTTTTTCCAGTTGTCAAGTCTACGTAAAGAATTCGTTTAGCATAACTCAATCTTACTCCTCCTATGATAACTATTGGAGAATGTTATGTGAATAAGGTAGATAAATATTAATCTTTATATTTTGATTTTAATACAACCATAATCTTTCGTTTTTGTTATTTTTTTGCCTATTTATTCGATATTATTTGCAATACACAACGCATAATACTGATCACTGTATTATAATATTCAAACGTTTCGTTAATTTCCGAATACACGGAACTGATAAATAATATACTTCTTCAAAATATTATGAATATGCAGAGCAAACGAATATACTCCTATTAGTAAAAGGTTAAACTAAGTGAAGGTGGAGAAAATTGAGGATAAGGGTTCAATACTTCGGCTACATCAAGAATATTCTAAATAAGAAAGAGGAATACTACGAATTAGAAAAAGGAGCTTCTCTTTCTGAATTGCTAACTAAATTGGCTAGGATTCACGGTGCAACTTTCCAAAAAGACGTTTATGAACCGGGTTTAAAGGATGTTAAAATGGGCTTTTCGGTTACAGTTAACGGGGTGCTTATGGGGCAACTCGGTGGAATTGACACTAAACTAACTGAGGGTGACAATGTTATTTTAATGTCATTAATGAGTGGAGGATAAGATTTATTTTTATACTTCCAACATCGTCTCCATTTTTGTAAAATTCCTATATCCATTTTTTGTTATTTCTATAATATCCTCCAATCTAACCCCACCTATTTGTGGATTATAGAGTCCAGGCTCAACAGTCACAACAATCTTTTCCCCTAAAGGAGTCTTGGAGACTTCATTAATTCTGGGATTTTCATGTATCTGTAACCCCACTCCATGTCCAAGACCATGTGTCATGCCTTTGCTAATCTTTTTGCCATTTCTTGTGGTTTCGTAGCCCGATTTCTCAAGTACGTTACAACAAACATTATAAACTTCGTTTCCTAATGCTCCTGCTTTGATGGCATCTAAAGAAGCATTTTTTGCTTCAGAAACTGCATTAAACATATATTTGATTTTGTCTGAAGCTTTTCCTTTTACTATTGTTCTGGTCATGTCTGTCCAGTAACGTTTCTGTATATTGCGAGGAAAAATATCTAAAATTATAGGCTGATCGGCTTTCAGTTTGTCTTCAGGTGCTCCCATATAATGTGGATCCGAAGATTTAGGTCCACATGCTACTATAATGTCTTCTTCAGGTATACATCCATTTTCTAGGAACCTGTGTCCAAAAAACGATTTAATTCTACCAACCGTTAACGGTGCTCCATCACTTATCAAAGTTTTATTGTTGCCAACATCCGAGTTGGCTATTAATTCTATTGCATCAGCAGTAACTTCTTCATTGATTCTTTGAGTTTCTTTAATTATCTCCAATTCTTGTCTATCTTTGGTTTCTCTGATTTTCTCGATGACTCCAAACATCGGCTCAAGTTTTAACCCTTGAGCCCTAAGCACATCTGCTATAATTAACGAAAAGTTTGGTGGCACACAAATCCTAGTTCCTTTTCCTAATTCTTTCTCTACTACTTTTGCCATGAACTCTATTGCACATAACTGGGGCTCTTTTGCAGACTTGACTGAAGTTAAGTAATCATAATCAAGATATGATCTTACATCTTCTACGATAGACTGTTTTTTAGCGCGCTGAAACTCCATCTGACTAACAATGATTATAGGCTCTTTTTCAGTTCTTTTAAGGAAGATAAAGGGGTCTGGAGCCAAAAATTCAGTGATATAATACATGTTTGCATCTTTTAGACTGTCCGAGTACAATAACAAAGATTCCGCATTTTTTTCCGCTAAAATGGAGTCGAGTTCTCCTTTCAAGTTTGATCACTTATCACACAAACTACTCAGCAGTAGGTCAGTAAAACTTTTTGCAACAAATTTTGGTGGGCCCGGCCGGATTTGAACCGGCGACCACCAGGTTATGAGCCTGGCGCTCTAACCAAACTGAGCTACGGGCCCTCCATCAATTTTTCTAAATACCGATTGTCAAGTTAAGATTTAAGGATTTTCTGTTTTAGTCTTTTTTGCCAAAGAACATTTCCTAAAGGAATCTTTCATTTGGTTCTTATGTAGAATGCAATAGTATGGGTCAGTGAAAAAAAGAGAAGGGCTTTTATTTGAGGCAAAACTCCTGTAGGGTAGGGTTATGGATGAACTACAAAGAATTGCTTGATCGTGCCCGATCACAGCTTCCTTTAGATGTACATGAACACAAACGTTTTGAGGTTCCAACACCTAGAAGTCATGTCGTTGGCATGCGTACAATTTTATCAAATTTTAGGGAGATAAGTGAAGCCCTTAACAGAGATCCCCGTCATATTTTGAAGTTCTTTTCAGGAGAGATGGCCACAGCAGCAACAATGCAGAGGAACCGAGCGATCTTTCAAGGAAAATTTGGCTACGACACATTTGAACGACTGATCCAAAGATATGTCAAAGAGTTTGTAGTATGTCCAGTTTGCACTCGTCCTGATACAAAAATCGTTAAGGATAAGCGTTTCCTGTTTCTTGTATGTGAAGCCTGTGGTGCAAGGTCTTCCATATCAACTTTGTAGGATTCTTAACTTTGGAAGTCTACGCTAAGCTAAGCAAATGTGGAGAACATGTTCTTCTTGCAGCCTGTGACGAGGAACTGTTAGGTGAGATTCTTAGAGATGGGAAAATAGTTTTCAAGATTAGAGAAGAATTCTATAAGGGTCCCAAACTACCAATTGAAGATGCTATAGAACTTATGGAAGAATCCACTGTAGTAAATATGGTTGGACCTAATATTGTAAAAAAAGCTATAGAGCATGGTCTGGTTCATCCGGAAGCAGTTCTGGAGATTTGTGGAGTCCCCCACGCTCAGATTGTCAAAATGTAGAAACTATACCCATGTGAGATCTTCATCTTCTGCGTTTATTTTAAAGACTGCAAATAGGAAATCCTCGTCTGTGTCGTTTACTAAGCCGTGAATTTCTAGAGGTTCACAAAGTAACGTATCTCCAGGCTGGGCTTTAACTTTCTTGTTTCCACAGAAAAGAATAGCGTTTCCCTTCAAGATGTGGTAGATTTCAATCATCTGATTGTGGTAATGAGGTTTTATTTCTGTATGTGCTTCATTTTTTACAATCTGAACAATGTTTCCTTTTGATTTCAAGTCTTCCTCAGTAAGTAAGATTTTCTTTGAATATCCCTGCCTTTGTAACCATTCTTTTTCGTTTAGTTTAACATACTTCATTTGATCTTTCACCTTTATTGAAACATTCTACAAACAGTTTTGTAAACACTCTAATAGAGATTCTTCACAGCTTTCTGTTTTAACTTGATTGTAGAGAGACCTAAATAGGCGAATATTCTTCTATTCAAAATGGTGTATCCTTGGAGAAAAAGGAAGAAAACAATCCGACTAGTACTTGTTTCTTTATTGAAAATGATAAAGTCCAAAGCCTTATCGTTTAGCAAGGTGGGTTAATCGTGTCTTTTAGAAAGAAAGTGGATGAACGACTTAGTCGGAAGCAAAAAGCATACGAAATCGAGTCCCTTATGAAAAATAAGCGTAGTGAAGATTATCAAGTTATAGAAGAGGTTTTTGATCGTTCCACGCTCATGGTCATCTATGACTTCATGAATAAAGGGATCATAGATGAAATTCGTGGAGTTGTAAACGCTGGAAAAGAAGCACGAGTCTATTGGGGAAAAGACAACCAAGGAAATGAACTAGCAATTAAAATATATCTAACCAGTTCGGCTGAATTCAAGAAGGGCATGATCCCCTATATAGAGGGTGACCCCAGATTCGCTCATGTTCGCAGAGACACCCGATCACTCATATATACTTGGGCTCAAAAAGAATTCAAGAATTTGCAGCGCGCTAAAGAAGCAGGAGTCAATGTTCCTGAACCTTTGGCAATTGAAAAGAATGTTCTCATAATGAAGTTCATCGGTAAGAATGGTGTCCGTGCACCTCTTATGAAAGAAACCGTTTTAGAAGACTCTGAAAAAACTTTTAGACTTTTGTTAACGTATCTTAAGCGGCTTTATCGTAAAGGTGGATTGGTTCATGCGGACTTGAGCGAATATAACGTCATGATTTGGAAAGGACGACCTGTGATTTTTGATGTTGCACAGTCAGTATTGATTAAACATCCTATGGCTGACAAGTTTATGCAAAGAGATCTGGAGAATTTGCATAGGTATTTCAGGAGGAAAGTCTCAGAAATATATTCAGTAGATGAGATGTTTAGGAGGATTACAAGTGGAAGGAAGCAAATCTTACGTTAAAATTCCGGGAGACCGTATTGGGGCTCTAGTTGGTCCAAATGGTACTGTCAAAGCAGTTATTGAGCGAAAACTTTCTGTTGATCTGAATGTAAATAGCGAAGATGGAACAGTTCAAATAACACTTCCGCCAATGTCAGAGGACCCTACGGTTTTGTTCAGAGCCAAAGAAATTGTTACAGCTATCGGTAGAGGTTTCGCGCCAGAGCATGCTTTTAGGTTACTTAATGATGAAGAGATTGTTTTTGAGGTAGTAGATCTTCGAGAAATTGTGGGAAGGTCACCGTCCGATTTGAAACGCTTGAAAGGAAGAGTAATAGGAAAAGAAGGTAAAACTCGAAGAATCGTCGAAGAATTAAGCGAGGCAAATATTTCAGTTTATGGTCACACGATTTCAATAATCGGATACCCTGATCAAGCAGCAATTGCACGGGAAGCTGTAAGTATGCTAATCGGGGGAAGTCTCCATGGAACCGTGTACCGTTTTCTACATAAAAAACGTAGAGAACTCAAGAAACAGAGACTGCAACTCTGGGAACCAACATACAGAAGCTAATCCAAAAAATTGTATAAACTAACACAAATTAGTTAACCTTTAAATTTTACAAAAACATTGAAATACCTATCATACAGAATTATGAATGAATCTGACATGTTGCTATATACAATACAATACCCTTCAAACTCGATTATTATCCAAGAATATCGTATAGACAACACAAAAAAATTAAAAAAATATTTTTTACAGTATAAAATGTTTAGTTTCGGTGGAAATTCGCTTTGGTGACCTTCCAAGAGATTAGCCCTGCAGATTTTTTCTATCGAAACCGGGACATAGCCGGATTCACAAATCCTTCACGTGCAATCTTTGTGTCAGTTAGGGAGCTTGTTGAGAACTCTCTTGATTCTGCTGATCAAATGAGTGTTCCTCCAGAAGTGTATGTAAGGCTAACTGAGGAAAATGGAATTACTACGTCAAATGAATCAGGTAATGGAGTATATACTCTGAAAATTATGGACAATGGCTCTGGAATAGCAGCGCGTCACATTCCATCTGCTTTCGGTCAGGTTTTGTTCGGTTCAAACTACAAACTCAAACAAGCACGTGGAACTTTTGGTTTAGGTGGAACAATGGCTATTCTTTATGGACAGATTACCACCCACAAACCTGTTCTTATCCGCTCCAGCACAGGAGGATCTAAAGTTTATGAATATAAGATGATGATAGATATACAGAGAAACCGTCCACTAATCTTGGATCGAAAAACTCGGAGAAACAGCGAAAAATGGCGTGGAACAATCGTTGAGTATTCTCTAGAGGGCGACTATTACAGAGCAATGTCTAAGATTCTGGAGTACCTGAAACAAACAGCACTGGTTACACCTTACGCTGACATCAGATTCGTTGATCCAAAAGGTAGATTGTATATGTTTACTCGGGCTACCACTAAGATGCCTCCTCCACCAACAGAAACTTTGGCACATCCTTACGGTGTTGATGTTGAAACACTTCAGCGTTTAATCCGAATTACTAACACCCGAAACCTGTTGGACTTTATGCAAAAACATTTCCATCGAGTCGGAAAAGGGACCTCTCTTAGTTTTTTGGATTTTGCAGGTTTCGTGAGGACAGCTAATCCTCAGACAATGAAACCTGAAGATGTTGAACGGCTTGTAGAATCCATCAAGAAGTTCAAGAAATTTAGACATTTTTTTGGAAAATCAAGTGAAGGAATAATTAAAGAGGCATTGAAAAAAACTAAATCTCAAAAGATTCTTGAAATAATGGAAAAGGCGTTTCCAGATGTGGAGAGGACTATCATACTTCGTTTGCTTTCATCTGCAAGTTTAGTGAGAACAAAGAATCCAAAGAAACTTCGTCCTGACGAAATTGTGCGGCTTGTTCGTATGATGAAACGGTTTGATAGTTTTCTTCCTCCAGATGCGAGTTGTCTATCTCCATTAGGTGAAGACTTGTTGAAGACTGGCATTCTCAAGGAACTGAAGCCAGAGTTTATTGCAGTATCTCAGAGAAAGCCCTCAACTTACGCGGGTCACCCATTCATCATTGAGACTGCTATAGCATATGGTGGAGAAATCCCAAAAAAGGATGATATTACAGTTTATCGTTTCGCCAACAAGATTCCACTTTTGTATGATGAAGCCAGTGATGTTTCTGTGAGGGTGATTAGAGGTATAAATTGGAGACGATATAAGGTTGCCTCTGGTATGCCCTTAGCTATTCTTATTCATCTTTGCAGCACGAAGGTTCCCTACAAAACAGTAGGAAAAGAATTCATTGCTGATCGGCCTGAGGTTAAAGCTGAGATTTTAAATGGTATCCGTGAAGTTGCACGGCGCTTGCAGATGTTTTTGGCTAAGCGAGAGCATGTAGCTAAGGAGAAGAAACGGTTGACTGTTTTTTCCAAGTATTTACCTAAGATAGCACGTTTCTCTACTGATTTGGCTGGAAAGTCTGAAATGCCTAATATTGAGTTGTTGTTAAAGAGTGTGAGTAAGTATGATTCGGAAGGAAACTGAAATTTCAGTCAAAAATAAAAAAGAAGATGTTCTAAAGGATCTTAAGGAATTTGGTGGTACACTATATGATCAAATGGATAATGGTAGCTTTCCTTGGGTGGAGATGCCTAGCCGTTCAACAGAAAACATTTTTTATAGTCCTGATGTAAGGCAATATGTTTTAGGGGAAAAGAGTGTTAAACGTACTTCCCGGAATATTAGACACCTTAAACCTTTCACTCAAATGGTTTGGGCCGGGTTCTTCGCTAGTGAGCTTGTTAAGAATAGAAAAACTTCAACACTTAGGGATGTGTATTACTCTGCTCAAGCTTATGAGATGACTTTTAAGGATCAACCAGAGTCAAACAACATCCTAACTGACCTAGAAACTGCCACAGGTTTTGCTAGAGAGGACTTTAACGTATTTCCTGAGGAACGTTCAGCACTTTTTGGAGATTTAACTATTGAATATACTGTTCCAGGTTATGAAGGAAAACAGTTGAACATGACTTCTCATCCTGACGGTGTTATGATAGGTCCTTCAGTGGTTTCTTCAGTGTTTGCTAAAGCTGGTTGTGACAAAGTTATAGCAATTGAAAAGGGTGGTTTGTTTACCAGATTTATTGAGGAGCGGGTTCATGAAAAATTCAATGCACTTCTCGTTTTGACGGCCGGTCAGGCTCCTAGAGCGACTAGACATTTTCTTAACCGACTCAATCGTGAGTTGGATCTTCCTGTTTACATTTTCACTGATGGTGATCCATGGGGAATGCACATTGCTATGGTCATTATTTCTGGTTCGGCAAATGCTGCTCATCTTAGAGGACTAACCACGCCTGACGCTAAGTGGGGCGGAGTTTACGCTACTGATATTGTTGACTATAAATTGCCTACTGACCCTTTGACTGATGTTGATATTAAACGGCTTCATGAGTTAGAGAAAGATCCTCGATATACTGGCGAATTATGGAAACGGGAAATTAAGACCTTTCTTAAGATTAAAAAGAAGGCTGAACAAGAGGCTTTTAGTCGTTATGGATTAACTTATATCGTTGATGAGTATCTACCAGCAAAACTAGAAGAAATGGCAGATTAATCCTTTAGTTCTCTTCCAAGTTGTTTGGCTTGAAGTGAAAACGACAAAGGCAATGTTTGTCTTGATATGCATCGTCGTTTTTTTCTTCTATGTGATTTTTTACACTTATTTGGGTCTTAATACTAGCATAATTTTGTGTTGATATTTAGCAATACTTATTTAGGGCATTTGCCCTCTTTGGGGAAAGCAGTACCTTGATCTAAAACTAGCTTTATCTCCCCCTGATGGCTCAGTTTTATTAAAGATTAGGGTACTGCTTTCTCTTTCATGAAATTTTTTTAACCTCAATACAGTTTTTTAGGAATTATAACCTAAAACTTTCAATTTTGAATTTTTAGGAATAAAGAAAAATAGTCGAGTTCCTTAGTGATTAAGGCTTGTTAGATATGTTAACTGCAGATATTTTGTTTAGAGCGAAGGTCGTTTACTTGATTCTTTCTACTGATACTGAAGAAGCTCTCGAAATATTAAGTAACCATTATGGGATTATAAAGCCCAAACTAGCCGTTGGTATGCCAAAACGCTACTCAAATAATCCTGCGTGTTACGTTGGAAATAAACAAACAATTCACGTTTCTAGGCGGGAGGTTCTCGGAAACCCACACGTTATTCTCCATGAATTTTATCACCACCTAAGGAACGTTACTGATGCTCAGGGAGGCATAGAGAAATATGCCAACAGTTTTGCTAAAAACTATTTACAAGCCTACCGAAAAGCTGTAAAAAATGACCCATGAAGGTTCATGGTTGCCTAAAGGTGGATTTTGTTTGGATAAAGAGGTTTATGTTGATTGTTCGGTTGTGGATAGTATTTTGAGTTATGCACAGATGTTTCATCCTAGAGAATCTATTCTTCTTTTGAAAGGGAAAGTAAGTAAACACAAACTTGTGGTTACTGATGTTCAGATTCCTCCCTTATCGACTCATGGAAGCAGCTTTTCTGCTTTTCCTCTGAGCAGGCTTCCAATCGATTTTTCAGTTATAGGTGTTGCTCATTCTCACCCCTCAGGCGCTCTTCGCCCATCCATTACTGACTTGAACAAGTTCTATGGCAGAATAATGTTGATAACAGCTTATCCATACGCATCAGAAAAGGATATAGTAATGCTAGACCGAGAAGGAAATGTGCTGAAATTCACGGTAATTTAATTTGTCTTTTTCTTAAATAGGGATTAATTAATTTGTATACTGCACTCGATGTTTAACAACTTATTATTTCAAACAGTCATTTTTATTTTAATTGACCATTATATTAAAATAAGTCATGAGACTGTTAAGATAACTCTTGAGGATTCAAGAATGAGCGAGAATTTGCCTATGGGATTATTCGTTGCAGAAAAACTATTCGGGATAATACTCATAATTATAGGTGCGATAGTTGCTAATTCCTCACTTAATCCCCCTGCAGGTGACATCAGCAATTTTTCGGGGTTATTCACACTTATTGGAGTAATAGTTCTGGTATTGGGAATCTTTCTAATCGTAACCAAAACCGAATAAACAAACAGAAAGATAGAAGCTATGCTAAATAGAAAGTTTTACTTTAATTAACACCGAATAATTTAATTTCTTTCAAAACAATTTTTTTTAAAGAAAATGGATATGTGATGATTTTAAATTAACAATTTTTCCCTATACTGAAAATGCAAGAATAATAATTAAGGTAATCATTCGATTAATTTCGTTAGAGGCTCCCATAACGTCGCCAGTTACGCTTTCTAATGTATTGTTCACATAAACTTTTAATATCATTACAGAAATCCCCTGAGCAACAAGAACCCAAACATAAGATATTCCTAACAAAATAAAACCTACAACTGAGCATAAGAGTAAAGAAAAAACAGCTTCAATATGTTTATTCTTCATAGATTCGACGACAAAATATCCCATGCCCTTGTAATTCGGCAGTTTTCCTAAGTATGCAGTTAAAACCATGCTTTCTTTTGCTATGACCTCAGCAACCACTGTCGCCTTTAAAATGTCCCACCCAGAAAAGTATCCAAAAGCTAAACCTGTCAAAACAAGAACTATTACTCCAGATCCTACAGCCGCTGCACCAGTAAACATATCATGCATTACTTCTAACCTCCGTTTAGTGTCCCCCCTAGCCATTGCTGCATCACTGAAATCCAAAAGTCCATCTAAATGATGAAAACCTGTTAGAAGCTGGATGCTAACCAAAGTAAGAAAACCGGAAATAGAATGTGGCAAAATAATGCTTGTTCCAAAACCTACGATTCCAGCAATTAATCCTATTATTATTCCAACCATCGGTGAAAGAAAAAAATACTTGGATATTGCCTCAATTGATTCCATTCCAAAAGGAATTATTGTCAAGAAACCGAATAAACCCTTCAGACCTTTAATTAGCAAGTAGAACACCTTTAGGGATACGCTTTTCCTGAAGAAACTATGTTCCTTATTGCTCTTTTAAGTTTGTTTAAAAAATTTATACCAAAAATTACATTTCAATATTGTTTTGACAAAAAGCTTATACGCGGGTCTTTCCATAAAACCCCAGTTGTTCTATATAAAAGGAAGGAATTTTAATGTCTTGGTTAAAATCCATGATGGAAAAAGAACCCGCTGATCCAGAAAACCCTATAGGAATCGTAGTAATCGGCACACTTGACCCCGACATGCATTTAACACCCAAAGAAATGGTGCGCAAATCACTCAAAAAAGCAGGATTCAAATGTATCGATGTAGGAAAAAAGGCACCTGCAGCTGACTTTGCCACACAAGCCAAAGCAAACAACGCCGATATTATAGCCGTTTCAATAAACACTGCACCTGCTAAAAACAACTTGCCCCAATTAATGGCAGCTATTGAAGCTGCTGGACTAAAGGGCAAAGCCACAATCATGATCGGTGGCGCAGCTGTTGATAAAAGTGATGCCGACGAAATAGGCGCTTTGTTTGGTGAAACTCGAGAAGAAGCTGTAGCCCTAGCAAAGAAGGCTATGGGAAAATAAGTTCAGCGGCGCAACATTCCGCACAAAAAAATGAGAAGTGACCTAGAATGTTTAGGTTTGAAAAGGAACAAAAAATAATTAACGCCGGCGGAATCAAGGTTGGAGGCCAGCCTGGCGAGCTTCCTACTGCTCTTACTGCAACGATCTTTTACATAGGTCATAAGATTGTAACTGATAAGAAACAGGGAATCTTCGACAAAGCAAAAGCCGAAGCACTAATTAATAGAATGGAGGAACTTTCCGACATGACAACCAACCCATTCATTTTGGATGTTGTTGGAACTTCGGTTGAATCTTTCCAAAACTACATTGATTTTATCGCCAAAGTAACTGAAGCACCAATACAGATAGACGCTATCAGTCCCAAACTCAGAATGGAAACGATAAAATGGGCAGCCGAAGCTGGGCTCTCTAACAGACTCGTCAACAACTCAATCTACAAAGGAGTCAAAGATACAGAACTACAAAACCTTAAAGATTGTGGCGTAAAAGCCTCGATCATCCTCTGTGACAACCCTCAAGATGACTCTGTAGATGGAAAACTCGGTGTTTTGCCTGAAATCCTAGAGATGGGTGACCAAGCGGGAATAGAAGGTGCACTCATCGACACAGCTATGCCCTCCTGGGGAATAGGCGTTGGAGCAGGCCTCAGATCTATATTTGTCATAAAAGAAATGTATGGTGACCGCGGAGCCGTAGGAACCGGAATCGGAAACGTGTCTGACACTCTAGGATGGGTCAAAGGCAACTTCTCGAAAGAGGTCAAAAAAGCCACTGACGCAGCACAGAATGCTATACTGCCCATGATCGGCTGTGACTGGATCATGTTTGGTCCAATAGAGTTTGCAGAATTCGTCTTTCCAGCCGTTGCAGTAGTTGACACCTACATACTGACTGCCACCGCAGAGCTTGGCACAAGGCCAGCCGTAGAAGGCATGCACCCGCTTTTCAAGCTAGTTGGCTAAAACAACCCCATAAAATTCTTGGGGTTTTAAGCCCCTTTTTTTGTTTTTTAAATTTTTAAAGTTTTTTAATATTTTATTATTCTGTTTTTCTTTTTGAATTTATGTACTCGTTTTAGTAATTACATTTTTATGGAGTCTTGATTATAGAAGATGGGTGCACAAATGAAGGAATTGGAAACAGTCATTTTGGACACCTTAGAAAGGAAGCATCCAAGTAACGTCAAAGAATTAATACAATTGGTTCAAAAACAAATTGACGCTAGTTTGGAAGATGTTGAAAATGAAATTAATAAACTTCATCAAAAAGGACTTGTTTCACTTGAAGACCCAAAAACTACTAAAGAACCATTTATCGCCTTCATTTCTCCGAGAGTTAGTCGTTGGTTTTGGATTATCATAAGTATCTCCTTTCTTTCCTTTGTTTCGATATTATTCATTCCAGAAATTGGAAATACATTATCCTATCTACGATATATCTTTGCATTCATTCTCGTGGCCTTCTTACCTGGTTATTGTTTAACCGAAGCACTGTTTCCCACAGAAACTACACTTGACATAATCGAAAGAATAGCTTTTTCCATAGGATTGAGTTTCGCAATTACTGCTTTGGTTGGA
>Ga0209536_100012245_pt1 | contig 12495 bp, 6 predicted proteins | sample DeeMarSeWOR28_12_FD_187461 | JGI IMG/M metagenome (GOLD analysis project Ga0209536, IMG submission 187461) | Marine sediment microbial communities from White Oak River estuary, North Carolina - WOR-2-8_12 (SPAdes) (version 2) | ecosystem: Environmental > Aquatic > Marine > Intertidal zone >...
GCCAAGCTTCATACGAGTGAAGTCGTTACCTCGGCTCTGCTGTACGCCCTGAAAGGTGGTGGACAGCGAGCCTTCTGACGCTGGCTGGTACGCGATTACCTGCCTTTGTTTCCTCACCTGCCACATCGTACATGCTTGTTTCGGCTCTTCAACTCGCACCAACGCTACATTGAGTACTTTCTAGCCGATGCGTCAATGATCGGCGTGATCGACAGCTAGGGCATTGAATTGCGGTACGTCCGGTACCAGGGGGCTGCGCCCTATTCGGGAAGGACGCAGCCCCAAGCAAATCGGCAAAAGGGGTAAATCCAACCATCGTTGGATTGTGGGCGGCAAATTATGCTATCTGGTCAATCACCTGGGCCTGATCGTCAGTTGGGCGTGTGACACGGCTAATGTTTACGATGGTAGCGCCTTCCAACGTCTGGTAGATAAGGCGGCTGACCACATGTTCGTCTTTTCCGACACCACTTTCGAAAAGGTCGATTGGCATCCCACCAATTTGCGCCTGTGTCGGCGCGGCGAGTGGAACGTCCGGATGATCATTGAGATCATACTCTCTGTGCTGACTTACGTCTGTGACTTCAAGCGTACCCGCCATAAGGTTTGGGAGTACTTTGAGACCAAAATAGGCTTCACCATGGCCTTGTTCAATATCTTGGTTCAATGGCACGGCTTTCAGCCGGATGAGAATGGCTTTGTGTCTCTCTCTATCGCTAAGTTCAGCCTATGACTCAACTAGCACCAAAGGTTAGTATACCCTAAAAACCTATTAAATCGTCGTTTAGATGTCCACAACACGTGGCCCACAAAACCACCGTTATGTATCAAGGATGGAAGGAGCCTGGGCAAGTCTAGGGATTCATGCCTTCATTCTGCGCCTGGATCGAGGAAATCCTCAGTGCCTTCAGATAGTTGCTTTCACTCTCTCACCTGTGTCTAAATTTGCCTTGCGTCTCCTCAACCATTTGCTTGCACCTGAGATACTCGCTTTGCACCTCACCTATGATAGACCCTCAAATGCTGTACTTGACCTTCTCCGCTTCGGCGTCGCCAAGCGGCACCAAAAAACATCACTTGTTGGTCTAAGTGGCATTCCAGATGTTCACCCTGCTCCATTTCGACAAGCTGCCGGATTGGAAGTGGTAGTGCAGGTATCCGTTCCACGACACCAGCGCCGATTTCGCTGACAATGTTTGCGAGTTTCGTCTCACGTGATGGGACCACTTCATTGTGTTTGCCTATTGCTTTTCTTTGTGTCAACGGTAAAATCAGCATCTTCAATTCGCCTGGCACTTGGAGCTAGAACCTGGCAAAATCCTACCAAAAACTACCTTCTGAATGAGCATCGTTCTCTGTCTTCAGCTCTACGAAATTATAACCCCATGTTATAACTAAAAGGGCAAAAAACGCACATAATTATATAGATTGTGGTGCGCCGGTGCCGATCAGTGCCAACACGACCTACGTGGCTTCCTACCATACGGACGTGGGCTTCTACGCCGCGGACAGCGGCTACTTCGCAACGAGCGGGGTGGATAACGCGCCGCTGCACGCCCTGGCTGCAGGTGTTGATGGTAGCAATGGGGTCTATAAGCCTGGCCCAAGTGCCTTTCCCACGTTATCATCTAATTCCGTTAACTACTGGGTGGATGTTGTCTTTGCTACAGATGTTGGTCCTGACACAAACCCTCCTCCCGTTATCTCAGTCTCTCCGGTCAATGGTGCCACGGTCACTACACCAGACGTAAACGTAACAGCCACCTTCGGTGAAGCGCTGGACCCGGCCACTATCACCTCGGATACGTTTGAACTGCGGGATGGAGCCAACAACCTGGTGCCCGCCACCGTAAGCTACAATGATTTAACCAGGATCGCCACCTTTGACCCGACCAATGCCTTGGTTTACTCAACAAGGTACACGGCAACGCTCAAGGGTGGAGTGACAGACCCACGCGTGAAAGACCTGGCCGGCAATGCCCTGACCAGCGACTACATCTGGTCCTTCACGACCACTGTCCCTGAGCCCGACGACGGACCGGGAGGCCCCATCCTAATCATAAGCACCGGCTCGGATCCATTTAGCCACTACTATACGGAGATTCTACGTGCTGAGGGGTTCAACGCCTTTAAAGCCATCGATGTTTCACAGATCTCCGGAGCGTTGCTTTCAGCCTATGATGTTGCTATCCTGGGTGAAATGCCGCTTAGCGCGGCTCAGGTTACCATGCTCAGTGACTGGGTGACAGCCGGCGGCAATTTGATTGCCATGCGCCCCGATAAGCAGCTGGCCAGCTTGCTGGGATTGAGCGATATATCCGCCACACTTTCCAATGCGTATCTGCAGGTGGATACCTCGGAAGAGCCCGGCCAAGGCATTGTCGGCGAAACGATTCAGTTTCACGGCACCGCTGATCTATACGATCTTGACGGCGCGACAGGCGTGGCCACCCTTTATTCAGATGCCTCCAACTCTACGTCAAATCCGGCCGTCACCCTGCGTACTGTCGGCAGCAATGGAGGCCAAGCCGCTGCATTCACCTATGATCTGGCGCGTTCGGTGATCTACACCCGTCAAGGCAATCCGGCCTGGGCCGGGCAGGAACGTGATGGACTGCCGCCCAAGCGGTCTGATGACATGTTCTTTGGGGCTGCTGCCGGTGATCCCCAGCCAGATTGGATTGACTTGAATAAGGTAGCCATCCCACAGGCCGATGAGCAGCAGCGCTTGCTCGCCAACCTTATCCTGCATATGAACTTTGACCGAAAGCCATTGCCACGTTTCTGGTATTTCCCAAAGGGTTTGAAAGCAGTGGTGGTTATGACTGGCGATGCACACTTTGGTAGTGCGACTGCAGGTCGATTTGATCAGTACGAAGCGATGAGCCCGGCTGGTTGTTCGGTGGACGACTGGGAATGTGTCAGAGGCACTTCCTACATATACCCCAGCTCAGGGCTGACGGATGCTCAGGTTGCTGCATACGCTGCCAAGGGATTCGAATTGGCCTTGCATGTCAACACCGGCTGTGTAGATTATACGCCATCCTCGCTTGATGCTGCCTTCAGCAGCCAGCTTAGTGCCTTGCAGTCCAAGTATCCCAGTTTACCTTCGCCGACCACCAACCGAACGCATTGTGTTGTCTGGAGCGATTGGGCCACCCAAGCCCAAGTTGAAGAACAGCATGGAATACGGTTGGACACGGACTATTACTATTATCCAGCGAATTGGATTGTTGATCGCCCGGGCCTTTTCACCGGATCCGGCATGCCTATGCGATTCGCTGACCTGGATGGTACCATCATTAATGTTTTTCAGGCCACTACCCAGATGACCGACGAGTCTGGGCAGAGTTATCCCTCCACCATCGATGCCCTGTTGGACAAAGCCATTGGCCCGCAGGGTTTCTACGGGGCTTTCACCGCCAACATGCATACTGATCATGTCACCTCCGCGGGGTCAGATGCGATCATCGGCTCGGCTCAAGCTCGCGGTGTACCGGTGGTCTCCGCTCGTCAGATGCTTGGCTGGCTTGATGGCCGCACCAGTTCCTCATTTAATTCACTGACTTTCAGCAATAAGACGCTCAGTTTTTCGATTACAGTGGGGGTAGGAGCCAATAACTTACGAGCTATGCTGCCGACCCAGTCTGCTGTGGGACCATTGAAAGTCATAACCTACAATGGAACACCAATCAACTACACCACAGAAGTCATCAAGGGAGTTGAGTATGCCTTCTTCCCGGCCTTGCCGGGTGCCTACCAAGCGGCTTACTCCCAAGACACAGAATCGTCCAAGGTTTATCTGCCGTTGATCCTGAGAAAGTAGAAGAGAAGCAGTCACAACTATTCTGGTTTCGAATGTTCTTCTTATTCTTTTCTCGCGGTCCTGAGGGTCATTGGCTAAAACCCCATCGGCCGGAGTTGATGAGGAAGGGGATAGAAGAAGTAACTGGCCTGGCTACGTCGTTGATCTCACCCCTTATCTGGCTGGTACATTCGAGTCATACCCAACTAAACCAAGGGAGCGATGCCCAGCTATCGCTCCCTTGGTTCTTGGTTTCTCTTCTTGCGAGTTGAGACCCGAGACCCTCGCAGCCAGTCAGCTACTTGAGGACAATCGGCAGGTAAGTGAGCTGCGTTGGCTTGCCGCTAACAAGCACCACGTCGTCGATATACCACAACACCTCATCCTGGGAAACGGCCCTGAACCGGAGTTGGAGGCTGGAAGCGCCCTGGAACTGAGCCAGGTCCAGGAACTGGGTGGTCCAATGCGCCGTAGCGCCGGTGTAGCTAGCCAGGTTGGTCCAGGCGCCACCATCGGTCGAGACCTGAAGACGGCCCACGTCGCCAGCCGCCTGCATGGCATAGCACGTCCTGAACCTCAAGGATAGATCCAGGTCGGCCGGCACATCCAGGCCGATGGTGGTCAGGTTGCTGGCACCGGACCCAGACACATCCGCCTCCCAGGCATGCGAATAGCTGTGCCAGGCGTGGTCGTTGAGATCCCAGTACGATCCGGCGCTCCACTGACTGTCGCCCTGCTCCATATCATCCTCAAAGATAACCGTCGAAGCAGTTGGATCACTCACCGGCGCTTCAAAAGCGTCGTGGTTGTAGCTGGCCGTGGTGTATGCCACGTTGACCTCATCCAGCACGGTATACGTGTCGCCCGGCAGGACCTTGAGGGCCACCAGGGTAAAGGGACCGTCAACACCCCGCTCGTTGATGATGCGCCCGTCGAAATCAAGCGCCAGGCTGTGCGAACCCACAGCCAGCACCTGGGGATCACTGATGGTCCAGGAGGCCAGAGAGCCGTGGGTATCAACCAGCCAGCCTTCGACACGATAGGCCTGGCCACCCTCCCCTTCCTCGATCTCCAGGGTGACCGTGATGCGCAACTGGTCAAACTTGCCATCACCGTCCGTGTCAACCCCGGCATCCGAGTAGGGGCCTGGCAATACGGCTTCGGCTTCCACCTCGTCCAGGTCGGCCGGATCCACGATGTGTGTCTTGATCTCGGCTTTGGTCACCTGCTGCGTGGTGTAGGGCTGATACATCGAGTCGATGTCCTCGCCCTCGGCGTTGAACAGGTACATCTCTTCAAGCGTGTAAGGCCCCCTGGTGCCCGCCAGCTCCTCGAATTGAAGCGAGGCCGTCGAACCCGACCCGGTCCAGGTCGCCCCGGCCACGAATTGCCCCTGGCTGTCGTACAGGTCACCCTGCACGCGGTAGGTGCCCGGCTCAAAGATGATGAGACCGACGTTCAGGGTCAGCGCCTCGTAGAGCCCATCCCCGTCGGCGTCCAGGCCGACTTCGGCGATGTCATCCGACAAGCGTGCGCCCCGGTTCTCAAAGTCATCGGCCCGGTAGGCGGCGGTTGTGTACAGGGAGCTCCAGTTGCCCAGCGCTTCGTTGGCGAAGTCATCACGCGTTGGGTCCTCGACATCGGTGATGGACAGATATTTCAGGGCGTAGGGGCCGTCCACCTGGGAGGCAGAGATGCGCAGACCTTCAAAGGTGAGTTGAAGCGTGTTCAGGCCCTGGGCCAGGTCGGCCTGAACGACGCTCACATCGATCACACCACCGCTCCGCATCAAGCTCGGGACATCCTGATCAAGCCCAAGTTCGCTCTGCAGCCAATAGCTGCCCGGCTGCGCGGCGTCCACCTCGAGCTCGATCACCAGCTGGTCGAAGTAGCCGTCGCCGTCGGAGTCGACGCCATAGTCTTGGACACCCCGGACGGCCAGTCCCATCTGCGCGTCCTCGGACATTGCGCCGAGGGACGGAGGTTGAGCCGATGTAGCAAGCGTATCGGGTAGAACCTCAAGGGTGACCCACTGTCCGCGATCCAGGCCACCACTGCCCATTACGCGCATACTATGCGTGCCAATGGGCGTGCCTGCCGTGGTGTCGATCACCAGGGTCCTACTGCAAGTTGGCACACACTGGTCGTCAGGTTCAACTGAATAGGTAGTGTTGTCCGGCAATTCCCAGTTAGGAATGTATATTTCAACGGGGTTGTCAAAGTCATTGGACGGAGTGAGCGTGACGTTGTAACTGGCCGACTGGGTCTGTTCGACCGTCTGGCTGTCGGGCGACACATCGATGGAGAAGTCCCTCGGTTCAGGCCAGTCATCAGGCGGCGTTCCGGTGACCTGGGGCTCCTCGCTCCAGCCCCAATATTCCCAATACGGCTGGAACAGCGTGTCAAACCAGCCGTGGCGCACAATGCCATTCCAGTCCCAGCTCGGCCAGCGAGAGTCATGGACGGATAGATCCTCTTCGCCGTCCTTAAGGTACGTCCCGCTCCAGGTCCAATTCTCGTCGGCGGCCATAACCGTGCTGCCGCTTCCATTCCCACCCGAGTGCCAGGGCTTGTACACATCTCTGCCCCAGTTATACCTGCTGGTGGGACCGTGGTGGCCGTAGGTACAATCCCAACCACACCCTGCAGGTTCGTGCGCCCGTCGGTACCCACGCGTCGCATACCAGCTGCCATCCAGCCAGACTTCTGTCGCGTGGTCAAACGAACTGTATACCCAGTCGGTGAAAAAGGGGCGTGCCGGTATCCCGGCCGCGCGATCGAAAGCAGTCAGCAGCGCAGCAACGTTGGAGCACTGGTTGGTGTCGTCACCACCCGGTGGATGCAGTACGCTCCATGAGGAAGCGAGCCAGCGAGGCCACTCAATCCGGGTCACCTGGTCGGCGCGTGCGGCCAGGGCATCCGCCGCACCCCATTGGCTGGTGTGACCGTTGATGGCGCCAATGACGTGCTCCTCGAACACAAAGGGTTCAAATTGCTGAAGGTTGAATCTCCAGGCGGCACCTGCGTTGATCCAGGCCCCCATGGGGATGATATCTGGGAAACGACTATGGCCGTATCTAAAATCACCCAGGATGATGCCCATCTCGTCCCGCCGGTTTCCAGGGTCATCGTCGTACAGGAAGGTGTCGATCATCTTCTGGGTGAAGTTGGAATCAGGCGTAAGCAGCTCAAAGATGACGTACAGGTTCAGGCTCTTGCTCCAGCCCCCATCTTGAAGCGTGATCTGGTATTTGCCGACGGTGCCATTGGAGGGCAGCGAGATACGCCAGCGCCCGCTGCAGGCATCTCGCACCGGCGTCAAGGTAGTCAGGCCCTCAAGGCTTTTCTCAATCTGGATGCTGGCATCGGCCGGGCCGCCCACCGAGAGGGAGCTGCCCCGGCGCACCACGACGGCGTTGGTGCTGATGAAGCGGTCGCCGTGCTGTTGCCAGCCCCAGGACGCCGGGGAATGTTGGTCCCGGGCATAGTACTGGCGCGTCTTCAATTGATCCTCGTACTCCACATACACGCCAGGGCTTTGATCGTCGAGGGGATCGGTCTCGAACAGCTTCTCCTGGCCGTCGGTGAGCCCGTCGTCGTCGCTGTCCGGGTCAAGCGGATCGGTCTGGAAACAACCGGCGGCATTGCACCAGCTCCCTTCCTCTACGCTATTCGGGAGACCATCGGCATCCAGATCCGACGACATGAAAGACCACCCCGATGCCTGCGCCCTCGCCGTTGGCGTGAAAGGGCTCAGCAACACGGGAAGTATCCAGAGAGCTAATACGACTATAGACTTACGTGCATGCTTTGTCATTGTCCACTCCTTGGTTGTTTGATGGCATGGAACAGAACCAACAAGCCCCACGTCAAACACCCTCATATTACACGAGTTACCTTCGAACTTCATTATAGAAAAATATGAATACAGTTAGAACATTGTCCCATCTCTCGTGGGCGTCATAACCAAGTTTTGGGGATTGACAGCCGAGCACTTTGTGGTATACTCGTGATATATGTGGCATACCTTGTCAGGAACGGTTATTGACCAAGGGACTGACCTAGCCCCAAGAGAGTTGAGGTAGGATCCCAGGCCAGTTTGAGGATGCCGTTGGTAGGACATCTCCGGTGATGCCAGTCCCCACGAAGGGCAAGGGGATACCTAAATCGGAGCGAATGCCCCCCCATTAATCTGCGTTGAGGCGGAAACATTGGGGTTTTCAATTTCAGTTCGTGTGTCATCTTCCAGGCCCTATCAAAGCCAGAAAGTCGCCAACCACGATGCATTGGCATTTCGGTGCGCGTCGGGCACTTGCTATTCCCCAAAAAGACTCTCTTACTTGGAAACACAAGGCCGTCGAACCCAGGGAACGCGTTCCTCTGGAGAGGGTGTAGTCCTACCTTACCAGCGAGATGCAGTGCTTCTACCTGCGTAATGCAGTGTTTCTACCTGCGAGAGGCAGTGTTTCTACCTGCGTAATGAGGATGAGATAGACGGCTTCTGTCATATTCTCTGATCCTATCAACAAAAGGCAAGCATCAGGGCGTACCCCTGGAAAGGAATAGACGAGCGTGACCACTGTTTTCTTTGCCACTGATGTTCATGGATCAGACATCTGTTGGAAAAAATTCATCAATGCCGGCAAATTCTACGAAGCAGATGTTATCATCCTGGGCGGCGATATGACCGGCAAGGCCATCGTTCCCATTATCTATCAGGGGGGGGATACCTACAGGGCCGTTTTGCTGGAACAAGAATCGATTTTGCGCGGCGAGGACGAAGTGGCAGACATGGTCAAGAAGGTCAAGAGCCGGGGCTACTACCCCTATCGGACTACCCCGGACGAAATTGCAGAGCTAAACGCAACGCCCGGCCGAGTAGATGAACTATTTGCACGAGAGGTGCTGAAAACGGCTGAGGAGTGGCTGGCCTATGCCGACGAGAAGCTAGAAGGCGCAGGCTTTCGATGCTATGTGGCGCCTGGCAATGACGATATGTTTGAGCTAGATGATCTGATCCGCACCTCGAGGCATGTGCAATTGGTCGAGGGACAGGTAGTTGAACTCGATAACCATCACGAGATGATCAGCTCTGGATGGAGCAACTTCACCCCCTGGCACACCTATCGCGAGGAAGACGAGGAAAAGCTGCGCCCTCGTTACGAAGCGATGATCAGCCAGCTCCAGAACGTGAAGAACAGCGTATTTAACCTTCACGTGCCGCCGTATGGTTCTGCTTTAGATGACGCGCCTGAGTTGACGCAAGATCTAAGGCCCAAGCACGCTGGGCGTTCCTTGATCCCGGTTGGCAGCCACGCCGTTCGGACCGTCATCGAAGAATATCAGCCGTTGCTGGGGCTGTTTGGGCATATTCACGAAGGCAAGGGGACGTGCCGTTTGGGACGAACCCTGTGCATCAATCCCGGAAGCATGTATGAGCAAGGCCGGCTGTTGGGTGCACTGGTGAAGTTGGGCCGCAACCGGGTAAGGAGTTATATCCTCACGACCGGCTAGTACCCTTTCACGATGATAATGCCCGCAGGTCCCCTCTGGGGAATATACCAGATCTCGTGCCTATGTGGGCTTTATATCGTTCATCAAAACCACTTTGATGGGGAACTAGGTGGCTCTCGGGCAGAGAAAGGAGGTGGCTATCGGCGCATATCTGGTGTTAACCATCTGTAGGCTGAAATAACAAATTGGCCCATTCATCAAGTGGAGGAAAGGAGAGTACTGCAATGGCTCAAGCGGTTGCGGGCGGCGAAGCCCGTGAGACGACGTTGTTTTTACGCAAGGCGACCGGTTTGGTTCGCTCCTGGTCCGTCTTTGATGCTTTCGTCTATGCCACTTTCTCCATCAATCTGATTACACTGGGGCTTTACATTTTTAGCCAGATGTACTACCTGGAAGGGGGCATGTTGCCCACGCTGATCCTCAGCGCGGTGTTCATCATCTTTGAAGTGATAGTGTACGCCAGCCTGATTGCCGTGATGCCGCGCGCTGGCGGCGACTACGTGTGGCAAAGCCGCATATTGGGCGGGGGCATCGGTTTCGTGTTGGCCGTCACCGGCTGGTGGTTTATCCTCTGGCTTTGGGTTCCTCTCTACGGCGATATGCTGCGTCACCTCTTCTTTGCCCCTCTGCTGGGTATCCTGGGAGCCCAGGGCCCGGCTCTCTGGTTTGGACAGACATCGCTGGGGCTTTTCGTCACTGCCTTGATCGTGTGCCTCTTCGTGGCGTTTTACATTGCCATCGGCATGAAGTGGTACGCCCGAATCCAGAAGTTTTGTTTCTGGGCGGGCCTGGCCGGTCTGTTGGTGGTCTTCCTTTTCCTGCTCCTCGGCAATAGTGCCGCCTTTAGGGCTGGTTTGGAGCGAGAAGCAACTGCTATGTTTGGCGCCCCGGCGGATGTCTACGACGCAACCCTGGCTGCTGGCCAGGAAGCAGGAGCTGTATCGCCGCTGGTAGGAGGTGGACTGGGAGCCATTTTCCTGGCCATGCCCTTTATTGTCTTCTTCAACCTGTGGCCCAACTGGGGCGCCACGCTCTACGGTGAGGTGCGTGGTGCGACCGACTTTAAGCGCAATTTCTGGGGCATGGGCTGGGCGCTGATCATCACCACCATCTTGGGGGCCGTCTTCTTCCTGTTGATCGCCAAGACCATCACCTGGGACTTTTATATGAACGCCAACGGGGCGTGGTGGAACTACGCTTGGGGCTATACGGACCAAGTACCTCCCCTGCCTATCTGGCCTTACCCCGCTTTGTTGGCTGTCTTTATGACTCCCAGCCGTCTCATTCAGTTCATCGTCGTGCTAGCCATGAGTATGTGGTGGTTTGGGTGGTCAGGCACGGTTTTCCTTAGCTCAACGCGCGTCATCTTCGCCGCCGCCTTCGACCGCCTGCTGCCGGAGAAGGTGGCCGATGTCGACCCTCGTACACGGACGCCCATCTACGCTCTGCTGCTGATGGTGATCCCCTCCATCATCATTTCGGCCCTCTTCGCCTGGAACATTTTCAACTTCCAGTCGTTGACTTTGTGCTCGACACTGGTCATCGCCGTTACTTATCTGGGTTCCACCGTCGCGGCCATCCTGTTGCCCTGGATCAAACCCGATCTCTACAGCGCCTCCCCGATTGCCAAGTATAAGGTCGCTGGGATCCCGCTTATCACCATCGCCGGGGTAATCTTTGGTGCCTTCCTCGTGTTCTTGCTTTACGAGTGGCTCATTGATCCCCTGGCGCTCTACGGCATCGGTTTGGCCAATACCAGTTCGGTCATCTACATGCTGGCCATGTACGTGCTGGCCCTGGTCATCTTCCTGGGCTTCAGGTCATACCGTAAACGCGAAGGGATTGACATCGACAAAGTCTACCAGGAGATTCCGGTCGAGTAATTTCCGGTAGGCGCAAAATCGGGGGCAGAGTCTGCTCTGCCCCCACTTCCCATCTCCGTGAAGCGACCATAGTCAGGACAGACTACTGTCTGGTCTGAATGCCCACATGGAGGTATCCTATTCCCAAGACTTATTCAAATCTTGTTCTTTTGTGCAAGGATTGGTTATGAGCACACTTCCCCAACTTGAAGATGAGATGCAGCGCATCATCTCCGAAGCTCAAAAGCAAGACATCTTTTTGCGGCTGATTGGCGGGCTGGCCGTGAAGGTCCATTGTCCCCACGCCAGCCATCGTGCTTTGGAACGTGAATACCCGGACATTGACTTTGTCACTGACAAAGCTAGCGCCAAAAAGTTGATGGACTTTCTGCCAGCGATGGGATATACTCCCAATAAGACTTTTAATACCCTCAGCGGTGACCGGCGCCAACTCTATTACGACGAGCCGCGCGGCCGACAGATCGACGTGTTCATCGGTGACTTCGAGATGTGCCACAAGCTACCCCTGGCCGACCGGCTGTACGTTGAGCCGGTGACCATTCCTCTGGCCGAACTCTTTCTTTCCAAGGCGCAGGTTGTGGAGTTGAATCGCAAGGACGTTCTGGATCTGCTGGCCTTAGTGCTGGATCACGAGGCTGGGCCCCGAGATGAAGAGACCATCAATACCCAGGTCATTGCCGACCTGTGCGCCACAGACTGGGGTCTTTATACCACCATCTCGATGACCAATCAGAAGCTGGCCGACGTCATAGATGATGGGGACGTCGAACTGGATGAAAGCCAGGTGCAGACCATCAGGCAGCGGCTAGCAACCATCCAGGCTGCGATGGACGCCGTCTCCAAGAGCCTGGCCTGGAAGATGCGGGCCAAGGTTGGTACGCGCGTGCGTTGGTATGAAGAGGTAGAGGAAGTTCAACGTTAGGTCGGTCTTAGGTGACCTAGTACCCCATCATAGGGATTATGCCCCCAGGTCCCCTCTGGGGAATATACCTAAGCTCGTGCCCACGTGGCCTCATATAGCTTATCAAAACCACTTTGATGGGGCACTAGGTGGAATAGCCTGCCTGATGAGACAAAAAGTAATCGCGTTCGTATCAGATATCGATCTGGGCTACTTTCTCTACACGTATTTGCTATTGACCGTCGGTGCGCTGATTCTGGCTATCAATTTTGATATCTTTCTGGCCCCTGCTAAAGTCGCCCCGGGTGGGGTTTCAGGCCTGTCCATTATTATCAATAAATTCACGGGTTGGCCCCAGGGGCTGACCATGTTAGTCCTTAACTGTCCCTTAG